>Ga0210044_10009768_pt1 | contig 11600 bp, 8 predicted proteins | sample CryGey13umfilter_2_FD_183959 | JGI IMG/M metagenome (GOLD analysis project Ga0210044, IMG submission 183959) | Groundwater microbial communities from aquifer in Utah, USA - Crystal Geyser 4/9/14 3 um filter (SPAdes) (version 2) | ecosystem: Environmental > Aquatic > Deep subsurface > Groundwater...
CGCCGCGGGGAGTAAAGGCAAAAATGTGGTTTTTAAAAAAATCAATCTTGAGGCTTTCCAAAAATTCCTGATTATCCTTGCCGATTTCGTTTTGCCACTCGCGAAGCTGTTTCACCCAGACCAGCTCTTCTTCCGGAACTTTGCTTTTTTTCTTGAAAAAAATTGATTTCCAGTCTTTTCTTTCTTCGCTGTAGACCCAATGGGCGGCGATTCCAAATTCCGCCTCGTCATGCATTTTTTTCGTCCGGATCTGTACTTCCATGATCTTGCCTTCCAGCCCGAAAATGGTCGTGTGAATGGATTGATAGCCATTCGGCTTGGGAAGCGAGACATAATCCTTGATCCGGCCGACCAGCGGATGGTATTTTTTATGGACTATGCCCAATGCCTCATAACAGTCGGCCACTTCCGGAACGATGATTCTTATGCCGGCTAGGTCGTAAACCTTATTGATGTCCATTTCGTGCTTTTTGAGCTTTTGGAAAAGACTGTAGAGCGATTTTACCCGGCCGTAAATTTCAATTACCTTGATTCCGTCTTTGAGAAGTTCTTTTTTCAAGACTTGCACTGATTTCTCCAAGTTTTTTTTCCTTTCTCCAAAAACTTCATCCTGGATCCTTTTCGTGTTTTCGTAATTTTCCGGATCCAGATATCTGAAAGACAGATCTTCAAGTTTTGATTTGAGCTCTCCGATTCCCAAGCGATTGGCTATCGGCACAAAAACTTCCATGGTTTCTCTGGCGATGCGAACTTGTTTGTCCGGCGGATTAAATTCCAGTGTTTCCATGTTGTGCAGGCGGTCGGCCAGCTTGATAATAACCACGCGGATATCGAAAGCCATGGCCAAAAACATCTTGCGCAAGTTTTCCAGATAAAGCTCTTCTTTCGTATCTCGCAATTTAATTTTTCCGAGTTTCGTGACCCCGGAAACAATAAAGGAAATTTCCTTGCCAAATTTATCCTCTAGCTCCTTCATGGTAACCTCAGTATCCTCCGGAACGTCATGGAGGAGTCCCGCGGCGATAGTTTTCGACCCCATGCCGATGCGGGCCAGATTTACCGCCGTCCCGAGTGGATGCTGGATATAGTCCTCTCCTGATCTTCTTTTCTGTCCGCGGTGGGCCGCCTCGGCAAATTCATAGGCGCTTTTAATCAGCGCTTCCCGTTCCGGGGTCAGCGTTACTTTCAGGTTCTTTAAAACATCTTGTATGATTAACATAACTTAACCTAATACAATCAAGGCTATATATATTTTTCAAAAAATATCCGCTTATTTTACTGTCTTTTAAATTATATAACATTTCCAGTATAATCCGGAAAAAGCCAAAAAACAAGGCCAATACTCATTTGCGAACGGCTGATTTTCGGCGTAAAATAGGGGCACGAGGTGTTAAGTAACCAGTTAAGTAACAAAATTTATGACGACTAAAAAACTCGCGGACAAGAACACCCGCAAACTCACTCGCATGGGCCGCGCCGGCGGAAGCTTGGGACTCACAATTCCTAAAGAAATGGTTTCTGAATTGGGGTGGAAGGAGAGGCAGAAAGTTACGGTTAAGAAAATCAGGGGAGGGGTTTTAATTAAGGATTGGAGGAAATAAGAACATGCCGCTATCTTGGAATGAAATAAAATCCAGGGCGATTGAGTTCTCCAAAGAATGGGAAAGCGAAAGCTCTGAACATGCAGAAGCCAAATCTTTTTGGGACGGTTTTTTCAATGTGTTCGGAGTGACACGCCGACGCTTGGCCAACTTCGAATTTGAAGTAGAAAAACGTGGTGGAGGACGGGGATTCGTTGATCTTTTTTGGCCGGGAACGCTCATTGTGGAACATAAATCACGCGGGAAAGATCTTAATAAGGCACATGAACAAGCGATGGATTATTTTCCGGGCCTCTCGAATAAAGATTTACCAAAATATATTTTAGTTTCTGACTTTGAAAGATTCCGCCTTTATGATATCGAAGAAAAAACGGAGGTGGAATTTAAACTCAAAGAACTTAACAAAAAAGTCCATCTATTTGGATTTTTAGCAGGCTACAAAAAGCAAGAATACAAAGAAGAGGACGAAGTTAATATCAAAGCTGCCGAGATGATGGGAAAACTGTATGACTCGATGGTGGAAGCTGGTTATTCCGGTCACGAACTTAATTTTCTTTTAGTAAGAATACTTTTTTGCCTTTTCGCCGACGATGCCGGAATTTTTAACCAAAATCAATTTAAAAAATACATCGAAACAAGAACCAATGAAGATGGAAGTGATTTAGGGATGCATTTAGGAGTGATATTCCAAGTGCTAAACACTTCAAAAAATAAAAGACAGAACACGCTGGATGAGGAACTTACGCAATTTGAATATGTGAACGGCGGGTTATTCTCCGAGAGTTTAGCCATACCTGCCCTTAATTCTAAAATGCGCAATCGACTTTTAGAAGCGTGCGAATTTAACTGGTCAAAAATTTCTCCGGCCATATTCGGATCGCTTTTTCAATCAGTCAAAGACAGGGATGCCCGAAGACAATGGGGCGAACACTATACTTCGGAAAAAAATATTCTGAAGCTCATCAGGCCCTTATTTCTGGACGGATTAAGTGAAGAATTAAGTGCTTGCGGAAAGAACATCCAGAAGCTAAATGCTTTTCATGAAAAAATATCCAACTTAAAATTTCTAGATCCAGCTTGCGGCTGTGGAAATTTCTTGATTATTGCTTATCGCGAACTGCGGCTTTTGGAGTTAGAACTTCTCAAACAAAGACTGGGCAATATGCCGCTGGCTTTCGGGGTGAAAAGCTATATCCGGATAAAACCGGAACAATTTTTCGGAATTGAAATCGAGGAATTTCCGGCGCGTATCGCTCAAACAGCAATGTGGCTGATGGATCATCAGATGAATGAACTGGCGAGTCTAACTTTCGGAAATAATGTGGCCGATCTCCCGTTGGGCAAAGGCGTCACGATTTTCATCGGAAACGCCCTGCAGAAAGATTGGGAAGAAGTCGTACCAAAAAATGAATTGTCCTATATTATCGGCAATCCGCCGTTCATCGGACAGCACTTGCAAAATAGCGAGCAGAAAAAAGATATGCAGAATATCTTTCAGGGAGTCAAAGGTTTTGGGGTGCTGGATTATGTTTCCTGTTGGTATATCAAAGCGGCACAATATATTAAAAATACAAGAATAAGATGCGCTTTTGTTTCAACTAATTCGATTACTCAAGGCGAACAGGTGAGTATTTTGTGGAATGAGCTTTTGAAAAAATATTGTATCAAAATCTATTTCGCGCACCAGACTTTCAAATGGAGCAATGAAGCGCGGGGGAAAGCCGCCGTGTACTGTGTGATAATTGGCTTTGCCAATTTTGATATGGACAAAAAATTTCTATACGAATACGAAGATATCAAGGGCAAACCGCATGAAATTAAAGCAAAAAATATCAATGCATATCTGATTGAGGGAGGTGATATCGTCATTAGTTCAAGGACCAAAGCAATTTCAAAATCGCCGATGCTAATTTGGGGAAATAAGCCTGTCGATGGAGGTTTTTTAAATTTCACAGATTCAGAGAAAAAAGAATTTATAGAAAAAGAACCGCAGGCTGAAAAGTTTTTCAGGAGATATATCGGAGCTGAAGAGTTTCTTCACAATAAGGATAGATGGTGCTTGTGGTTGAAAGATGCTAATCCGGAAGAAATAAAAAAATGTCCGATGGTTATCGAAGCGATTAGCAAAGTGAAAGATTTTCGAATGGCAAGCAAGAAGGAAGCAACGCGGAAAATTGCCGCTACGCCTTCACTGTTTGGTGAGGATAGACAACCAGATGTAGATTTTATATTGATTCCAAGCACATCATCTGAAAATAGAAAATATATCCCGATGGGTTTTGTGTCGAAAGATATTATTGTAAACAATAGTTGTCATATAATTCCTGATGCTACCCTTTATCACCTAGGTATCTTGGAAAGCGAAATGCATATGGTCTGGGTAAACCATGTATGCGGGAGATTAGAGAGTCGGTTTCGTTATTCGAAAGACATTGTTTATAATAACTTCCCCTGGCCGGAAAATCCAGGTGCGGAAAAAGTTAAGACGGTAGAAAAGGCAGCGCAGGCGGTTTTGGACGCCCGAGAAAAATATCCGAATAATTCATTGGCGGATCTCTATGGTCCATTGACAATGCCAGCTGAACTAGTGAAAGCTCATCAACATTTGGACAGGGCAGTCGATGCGGCTTATGGTCGAAAGACTTTTGCTAACTCCGCCGAACGCATGAATTATCTGTTTGAGTTATATGAAAAATATACAAGTCCATTGATTTCTCTCGCTGAAAAGAAATCAAAAAAACTAAAAAATGGATAAAAAATTACAAAAGGAAATACTAACCATAGTCAAAGGATTAAATGAAGACCCACAGAAAGGAACTTATTATAAGGGAGCATTTATTGATGTTCTCCAAGAATTAGTCGGCAAATATTTTCACGAAAAAGTATTGCAAAATATTAGACTTCTTCTAGATGAAAATAAAATAGAGAAAGATGACCATCTGGTTTTGGATTTAAATGGAAACACTGATATTGGATGGCTAAGGGTAACTTCAAAAGGTTATCAAGTTTTTGATCCATGGTATAAAAAGTTTTGGAATTTTTTCAATAATGATTTTGCTAAAATTTTAAGTGTTATTGCTACAATCCTAGGCATAATAGCAACTTATGTAAGTTTGCAAAAATAGGCTTCGCCAATATTGAGGCCTAGCGGGACTATAGTGCAGGGATAAAAATCGTGGAAGGAAAATAAAAATGAAAAATATGTTAGTTTTTATTGATGATTCAGGCGATGCAGGATTTAAGATCGATAAAGGATCAAGCGGATTTTTTGTGATTAGCGCGGTTATTTTTGACGATAACTTGGAAGCGGAAAAGACAGCTATTGCGGTCAAAGAATTACGCAGGGAGTTATTCAAAAGGGATGATGTAGAATTCAAATTTCACAAATCTAGCCAGGAAATAAGAATAAAATTTCTCGAGTGCGTAAAAAAATATAAATTCCGAGTCAGGTGCCTGATAGTGGATAAGGGTAATATACATAGCCCCGAGCTGAAAGGAAATAAGGATTCTTTTTATAGCTATATAATCAAGACAATGCTCAAATATAGCAATCAGACCATCTTTGACGCAAAAATAAGAATTGATGGAAGCGGGGACAGGATTTTCCGGAGAAGCTTAATTTCTTATCTAAGGAGAGAACTTAACAGCAAGGAGAAAAAAGTACTAAAGAATTGCAAGTTAGTTGATTCGAAAAGTGATAGCCTGATTCAACTGGCAGACATGATCGCTGGAGCAATTCATAGATCATATCAAGAAAATAAGGCTGACCGGGAAATTTATAAAAATATCATCAAAAAGCACATTGAGGATGAATGGAAATTTAAATAACAAAAAACAGCCCCAAGGGGGCCATCTCCGACCACGTTCCTAGACTGGTTGTCCCAGCCACGCCACCGTCCGGCGACAGTTCAGAATACAGGTCTTTGTGCTTATAATACTAGCACATCTCCCGAATATTTCAAGTACTTATCCAGAGTCGGCTAAAAAATGGCTAATATAAGCCAAAAATTATTATTTTTCAAATTTACACTCCTTGTTAGAGCACTTAGCCTTGCCTTTGGCGGCGAAGACCAGAAGCGAGCCACAAGTCGGGCATTTTTCACTGGTCGGCTTGCTCCACAGGGCAAAATCACATTTGGGATAGGCACTGCAGCCATAGAACAGTCGGCCGCGCTTGGATTTCTTTTCGACGATCTCTCCGACTGCGCACTTGGGGCATTTTACTCCGACTTTTTTTTCAAGTCTTTTGATGCCCTTACACTCGGGATAATTTGAGCAACCCAAGAATGTTCCGAACTTACCGCGTTTCACTACCATCGGTGCCCCGCATATTTCACAGATCTCGCCCTTGTTTTCTTCATCAACTTTTTTTTCTGCCTCAGTCTTTTCCGTGTGGCGGCATTCCGGATAATTGGAACAGGCGATAAATTTACCAAAGCGTCCGAATTTCATGATCAGCTCGGCTCCGCAATCAGGGCAAGCGCGTCCGATCTTTTCAACGAAGTCCTCTTTTTTGACTTCCTTAGTTTTCTCTTTCAGATTTTTATGGAAAGGGCCGTAAAAATCCCGGATAACCGGCACCCATTTTTTTCTGCCTTCGGCAATTTCATCGAGGTCTTCTTCCATTTTGGCGGTGAATTTATAATCAACGATTTCCGAGAAGTGTTCCACCAAAAGGTCGGAAACCAACAATCCAATTTCTTCCGGAAAAAGCTTTTTGTTATCGTCCTTGGCCACGTATTTTCTTTCAATGACGGTGGAAATAGTCGGCGCGTAGGTCGAAGGGCGGCCGATGCCGAATTCTTCCAGAACCTTGACCAGCGCCGCCTCGCTGTAGCGGGCGGGGGGTTGGGTGAACTTTTGGGCGGAAAGGACTTTCAATAGTTCGAGAATTTCATTTTCTTCAAGTTCGGGGAGGATATTTTCTGTAACGGGAATCTTGTCGCCATAAACTTTCAAATATCCTGCAAATTTAATCGAGGAACCGTTGGCGCGTAAAGTGTAAAAATCGCTCGAACTTTTTTGTTTGGCTTCGATGTCAACCGTCACGGAATTGAGAACGGCAATGCTCATCTGGCTCGCGATCATTCTTTGCCAAATCAGTTTATACAGACGATATTGATTGGGTTCCAAATAATCTTTCAGTGATTCCGGATCCTTTTCCGGATAAGCCGGCCGAATGGCTTCATGGGCTTCCTGAGCGCCTTTGGATTTAGTCTTGAAAAAACGGGGATTAGCCAGAGCGTATTTAGAACCGAACTTTTCTTCGATAACTTTTCTGGCAGAAAGCATTGATTCCATCGATAAATTAACCGAGTCAGTCCTCATATAAGTGATGAGACCGGTCGGTCCGCCGGGACCGATATTGACGCCCTCATAAAGCTGCTGGGCGATGACCATGGTTTGCTTGGAGCTGAAGCCGAGCTTGTTGTTGGCATCCTGTTGCAGAGTAGAAGTGGTATAAGCAGGTCCTGGAGTTTTTTGCAGCTCCTTTTTTACCACGCTTAAAGTCTGGTAATCGGCTTTTTCCAAAAATTTTACGATTTTTTCAGCTTGGCCGTTGTTTTTTATTCCCATCTTGCCCAAACTTTTTTCTTTCTCCTTGATGAGTCTGGCCTCAAATTCCTGGGCGCTTGAAGCGGAATTTTTGAGGAGAGCGCCGATGGACCAATATTCTTCCGGTTTAAAGTTTTTAATTTCTCTCTCCCGTTCGACAATGAGCCGGAGTGCTACGGATTGCACCCGTCCGGCGGAAAGTCCCCGGCGGATTTTTTTCCAGAGAAAAGGCGAAAGCTCATAGCCAACCAGACGGTCAAGAACCCGTCGGGCCTGCTGGGCATCCACCAGATTTAGGTCTATTTTGCGAGGATTATCCAATGCATGCTCGATAGCTTTCTTTGTAATCTCATGAAAGACTATGCGGCTAAATTTTGAATTTTGAATTTTGAATTTTGAATTTTGTTTGGAAATTGGAAATTGGGATTTGGAAATTACCAAGCCCAAGGCTTGGGCTAAGTGCCAAGAAATAGCCTCTCCTTCCCGGTCCTCGTCGGTAGCCAGAATTATCTTATCCGCTTTTTGCGCCAGTTTCTTGAGCTCGGCCACTCTTTTTTCAGCCGCGGCTGGAATTATATACTTGGGTTCAAAGTCATGCTCAATATCGATACCCATTTCTTTTTTGGGCAGATCACGGATGTGGCCATAAGAAGACTTGACCGTGTAGGTGCGGCCCAAGAATTTGGAAATAGTCTTGGCTTTGGTCGGGGATTCTACTATTACAAGCTTCATAAAACGGAAATTTTAAAGTCTAAATTCTAAATTTTAAATGAAATCAAAATGATTAAATTTTAAAAATTTTATTAATTTAGTAATTTGAAATTGATTTAAAATTTAAAATTAGAAATTTAAAATTATAATAAAATATAATTCTGTCCGCCGATATTTTTCGCCCAGCCTTTTATTTCCATGAGCGAGAGGGTAGAAGCGGCAGACGCTGTTCCCAGTTTAGATATTTTTGAGATATTGTCAATGTGGAGCGGCTCACTCCCTAAAATTTTGAGTAAAATTTCTTCTTCTTTGGAAGTCGGAATTTTCGCGGCCAGTGGAGCCTTATTTTCTTCTCTGCCTAAATTAAGTTCTTCCAAGATATCTTTTACACTGGTTACGATTTTCGCGCCTTTTTTGATCAAATTATTTGTGCCGATTGATTGCAAAGAAAAAATTGGACCCGGCACGGCAAAAACATCACGGTTATTTTCGAGAGCCATTTCAGCAGTGATAAGTGCGCCGCTTTTTTCTCCGGCCTCCACGACCACTGTTCCCAAAGATAATCCTGCGATGATCCGGTTGCGGGCGGGGAAAGTCAGCGGACCGGCGGAAGTTTCCAGCGGATATTCACTGAGGAGCAATCCGTTCTCCAAAATGTCCCGGGACAAATTGAAATTGTTGCGCGGGTAAATATTGGCGTCATCCAAACTGTTGCCGAGCACGGCAATGGTTTTTCCGCCGGCATTGAGCGCTCCGCGATGGGCAAAAGTGTCAATGCCAAGCGCCATGCCGCTCACAACGATCATTCCGGCGTTGGCCAAATCACGAGCGAGCGTCTGGGCTGCTTGCGCGCCGTAGGAAGTATATTTTCTTGAGCCGACAATAGAAAGCATTGGGGCAGTTTCTGCTAACAAAGAGGCGTCTCCCTTCATATATATAATGTAGGGCGGATTGACGCTTTCTTTTAAAAGACTGGGATAAGATGGATCCGGCAGAGTTATCATTTGAATGTTTTCTTTTTCCAGCCTTTGCCATTCGGCCTCCGGATCAATAGCGGATCTTTCTGCAAGCACTTTTTCAATCAGGACCTCTCCGATTTTAGCGGCTCTGAGTTCTTTTGATCCGGCGCGCCAAATTTTTTCAGGTGAAGCAAAAAAATTAAAAAGCAATTTGAACTTCTGTGGTCCGAGACCGGATATTTTGTTGAGGGCGTTTAAATATTTCATAAATATTTCCCCCTGTATAAAAGGGGGATTGAGGGGGATTTTTATTTTAATTCATCAACAATTTTTTCAATAACGCTTGCTATATTTCTCATTACATCAATATTAGTAAAGCGCAAAATTTTTAAGCCAAGCGTTTCTTTTAAAAAGTCTTCTCTCTCTGCATCTTCTTTCGTTATTTCTCCGTTTTCATAGTGCTGACCCCCATCTATTTCGATCACTAGTTTTTTAATTGGACAATAAAAATCTACAATATAATTTCCCAAAGGCCTTTGTCTGTAAAATTGAAAATTATTAACTTGCTTTTTCCTTATTCTATTCCAAAGTCTCGTTTCTGCCTCTGTCATTGTGCTTCTGAGTTTTCTGGAAAACGCTTTTAGATTAGAGGTATAATGCCTTCTCATAAAAATCCCTCTCCATCTCTCCCTTTAGAAAAGGGAGAGTGTTTTTTAATATTCTTTTGTAACTATACCGAAATTTCCAGTGATTGACAAAATTTCCAAAATTTACTACACTTTATCACCATGTATTAAAAAAGTTTTTTAAAAATATACCCAGCCGTCAGGCTGAAAGGAGAATCTCATGCCAACGCACATTGCAGTTTCTCTCATTTTGGGTGGAGTTGCTCTTGTGATATCTTTCGGGGTTTTCTGTTATTGTCAAGGGAGATTCAGCATGGAAAGAGAGTTTACCAGAGAAATACTTCCTAAGCAGCTTAGCGGAGTATCCTGGGAAGAATTCGATGCAGTAATCAGGATTAGGTATGAATGGGGCAAGTTTATGAGCGTAAAGCTCAAAGAGCGAACCACTCAAAAAGTGGCATAAAAAAATAATGCAGATAAAAAGGGCGGAAAGGATGGTGATATAAATGGTGGCAATACGGCGTGAGTGCGGGTGTGTCGTTGATAATTATGGCGCCGCAAAGAAATTTGAGTATGTGGTGCGCTGCAAACACCACAAAAAAGCGGAACAATTGCGCCGCTGTCGGAAAAAATATCATTCAAGTAAGAAAAAAAGCGGCTGAACGCTGAAAAAGCGAAAAAGGGCGGAAGGGGAACATCCCGACCGCCCTCAAATTTTTTTCGGCAACTTATAGTAATTTTTTTATCGCATCCAGGATATTGCCAGATATTTTTTTCATTTTCCCTAATTCTTCATCCGAAAATTTGCCAAGGACATAGTCGTGAGCGTCGATATGGCAAGTCAGGGCGCTGGAAACTTCTTCGCCGATACCGATGCGCACCCTTTTGAATTTTTGGGTGCTTAATTTATCAATAATGTTCTGGACGCCGTTGTGGCCGGCAGAGGAGGAGTCGGTGGCGATTTTGAATTTTCCAAGCGCGATATCCAAATCGTCGTGGATAATAATGATGTCATCCGGAGTTAATTTATAAAAGTCCAGAATGCTCCGCACCGCTTCGCCGGACAAATTTACAAAAGTTCGGGGCTTAACCAATAATAGCTTGTAGCTTGTAGCTTGTAGCTTGTAGATTCCTTCGGAAATTTCGGCGTCAAACTTTTTGTTGAATTCAAACTCAGAAAACCCCCAGGCTTTTTTTAATTGATCAATAATTTCAAATCCAGCATTATGTCGTGTGCCGGCATATTTTTTGCCCGGATTGCCTAGTCCGATAATAATTTTAGTCATTTTGAAATTGGGATTTGGTTAGAAATTAGGAATTAGAAATTGGAAATTGAAATCAATATAAAATATCTAATTTTTTCTGAATTCCACAGACTCCTGGCTATCGTTTTGCTTATTTAGATCGTCCAGCGTCCCTTCCTCTATATTATATATATCTACCAGATCTTTTCCAAGGCTGACTATCATATCGACTTTCCCCCCTTTTGCAAGCCCCCGGATAAAAGGAGTGGCGCTGTAAGACGGGGAGGACGGTAATTTTTCTACCAACTCGTCCAAGGTAAAAGGCTTTAGGCCATTGGTCAGATCATAGACGATTGATTTCTCCGCCAAGACGCTAGCAGGATTGTCCAGCATCGTTATATTTTTGTAGCTAAGATTGCCTCCCAGCAGTTTTTTTATTTTTCCGGTAAGGGAAGGATTTCCACTCTGATTGATAATCGCAATCGCAGCATCTTCCGAGATGATGGCCTCCCGCCTTCTCTTTATCTTGTTCAGGTCAAAAATATTTTCGGCTACTTCTTTTATTTCGCTGTAATTGCCCACTCGCGGTATGAGGGCAAAAGCCTGCACGTTTCCCAAAGAAACGTGGGAAACTTTCAGCAAGCTCTCTTTGTTCCAGGCATCCAAGACCAGGTTATTTATGTTTTGGGTGTCTAGTTTTTTGGAAAGTTCGATGAAACTTCCGATTTCCTCCGCTTTGATGTTAGTCTGGATCGTTTCTCCCAGAGCGTTAAAAAGATTGTTTAGGGTTACGACATTAAGCAATGTGCCAGTCGAAAAAATTTTGTTTTTGGTCGCCTGGATAACTTGCTGCTGACGCTTGGCTCGTCCAAAGTCACCCTGGGGGTCATCGTGTCTTTCGCG
>Ga0210044_10009774_pt1 | contig 11595 bp, 6 predicted proteins | sample CryGey13umfilter_2_FD_183959 | JGI IMG/M metagenome (GOLD analysis project Ga0210044, IMG submission 183959) | Groundwater microbial communities from aquifer in Utah, USA - Crystal Geyser 4/9/14 3 um filter (SPAdes) (version 2) | ecosystem: Environmental > Aquatic > Deep subsurface > Groundwater...
CTCCAATTGAAGCTGGCTTAGGTTGGATTACCAAATTTGTAAAAAACAATAACTTTATAAATAGAGAATACCATGAAAATTTAAAAAATTATGGAACAAAAAGACAACTCAAAGGTTTTGAGCTCGTTGATAAGGGAGTTCCTCGCCATGGTTACGATGTCTGTGATGCCCAAGGTTTTGTGATTGGCCATGTTACCTCTGGCACTATGTCGCCAATGACTCATAAAGGAATAGGTGTAGCTTATATTGCAACAGAATTTTCAAAACTCAACACAGAAATCTATATTAAAGTAAGAGAGAAATTACTAAAGGCAAAAGTAGTGAAGATGCCTTTTTACAAAGGTTAATTATATCTTCAAATAATTATTAAAACAGATTTGTTAATTTTGGCAAATCTGTTTTTTATTAATAAGAATTTTTTTATCATGAAAAATGAATTGACATTATTAGGAATTGTAGCAAAAACTCATGGTTATAAAGGTGAGTTGATATGCAGATTAGAAGGTTTTACTACTAAAATAATTAGTGATAAGCTTGAATGGATTTTTATTAAAAGACATGGAGAAAAGGTGCCTTATAGAATTAATGAATTGAATAAAAGCGATGATTGGAAATTTATTTTGTCGTTGAAAAATGTTGAAAATGAAGAAGAAGCATCAAAATTGGTGGGCTCTGATTTTTATTTAATAAAAAATGATATTATATTCGATGAAGTTAATAAGCTGATAGAAAGTGGTTTAATTGGTTGGAAAATTTACGACAAGAAAAGATGTGCTGGCGAGGTTGTCGATTATTTTGATAATAAAAGCCAGATATTATTGAGTGTTAGAAATGAAAAAAAGGAGTTTTTATTGCCTTTAGCCGATGATTTGATTTTGAATGTTGATAATAAAAATAAAATTCTATCACTCGATTTCCCTGAAGGTTTAGATGACTTATAAATATTTATGTCTAATTTTCGTTTTAAAAAATTTTCCTTAATAGATGATAATACGCCAATGAAAATTGGTATGGATTCTATCATGCTTGGCTGTTGGGCTAATGCTGATAATTCAAAAAGTGCCTTGGATATTGGTAGTGGTTGTGGTTTGCTCGCTTTTATGTTGGCTCAGAAATATCCAAAATTGAAAATTACTGCTGTTGAAGTTTATGAAGAAGCTTACCTCGATGCAGTGGAAAACTTGAGTAATTTTCCTTTAGAAAAGCATATTCAATTTTTTAATAGTAACATCTTGCAGTGGGATTGCGAAAATAAATTCGACTTAATAATTTGCAATCCTCCATATTTTAAAGGAGATTTAAAACCTTTAGAGTTAGGAAGATCTTTTGCACGATTTCAGGATTTCCTCCCTTTAGAAAATTTGATTCATAAATCTAAATCATTGATGAGTGAAGATGGATTGATTTCTATGATAATTTCTAAAGATAATTTTATAGAACTGAACAAAATTTGCATGTCAAATGGCTTGTTTTTAAGTCGAACTACAAGCCTTAAGCATAGGTTTAACAGTAAAATAAAAAGAATCTTAGTAGAATATTCATTAAATTATTTGGGAAAAATTATCAGAAATGAAATTGTGGTGCAAGATTCTTATGGAAAATATTCAGATGATTATAAAAAATTGACTCAAGATTTTTATCTCGAATTCTAATTTATATAAACCAACTTGCCTGATTTAATGGATGACTGATTATTGTTGGTTTTTATTACCAATTGATATGTGTAAATTCCATTAGCCAAAGCACTGCCATTTGCAGATTTACCATTCCATTTCAACTCTTCATCGGCAATTCTAAAGCCCGGATCTAAAATATTTGCACCTAAAACTCTAACTAATCTACCAGCAACATCAAAAATTTTAATTTCAACTTCCATGGAGGTGCATTGAAGATTATGCTCAAAAACAAAATTTGTATATTCCTTGAATGGATTGGGATAATTGAATACTTCACTAATAATTGATTGGTCGCTGCTTGCCACAACAAAATCTATAGAAGCAGTGCTTGAGTTATTCAAGATATCCCAAACTTTTATAGATAGATTGTGGTGTCCAACTGATAAACCTGCGAATGGATATTTAACAGATCCTTCCTTATAACTATCAATATTAGATTGATAGAAAGAATTAAGTTCAATTGATTCAGCCGAATTATCGTCTAAAGTTAAAATTATATCATGTCCAATTCCATTGCCAGTAGTATTTATTCCATTTTCATCAAAAATATAGGCCAAAAAAATAGGATCTTCATCGGATAAACCTCCAGAAATAAAATTTTTATCATTAATAAAAGGCAATATTCTCGGTCCTTCATTATCCATAATCTTATTTGTAGAACTACCACCGATTTTTAGAGAATCACTGTATCCACTTGCGTCAATGCTGCCATTTTCGGCATAATATGAAATTCTCCCGTTTCCAATAGTATAATTAATGTCTTTTGGAACAATGAAAGTAAAGTGAAATAGGCCATTTTTTACAGTAATTTTACCTTTATAAAGAATATTTTTTTGTAACATGAATTGGAAAGGGCTGCTGTCCAAATCATTTCCTAAAGTACTTAATGACTGTGATTTATCAAATATTGTAGGATATAAAAACCCATTAAAATTGCTTATAATTTGTCCATTATTTTCTACTTGTCCACTTATAGTAAGCTCTGATAATGCCCCTAATGTGTCTTTAAATTGTTCTAAAGCTATATTATTTATTGCGAGGGTTTTAACTTGAAATTGTGGGTAAGCAAGTTTGAGAGCAGGATCCCCTAAGAGTACAAAATTTTTATTATTATTTATAGAACCTGATGTAACTTTAGAGTTTCTAAGAACATCGCCTAATGCTGGAAATTCTCCATTTGTTTGTGTAAAAATATTCTGAAATATTGCTTTATTCAATGTGAAATTTGAACCAGAGAATGTTAATCTTGAGGTGGTTAATAATCCAATAAAACCACCATCGGGATGTAAAAAACTTAATTCCCCAGCAGAGGCTCTTGCAGGGTCGTCATACCTACTGAACTCACATGTAGCTGTAATAAATAATGGCATATTGTAGGCATTTTTCCAGCTATTAATATCGCTTACCACTAACAATGATTCGTGAGCTAAACCAGTTTCTCCGCCATGGCCAGTATAGTTAATTACTAAAGCACCCTTTTTGATTCTTAAATTTAAATCGCGCATTGCATCTGGATATCTTTGGCCACCAGGAGTGGTCTGTTGAACATAAGCATCAAGAAATATTTTATCAATATTAAATACTGGATTATTTGATTTTACATAATTTGCAAGATAATCGGCTTGCGAAACATGAATGTTATTATCTTGATCGTCGCCAATAAAACATGCAATATTTCTCCAATCTGCAAGGTTTGAAACATTTGAAATTCCATTGGGACAGTCGCAATCTGATAAAGTTGAAATTTCATGAGTGGCAGTATATCTTTTAATTTTGGTGAGAATAACCTTTGCCTCCTCAACGCTACTAATTGGGAATCTACCAATTCCAATATCTAAATTGCCATTGCAATTTGCTCCTTCATTATCATCCAAAAGACCATAGAAATCGTCAGAAGAGAAAGAACTTAACGGACTTAATGATGCAGGTGATTCATAAGTTAATATCAAATTAGTATTATTAGATTTGCGGTCTTTGTAGTCGTAGCTTGCATCACCAAAGAGTAATAAGTACTGTGGTGGGTTTTGTGAATTGTTTAAGGCTCTATCATAGAGCATCTTCATAAAATTGCGAAGGGCAGATATATCTGCAGCCCCCGACGAAAATTCATTAAATAACTTTGACTGTTCCACCAATGTTACAGACATATTATCATGTGTTCTATGAAAATTTGCAAGTTCATTGGCTTGTTCAAAAAAGATTGGATTGTAGCAAATTACAAAATCAGTATTCTCCTGGCTATGCAAATTTTGATTGCTTAATTTTCCAACATTGGTTACTGTTAGATAATTGCTGTTAAAAGCAATGAATTCTCGCAAGCTATCTGTTGATTGAACAAAAGTTATATCATTTGCAGCAAACGTATATTCAATATTTTTAGGTTCAGTAATATTTGTAATATCCCAAATTTGAATATCGCTTGAGGCATTTTGCAAAGTGAATTTGCTAATATTTCCTAATGAAGTTGCATCAATATTTCTAAATGACATTTGAGTGCCTGACATAATTAAAGAGCGAGAAGCAAGCACTTCAATATAATCGAGCCATGCCACTGAAACTGAAGTGCTTTTTATGTAATTAGTGAAAATAGATATATTAGGAAATGTAGAATTTATGTTCATTTCCTTAAAAGCATTGACAGCATAATCAGAATCGTATGTCCCAGGTACAGAAGGAATTTGTACTGAGCTTGTGAATCCATTAGTTACCACATTCATTATTGAAGGCGATGTTGATCGTGCAGCAAAAAGAGTTCTTATAGTTACTGGTTTAGCGCTAATAATATTTGGAAAATTAAAACTGAAATTGTGATTTAACAAAATATCATACTCTTCGCCAAACCATTGTTTTCCTGATTTAATTAAATTTAATGAATCAGTGTCATGAAATTGAAAATCAATAAAATCCGTTACTAATTGAGTAGGAGTGGAGGTGTTTTGCGGAATAGTATTGATGCGCAAAGAACTGCCATTTCTTATTGTTATATAATAATATGAATAGTTATCATAAATATTTATATTATGATTAAAACTGTTCGTGCTTTTATTATATTTCCAAATATTTGGACCTTGAGCATAAAAAATTAAATAGTCGGAACCATCAAATTTACCATTTGAATTTATATCAAATATTTTTATAGCATCCTCCTTTAAATCATCATAATAAAATGCGCTATTTGATTCAGGCATTGTTCCACCGCCATTTCCATAAATCCTAACATCGTTTATAGATAAATTGCTAATATCAAATCCCATAGCTGAAATATCAGTTGCGGTAATTTTGTAAATACCAGATTTGCTGATTTTTACCTTATACCAATCACCAGTAGCAAGTACAGAATTTGAAGCCCAATTATGTATTCCGCCCAAACGTTTTTTATTAGAATTGGATGAAAATGTAGTTACCATTAATTCAAATTTTGACAATGCTTCAACTTTGCTGCCATTGTTTATGAAGGGCATAATGTAAATATTTAAAATCTTCTGCCCTCTTGAAAATGAAATATCTTGCGAAATCTGAGGAGAATTATTTATTAATGATGAATGAATTTCTATGGTAGGTTGAATAAATTCAGATTTAAATAAATTTATTGAAACGGAATCTATCGAATTGTTTATTACTTGCTGATAAAGATAAACCGGTAATTCTCCATATTTTTCTGTATTTACAGTATTTTCGAAAGACAGTTTATCAATTTTATTGCCAGCAATATTTTCACTATATTCTTGATAATTAATGACTTTAGATATAATTATGTTTTCTTGACAATAAACCTGCAAGCTAATAGCTGTTATTATTGTACAAAATAAAATTTTTAATTTCAACATGTCTATTTGCGAATACTTTTAAAATTTAATAAGATTTGTTATGTTTAATAACTTCATTAGGCTTTCTTTATTGTAGATTTTTCGAAATTAAAATTTTAAATTAGAGATTATAATTGAGTCTTTTTTCTACAAAAATAGAATTGTAGATATTTTTTTAAAAGAACAAAATATTACAAGTATGTGAAACAAAAAAAATAATTAGCAGATATTTAAAAAATAATAACAAAAGATTATCAAATCAAACAACCTTTTTTTCTTTTACTTTGTCAAAGCAAACTAATCTGATTTTATTTAATCTGCAATTTGAGATACTTAAATAATTGACCTTGCAAATATTATAATTTATTTGTCTGTGATTATTTGAAAGAATTGAATATTTTAGTGTAACCAAATGGCATAGGAAATAGTATAATTGGCACTTAACTGCTGAATTTCAGATAGAATAAATTTTGCGGTGGTTTTAAATATTTTTGTAATATTGTACTTTAAACACGAATCATTGTTTATAATGGGAACTAAAACAAGAAACTTATTTATTACAGTACTCTTTTTGATTGGATTTCAAGCCATAAAAGCTCAAGATCCTCATTTTTCCCAATTTTATGCAAACCCATTATACCTTAATCCAGCATTTGCAGGAAGCAGTATGACTCCCAGAATGATAATGAATTATAGAAACCAATGGCCATCAATTCCAGGTTCTTACGTTACTTATAATGCAAGTTTTGATATGCATTTTGACGCCCTGAGCGGTGGTTTAGGAATTCTATTAAGTTCCGATAGACAAGGTGAAGGCGTGCTAACAAGCCAGCAAGTTTCTTTAGTATATTCAGTTACAGTGCCCATTTCTCGTGAATTTTTCTTAAAAGCTGGTCTTCAAGCTGGCTTTTTCCAGAAGCATTTAGATTTTCGTCTCCTTACTTTTGGCGACCAAATTGACTCGCGTTGGGGTTTTTCAAGTCCTACTAAAGAGGTAAGCCCTAAAGGTGGCGTATATTCTACCAATGACATAGATTTTGATGCTGGAATACTTGGATTTTCAAAGAAATTTTTTGTGGGTTTTGCCGCTCACCATCTTGTGCCTGTAAATGAAGCTTTTATAGATGGAAATGAAAGCTATCTGCCAATGAAATTGACTGCACATGCTGGTGTTAATATCCCGGTTACCGAAAGTGGACGTCGTCGTTTTAGACCGAGCGACCCTTTTATTTCCCCAAATCTGTTGTTTATGCAACAAGGGAAATTTCAACAATTGAATTATGGACTCTATTTCGAAAAGCAACCGATGATAATAGGGCTTTGGTACCGCCAATTTTTTCAAGGTTATGATGCACTTATTATTATGGTAGGCTTTGAATATGATAAATTTAAATTTGGGTATAGTTACGATATAACAGTTTCAAAATTGTCGAATGCTTCTGGAGGAGCTCATGAAATCTCTATGGGATTGAAATTTAATCCTCCACGCAAAAAAATTCGGCTCCATGAAATAATTTGCCCATCATTTTAGTTGTATATTTTGAATCAATTGATTAATGTTATGATAGCAAACAGAAATTTATTTGGAAAATTGGCTTTATTAGCCCTTATAGTTGTATTCACATCCTGCAAACATGAACAATCTACGACAACAGGATGGAATTATAACGACCGTAAAAACGGTGGTTTTGAAGTTGTTCCTTATGAAGAACAAGAGACTGGTCCTGGTTTAGTGCTAATTGAAGGTGGTACTTTTACTATGGGTAGAACCGAACAAGATGTTAATTATGAGTGGGATAATCAGCCTCGCCGTGTAACAGTGCCATCATTTTATATGGATCAAACTGAGGTGCGAAATATAGATTATCTTGAATATCTATTCTGGTTAACAAGAGTATATAATCTCGACTATCCTAGAATAGTTCAAAAAGCATTGCCAGATACACTTGTTTGGAGAAGCAAATTGGCTTATAATGAGCCAATGGTTGAGTATTATTTACGTCACCCTGCCTACCGTGATTATCCTGTTGTTGGTATAAATTGGTTACAAGCAAATGATTATTGTAAATGGAGAACTGACCGCGTAAATGAATATATTCTAATAAATTATGGAATTCTGAAGCATTATACTGGTCAAACTAATGATGATCATTTTAATACTGATGCATATTTTGCTAATAAATATACTGGTGAAGAGACTAATCGCCAATTGGTGGACTTGAGCCCTAATGGAGAAACTCGCCGCCCAAAAATGGAAGATGGAATTTTGCTTCCTAAATACAGACTTCCAACAGAAGCTGAATGGGAATTTGCCGCTTTAGGCTTAATAGGTAACACTCTTTACGAACGTGTCGTTGAAAGAAGACTTTATCCTTGGAATGGACATGTTGCTCGTACTGATGCACCATCAAATTATGGTGATTTTGTTGCCAATTTCCGCAGAGGTCGTGGCGATTACATGGGTGTTGCTGGTAGTTTGAATGATGCAGCCTCAGTTACAGCCCCCGTTTATGCTTATTGGCCTAATGATTATGGTCTTTATAACATGGCTGGAAATGTTTCCGAATGGGTAATGGATGTTTATCGCCCTCTTTCATTTGAAGATTTCGACGATTTTAATTCTTTCCGTGGAAATGTTTATAAAACATTTGTTCGTGATAACTCCGGAGCTATTGATGATAAATTGACTTATATAATATATGATTACGAGGCAATTGACAAATGGTTAAATAATGCTGAAGATGGGTTTATCAAAAATCTAACTGATAGAAATGGTGGACAATTGGATCCTCGTGAAGATGATTTGCTTGCGAAAGTTAACAAGAGCGTTGATGCTGCCATAAAGAAAAATGCAGAACGAAAATTTGAAGAAGCTTCAGAACAGATTGAGGATGCACTTATTACTATTGATGGCGCTCCTGATGCTATTGAAATTGCCACTGAATTATTGAAAGGAATTTCTGACTTTATAGTAGCTACACCTGGTGAATTACGTGAAAGAAACGTAAGTATTGAAGAAAATCTTGAAAGAAGAAATTATCGTAAGTCAAATAATATAAACTATTTAGATGGAGATTATGCTTCTAATTATGATATGAATGGTTGGGCATCATGGCAAAAAGATGATGGATCTAATTCTATGTACGATTATTCACATACTTCTATGTTAAATGATAAAGCTCGCGTCTATAAAGGAGGTTCATGGAAAGATAGTCAATTTTGGTTATCTCCTGGAGCAAGACGTTTCCTTGATGAGCGCCAATCTACAGATTTTATTGGTTTCCGTTGTGCTATGACGAGAGTCGGCAGTCCAATTGGAAATTATTAATAATAAGCAAAAAAAAATGCTGACCAAACGGTCAGCATTTTTTTTGCCTTTCTTATCTTAATTTAATATTTAGATTTGTTTCCAAAGAATAAACAATTTTACTCATTATTTTATCTATTTGCTTGTCAGTGAGTGTTTTGTTTTCATCTTGTATGGAAAAACTTATAGCATAAGATTTCTTTCCTTTTTCAATTCCTTTGCCTTCATAAACATCAAATAGATTTACGTTTTTAAGCAAATTCGACTCTGATTTATATGCAAAAGTTTTAATGTCATCAAACCGTACATTCTTATCCATAAGTAATGCTAAATCGCGTCTAACCACAGGAAATTTATTCAGCTCCTTGAAACTTATTCTATTCAAAGTGGTCAGGTTTAATAGATTTTTCCAATTAATATCTGCATAAGAAACCAACTCAGAAATATCAAAATCATTTAATAGATTTTTATTTAATATTCCAATCTGAGCTATTAAATGGCTATTATAGTAGTAAGTAAGAGATTTTTCGAAAATGCCGATATTTGAATTATCTTCAACTATATTGAATTTCTCCAATTCGATACCCAGACTCTTTATTATGCTAATAAGCAATGCTTTAAGAGTGAAAAAGTCTGAAATTTCCTTCTGATATTTCCAATTTTCATCCTTTTCATTACCACAAATGGCAATAGCAAGGTGCGACGATTCGGAATATTTCGATAAATCTTCGAGTTTATTTTCCGAATTATAAGAATAATGTTTGCCAAATTCAAAGAGCTGAAGATTTTTGTTTTTGAAATTAATGTTTCTAATTATTGATTCTAACATACCAAAAACTAAATCTTGTCTCATAATATTTAGTTCAGAACTTAATGGGTTTAGCACTGAAATACTATTCCGACTTTGAAAATTATATTTTTTGTAATAGTCTTCCTTTGATAGGGAGTTATTCATAGTTTCGAAGTAACCTTTTGCAACTAAAAAATCTGAGACATAGTTTTTGATCTTCTCGTCATCAGGCTTTTTAGTATATGAAATTGCGGATTTTATATGGTCGTCAAGCTTAATATTATTATAGCCATATATTCTTAAAATCTCTTCAATTACATCAATTTCACGCACTACATCAACTTTAAAAGTTGGAACTTCAAGAACTAACCCTTTTTCATCTTCATTTAAAATCGCCATTTCTAAATCAGAAACTATGGTTTTTATATACTCTTTTGGAATATCATCGCCGATAATTTTAGAAATAGTTTTATAGTTAATTTTAATTTTCCAATTTAAAATAGGAGTAGGGTAAATATCAATTATTTCTGATGCAATTTCGCCTCCTGCGATTTCCTTTATTAACATGGCTGCTCTTTTTAAAGCATAATCTGTTATATTTGGGTCTGCGCCTCTTTCAAAGCGAAATGAAGCATCTGTTTGTAAAGCATGATATTTTGAAGATTTTCTAATAGTTGCTGGATCAAAATAGGCACTTTCTATAAATATATTTGTAGTTTTCTCTGAAATGCCGCTGTTGTTTCCTCCAAAAATTCCAGCCAAGCATAAAGGTTTTTTTGCATCACAAATCATTAAATCGTTGCCCGAGAGCAATCTTTCTTGTTCGTCAAGAGTAGTAAATTTTGTGCCCGAAGGCAATTTTTTTATGATAATATTTTCCCCTTCAATTTTATCATAATCAAAAGCATGAAGAGGTTGCCCATTTTCCATCAATACAAAGTTAGTGATATCGACTATATTATTTATTGGTCTAATCCCAATATTTTCAAGTTTTATTTGGAGCCATTTTGGCGAATCTTCAACTTTGATTCCTTTGAGCGTAATGCCTGTATATCTTTTGCAGCCAATAGAATCTTCTATTTTGATTTCTATCGGAAGTAAATTATTATCTATTTTAAATTCCGAAACATCAGGTTTATTTAATGAAAAAGTTTCATTAGCATTAAATCTATTAAGGACAGCAACAAGGTCTCTGGCTGTGCCAATATGAGAAGTGGCATCGGCTCTATTGGGAGTTAGACCAATTTCAAAAACATAATCAGTTTCAATTTTAAAATATTCGGATGCCAAAGTCCCTTTTTCCACAGAGTTTTCCAAAACTATTATACCAGCATGTGATTTGCCTAAACCTAATTCATCTTCTGCGCAAATCATTCCTTCAGAGATTTCACCTCTAATTTTAGATTTTTTTATTTCAAAAGCTTCATTTCCATTATATAAAATGGTGCCGACAGTGGCAACCAATACTTTTTGTCCTTTTTCCACATTTGGAGCTCCACAAACAATTGGTAGTGTTATATTATTTCCAATGTCAATTGTTGTAACACTCAATTTGTCAGCATTCAAATGCTTAGAGCAACTAATTACTTCTCCAACGATTACTCCTTTTAGTCCACCTTTTATTGATTCTACCTTTTGAAAGCTTTCAACTTCAAGACCGCAGTCGGTTAAATATTCAGATAATTTATTTGGTTCAACATTAATGTTGATATAATTCTTAAGCCAATTGTATGAAATCTTCATTTATAAGTATTTAAATATGAAATAAAATGTTGACAAAATTAATTAAAAGTATTGATGCTTTCAACTTATTTTACCCCAATCAAAACTTGTTGTTTTGTGCATTAAAAGATAATTTTTAATAATAAAATTCTCCTTTTTTTCTAGGTTTGGGTCATCTTCAAGGAGATTGTTAGCAGTAGCCCTTGCGTGTTTTACAATTTTCTCATGATTAATTATGTCTGCAATTTTTAGGTCTAACAACCCACTTTGTTGAGTCCCTTGCAAATCTCCTGG
>Ga0210044_10009779_pt1 | contig 11591 bp, 11 predicted proteins | sample CryGey13umfilter_2_FD_183959 | JGI IMG/M metagenome (GOLD analysis project Ga0210044, IMG submission 183959) | Groundwater microbial communities from aquifer in Utah, USA - Crystal Geyser 4/9/14 3 um filter (SPAdes) (version 2) | ecosystem: Environmental > Aquatic > Deep subsurface >...
TTCTGGCCGCACTGCCTAAGGCAACGACTTACTATTCGCCGTATGGCGCTCATCGCCGGGAACTGGCGCTGAGACAGAAGGCAATTCTTTCCCGAATCGTAAACTTGCAACTGGTCGATGAAGAAACAGTCCGAATAGCTCAAAAGACGGATACGTTTGCAAAAATTATTTCCGCTCAAAAAAAAATTGAAGCACCGCACTTTGTAATGTATGTCAAAGATGAACTGGAAAAAAAATATGGCAAAAAAACAGTTGAGGACGGCGGTTTTCAGGTTTACACCACGCTTAATTATGAGGCGCAAATATTAGCTGAACAGATAGTTCAGAAGGATTCAGGTAATAATCTAAAAGCCTACGGAGCCTCCAACACGGCTTTGGTCGCTTTGAATCCGCAAAATGGTGAAATCTTGGCCATGGTCGGCAGTTTGGATTATTTTGATGAGCGCATTGACGGCCAGGTAAATGTGGTTTTGCGTCCCCGTCAGCCAGGATCATCTTTTAAGCCTTTCGCCTACGCCACCGCTTTTGAAAAAGGTTATCAGCCGGAAACTTTTATTTTAGATGAAAAAACAAATTTCGGTCCGGACGGAACCGGACACGATTATATTCCCAGAAATTACGACGGCAAATTTCATGGCTTAGTTTCTATGCGGCAAGCCTTAGCCATGTCGCTCAATATTCCGGCAGTCAAAACATTGTCTATCGCGGGAATTGATGAGACAATCGCGCTCGCTCATCGACTGGGAATTACAACACTCAATGATCGAAATCGCTATGGCCTTTCCCTGGTTTTGGGTGGCGGAGAAGTCAAACTCTTGGATATGACCGCGGGATTTGCAGTTTTTGCCAATGATGGGAGAGGCAATTCACCCACGCCGTTTTTGCAGATCATTGACCGCCGGGGGAAACTATTAGAAAGCTCACAACCGCAAAATTCGCCGGTTTTGGACCCTCAAATCGCCCGAAAAATCAACGCCATTCTTTCCGATAATGCCTCTCGCACTCCTATTTTCGGTCCCAATAACCGCTTATTTATTCCTGGACGGTCAGTTGCCGCAAAAACCGGAACGACCCAGGAGTTCCGCGATGCTTGGACTATAGGCTATACTCCGTATCTGGCTGTCGGAGTTTGGGCCGGTAACAATGATAATCATCCGATGCGACCTGGCGCTGACGGATCCTACGTCGCGGCTCCCATTTGGAACAAGTTTATGTCACAGGCGATCCAAAATCATACTGATGATCCTTTTATGGCTTATGCCAAAGAATCCAATAGATCATCCGGCGCCGATATTAAAATAAACTATTATAAGAAGAAGGGTGGGAAACAAATTTCCGAGAAAAAAGCTAAAAATATGAACCCGGAAAAAGTTGAGGCACGCATTGAACCTCCGCCCAATGTTTCCGGCGACAGCAAATACCTTTTTGCTGATCTGCAATTCGCCCGCCACCCAATGATCATTTCCAATTGGGAAAATTTTTCAATAGTCAAGCGCTAACGATAAAAAACAGCTCCGGCGCACGCCGGAGCTGTTTTTATTGAAAAAGAGAGCACTAGCAAGTGTCTCTCTTCTTCAACAAGTTTCTTGATTTTTTTACAAAACAGCTTCTTTCGCGGCCTTAGCCAAACGAAACTTCACAACTGTTTTCGCCGGAATTTGGATTTCCGCTCCGGTAGCCGGATTGCGTCCGATGCGGGCCTTTCTTTTCGCCTTCACCATTTTGCCGAATCCCGGCAACACGAACTCTCCGCCTTTTTTGACTTCCTCATAAGCGAGGTTTGCCAGCAATTCCAGAAAGCTCGCGACGTCTTTCTTTGCCATGCCTGACTTTTCAGCCAAGATTGATAGCAATTGTGACTTGGTCAACTTTGCCATTGGTTAAAAATTAATTATTAATTACCCCTATAAACACTATCTTTATTATACACCTATTGGATTTTCTGTAAAATGCCCGACCCGAAACCGAGCCCGGATAGAAATTGGCGTAATTCAACTCCTACAATTTTCCTAATTTGCCCGGAGTGTAAATTTCCGAGCTGAATATTCAAGATTCTGATTCTTTTGAGATCAACCGTTTCATAGCCCAGAACCTGGCACATGCGCCGGATCTGTCTTTTTTTGCCTTCCGTTAAAATAATAGAAAATAGATAATCCCCGGTTTTCTTGACAATGCATGGCTTGGTTCTATATCCGTCATCCAAAATCACCCCCGTAGCCATTTTCTTGATAAAGGTTTCGGTGATCGGCTTATGGACTTTAACGATATACTCTTTTTCGTGATTGTGCTCAGGATTCAGCAATTTATCCGTGATGCGGCCGTCATTGGTAAGAATTATGAGCCCCCGCGAATCTTTGTCCAGCCGGCCGACTGGACAAACTTTTTTGGGATAATTTATAAATTCCTCAATACTGACCTCTTCTCTCTGCGGACTGTGCGTAATAATACGCTTCGGCTTATTAAACGCCAGATAAATATATTTCTTATTTAAGTCTTTTATAACTTCCACTAAATCATTTTTCTGAACTTTCTCGCCCAAAACTGCCTGGCGCCCATTGATGGCAATTTTTCCGGCTTTTATGAATTCATCGGCCTCCCGACGACTGCAGATATTTTTGAGCGCCAGATAGCGGTTTATCCGGATCGGGTATTTTATTTCATTTGGCATAATTTGAACAGAGAAAATTTTATGCTCCAGTATAACTCACTATGCAACATAAATCAAGCCGGGAACAAAAACGTCTTCTTTAAAGCTTCTGCCTTTCCTATATTTTTTAGTTAATTATTCGTCTAATAATTATTATATTATTTAAAATGAAATTCTTTCGACCATAAAAAACGGGGTAGCCAAGAAATTCTTGACTACCCCTAATTGCGGCTACTTGCGGAAGTTGCCCTTTGCTATGGCAGGTTCTGATAATACAACATCTTTCCGACCGCTTTGCTGAGCGGAACCCCATCGATCTTGCCATATGTCCGGAGAGTGCTTACATAGCTGGCAGTTTGACTGAGCACGCTCGTACTCATTTCATAGTCGTCCATGGGATACTGCGCCATGTCATGAATGACCAGCACCAGCCACTTTTTCCCAGCCACCGCTTGATCGATCAGGCTCTTTATATTTGCGTAGGTAGTAGTCCTCCGGATGCTCACCACATTGATAGCCCACTCATTGAAAGTAAGTGGATCGTTGAAAGCGCTGTCCTCCATCCACGCTTGGCGCGATGAAGTGATAAAGCCGACTCCGCGTAAAATTCCCAGCAAACGATCGTCGAATTCCCCATAGGGCGAGGCAAAAGCTCCTTGCCCTAGAAGCCCATGCTGCAAAAACGCCACCTGCGCTCCTTCGAGTTCAGCCTTGATCTGGGCATCACTCAATCCAACGCTCGTGAGATGAGCGTGGGAAAAAGTGTGGTTCCCAACTTCCCAACCGTTTGTCCAAGACAGAGACTGGAGTTGGGCCCAAGTCAGATGTTCACCGTCACCGACCCAATCGGGAACGATATAAGCCGTTCCCTGGATCTTATACTTGGAAAGGATCGGCACTGCCAGAAGAAGGGAATTTGACCCATCGTCAAAAGTGAAACTGATCATGGCGCGATTCAAACTTCTGGCCTCGGCTTTTCCTCCCAAAAACGTAAAGCAGATTGCAACTAGCAGAACTAGAAGCTTTTTCATTTGCTCCTCCTTTTTGATGCTGGATTGGACGGCTTTTACTCCGAATAAACTTATTTATATGAACGCCTTGCTAAAACATACGGCAAGACAGAATTTAAAGGAACTCTTTCTGATATACCTTATTACAATCCTTGGATACTATAATTTTCAAACTCCACATCCATGAAATCCGTCCGGATTCCGGCATAGCCCGCCTTTAAAAGAGGCTTTTTCCCATATTTATCACCTTTGTCCTGTTTTTCCAGCACCAGCTGCCAATTGCCGTTTTGCGCCTGATCGATATATACCTTTATGTTGACGGCATTATCGCCGATATTTTCTACCTCGCTCTTGAGACCCATCCAAGCGTTAACCGGGATCAAATTTGGCATATCTTCACGGTCATATTTTTTTTCCTTAGCAAACAGATTTTTTTCAGCCAGCGTATAATATTTACCTTTTATTTTCTTCTTGATCACTGCGTATCCGTCAACACGCAAACCTGTATAATAAAGATTGTCCCCATCCCGATAGCGGTTAAAAAGCAAAACTCCGTTGGATTCGTTGCGATACTCGCTCTCGCTTAAATTTATTTTGTCGATGTTAAAATAGACCGACTGGGAAAAATTTTTCCATTTGCCCCGCGTGACCAAGCGGAAAATATTTTGCGGAAAGTATCCGCCGTCAGTGTCGCGCGAATTAGTTTTTGAGTAAAGCTTGTGCCAGGGAGAATTTTCGCCCAGAGCCCCAATGTTGGGACTGAATTTTTTCCCGTCAGAGATCATTACGCCACCGGAGTTCAGCCACCAGTCATCGCTTTTACTTTTTTTCATCGAACTAGCTTCTTCCAATATCACTTCTGCTTTGTTTTCTCCGGTCTGGTTTTTTTTATCCGTTTCGGTTATGGCCGGAAAGAAAAAGGGCTGCCCTTCCATGAAGGGTAGATTTGTAAAAGACAGTGCCTGAAAGACACGTTTTTCAAAAGGCGATGGATGGTTCCGGTTTTTATATAAAATCGCTCCCGAAACAAAAGTGACCAGCAATGTCACTGCCAAACCCGCGATAAAAACAATTTTTTTGTTATGCAGATTAAACATTTTTATGGCCAGGAATTTACCTTGAGATTGGATATTAATAAACTGCTATTGTTTATGGTATTGTCCCAAGTCTTAAAACCAATTCCACCGTGATTCAATTTTGGCGAAAGAAGACCGGAAACAGCCTCTCTGCCTTCAATATAACACGTGGCTTTGTTTCCGACGACACCTATTCCCATCGGTATATTCTCATTCAGAATAATTGGCAGGTTTTTGTTCAACTCCGCCAAGATACTTTCTTGTCCGCCGACGCGCTGGGAAAGCGACACGCCCCCGATTGAAAAATCACAGGACGCATAGTTGTTGCCGTTGACATATCGGATCGCCGCGGCGAAGGCATTGCCCTGAATAAGTTTGGCCGTAGCATTCATTTGATAATCTGTCCAGTCATAGGTGCCATTAAGGAAGGTCAGACTGCTGTCCTCCGAAACTGAAGCGCGAGTGAGTAATAGTCCGTTTTGCAATTCCGAGCTTCCCCAGCCCGTCAGCCAGCCATGATTTTCAACAAAAGTGTCTTCATAGGGCAACTTTTTTTCCTGACCAGCATTCACCAGAAAAAGCAGCTGGTCTTTCGTCATATCTGAGCTGACATTGATGCGCTTCACTAGCCGGAAATCTTTGCCTGGATAATTACTGGGAAATTCACTTTCGCCGGTTTGCCTAAAAGCCACAGGAAAAAGGGCGTTCACTTTCCCCGCCAGAATGTTTTTAGATTCAGAATAGTTTTGTGTGTTATGCCCATAATCTCCAAAGGGATAAGCAAAGCCCAGCACTGAAACGCCCAAAGTTCTTTCCAGGTCTCTTTTCGATCCCGCCAAATCTCGGCTAATCCGTTGATCATATTCTTCATTAGTTTCCATGCGTCCCAAGGAATCATTCCAGACTTTATCGCTTAAAAAGTGACCGGTTACGCCATTGGCGTCAATTTTTTCCAAGCCATGTCCGTTTTGTGTATGCGAACCGACTTCCCAGCGTCCACTTTCAATCATTTTTCGCAGTTCATCTTCTGATAGATGAAAAATACTTTTTTTGCTCTCCTCTCCGACTGACCGGCCGGTAATCACAAACATCACCGCCTTAAAATCCAGCACCCGAAAAATTGGATCCGCCATATAATAGCTGTCGTGGCGCGCGTCATCAAAAGTGATAAGAATAGATTTTTCCGGCAAGTATTTATCCTCCTGCATAAATCCCAAGAATTGCGCGAGCGTAATTGCCTGATAGCCTTCTTTTTTGAGCGCGAACATTTGTGATTTGAAATCCGAGAGTGAAATATTCACGCCATCGCTTTGCCAGTCCGACTCATCAATTATCCCGTGGTAAAGCAAAACGGGAATCGATTTCGCTTTTTCGGACGAATCCGTGGCTAAAGCGCTTTGGCTTCTTTTATCTATAAACAAATTGGCGATATTTCCCGAGTCATACTTGGCAAATTCAATTTTCGTTTTCAGATAATCCCATTGCAGAACAAAATACCGCGCTTTCCAATAATAATTGTCTTTCAAGAGGGAAATGCCGCCAATCATACTCAAAACAACCGAGAACACGGCTGTCACAATGAATACTTTCACCATTTTTAAATTGAAATCGTGCATAACTATTAGTTAAAAGTTGAAAGTGCAAAGTTAAAAGTTTTTGTGTCCCGCTTAACGTGACAAACGACTTATAAAATAATCACGAGCTTAGCGAGTACCAAAATTTTTAACTTTGGATTTTTAATTTTGAATTTGACTTATCATCTTGTTCCCCAACCGCGATCCTGAATGTGCAGCGCCGCCCAAACAATCATAAAAGACAGGATGAATAAATTTAACACCGACCACAGAAAAAGATACGGCCAATATTTGTTTTTTGCATCAATGAAACGATAGTAGATCACCATCAGGGCGGTAACCAGAATGACACCGGCGATATGGTAAAGCGGCAATATCCCGTGCGTGAGCGGCGCATAAATCAGCGCCCGAAAAGTCATAATGGGAGTCAGCAAGGAGATGAGAATCAGAGGAAAATAGTAAAAAAATGACACGAAAGGCTGTTTTTTCCAGATGAAACGGCTGGTTAAAAAAGCGTTGATGATCCAGGATTTTTTCCAGCGCAGTTGTTGCTTCATGAGCTGGCGCCAATTGTTGGGCACAACGGTGTAGGCCAGCGCCTGGCTGCTGTAAACTGTTTTTTCTCCACGTTTCAAAAGCCAACTGGTGAGCGCGCGGTCATCCCCCCAAGTCACCGGCAAGCCCAGAAAACTTTCCGAAAGCCATTCATAAAGAATTGGCATTACGGAACTTTTGCGATAGGCCGAACAGCATCCGCTGCAGCAGAACACCGTATCAAAAGTGGATTCAGCCGCTTTCAGGATCTGGAAAGACATAAAATAATAGGCGGTTTGCATCCGAGTGATGATATTTTGATCGGCGTTTTTCGGCACGCCATTGGCGCAAACCGCTCCGACTCTGGGATTACGGAACGGCGCGATGAGTTCACGGAAAGTCAGCGGATCCACCTCGCTGTCGCTGTCCAACTGAATAATTATTTCCGCCTTGGAAACCTGAAAGCCGGCCGCCATCGCCCAGCGCTTGCCTTGGTTGGGCCAATCGATCACTTTGAGCGAAGGATAAAATTTTTGCAGTTCCTTGAGGATCAGCGCGGTCCGGTCGGTGCTGCCATCGTTCACCACAATCACTTCCACTTTTTCACGCGGATAATTTATCTGATAGCACTGGATGACCGCGTTGCCGATGTCCTTTTCTTCATTTTTGCACGGAATGATAAAAGCCACTCTTGGCTCATAATCTTCCGGATAAAATTGAACATCCGAGTTCTTTTCTTCAAGCAAAGTAGAAAACGATTTTTTATAAAGCATGGCCGAAATTATCCTGGACAGCTCAAAAGTTGTCACAAAAATCGCGTAGGAAAAAAAATACGGTTCAACCTGAAAATCGGCGGTTGTTTTGGATTTTAAGAGAATTATCAGAAATAGGATGGCGGCTCCCGCCCCCAAAATGACAATCTGGTAAAAAAGACTACGAAGATCAATTTTTTCCCAATAACCGCCAAATGACCGGCTATTTGGCTGGCTAATTGATTCGGCGAGCAATTGTGGCTGATTTTCGTTCATGGCTCATTTTCTCGAATATTTAACTGGTTAGCTTGGCACAAAAAGCAAAAGTTGTCAAATCCAAAAAGCCCCGCCGTGACGGAGCTTTCTCAAAATCGAATTTGTTTAATTTACTCGGGTATTTTGAAAGGATTCTGATCAGTCGGCACACTGGGATTATTCTGCATTTGCTGAAGACCTTTCATCAATTCTCCCAGGTCCTGGAATTTGACATCGCTGGGAGGGGCGAAATTTGAATCAGTCGCCACCGTTGGACTGCAGTCATATTTGGCACCGCTGGCTTCCATGCCCTTAGCCCAGCCTTTCCAGTCGGAAGATTTATCCTCCCCAGCCTGATTTGTTCCGCCATTCGCTCCGCTTTCCTGGATATTAAATTTCATCCCATCTTTACCGTTCCAGATATAAGCCCATTCGCCATCGTTGATCATTGAGCCTTTCTGGGAAGCGGTTGGGTTTTGGGGATCGGGAAAATCCATCCCATCAATTCTCACTTTGCCGCCTTTGGTAGTAACGGTATATTTTCCGTTCGTATCTTCAACCGAACATTTGACCCCGGCTGCCCCCTCCATCAGTCCCAGCAAACTTTCCTTTATTCCAGGATTGACATCGTCTCCTAGTCTTTGGTTTTCCGAAAATGATGTCGTAGACTGGCCAACTTCCGAAGTTTTTTTATTAAAGATAAAAAACCAAGCTCCCAACAACAAGAGAATTACGATGACCGCGATAATGAGTAGGTTTGTTTTTTTCATTTTTTTAATTTAATAATTATGCTTGATTAATATTTTACCCTACCTTAAATTTTTTTACAAATTTCAAAAAATCTGATAATTATCTATTTTTAAAAAGGCGGGACCGGGCATTTGCCCGTCCCGCCGCCGAACATTGCACTTCAAAAGATCTTGACTGACTGGCCGAGTTTGGCCGCCTTGCTTTGGACGAGCACTTTAGCATCCTCCATTGAGTCAGCCTTGCCGAGCACTTCGGACACGATCAGCGCCTCCTCATTGGCCGAACCTACTGCGTCAGAACCCACTTTGACTTGCCCGCTTTCCGGATCCCATGTGACTGTGGGCCATTTATGCGTCCCTTTTTTTATCATACCTAGAAGTACAAGCTCCTTTGCCGAAGACTTTTTCGTCATTGCTCTGCCCTCACTTTCTTGAAGTTATAAATATCTTCTGAAGGTATTTCGTCTTTTATATCATTTATTGAAAAAAATATCAATAATGATTTCAGAATAAAAAAAGCGGGCAGCCCGGAAATATCTGGGTGCCCATCTAAATTGCTCTGTGGCGCAGGAATTTATACAGCCTCCAACCATCAGGATTCCTTTCCTCCGCTAACACTTCTTCCAATTCCAGCGGGCTCACGTTCTCTTTTCCGAGAATAATCAGCAAGCCACTTTCATTTACCTGATAATCCTTGTCCGGCATTCCCGCGCATATGACCTTTATGATCGTATGATTGGCAATTATCCTGCCTCTTTGCCAAAGAACTCCCAAGGGTTCATGCCCCTTGAAAATTGGCGGCCTGCCGATTTGCATGCACCAATCCAAAAATACTTCTGGGTCTATTTTATGCACAACCGCCTCCTTTTTTCAGGGATTTTAATCTTTTTTGATCAAATTATCTTTTGGATAATTAGTACAATTTACTTCAAAAATAAGTGCAAAAAAAGTCCGCTCTGAGCGAACTCAAATAATTCCGAAAACCCACAAACCCGCGACAGAATTATTTGCCTCTGCCGACACAATTTTTATCCGATAAATTTCAAAAACTATTCCTTTTTATCGCAACACCCGCAATTTTCAAAAGCATATGACCAAACCGCCAGAAGGATTGCGATGATAAACCATTGGGTCCCGGCTAAATAAAATGTATCGATTTGAAAAACCGAAACCACTACTCCCAAAACTGCCGCCACTACTGACAGCCAAAGTGCGATTTTTGGTAAATTTTTCATATTTCACCTCCTTTTTCCAATTTTTTCGTCCCACACTTTTATATTCGTGTGAGACAAATTCTATTTACTATTAGTTTAACTCTTAGAAATATCTCGTTCTCATCAATTTAAAAGTGTTGGGACGTAAAAAAATTGAGAACCCCGTATCTTTTCTTTTAGTGATTAAAATGTAATTTCTTACGGAGACGAAGTCGATACCGCGGTAGAAAATTAACTTTAATCAAAAAATTATATTTGGAAAAGGTACTGGGGCGCCTACCCTTTAAAAAATTAATTATTTTATCTGTTTTTATTATACCAAAAAAACTCGCACAAGGCGAGATTTCTACCGCTTTAAAGTTACTTCATATATTTTCCGTATTTGTCCGGCGGATAATAGCAATGGGGATTGGGATATTCATCCGGATCCAGACAACATTCCATATCCAAATGCTTACCCCTGTTTTTTTTGCTTTTTTCCGGATAATCATTGTTTTTCGCGCAAACCAGCCAGCCGCGCACCACTTTGTATGACACGGGCATAGGTGAGGAAATTGTCCGCTCCAGCGAAACTGGTCTCGGCCTTACGATATCCGGAAGTTTAAATGTGGAAATAATGGAATAAAATTCCGGGAAATTGTCTGTGATTTCAACACGTGGATCGCCGGATAACAAACTACCATCCTTAAGTCTTGGGACAATATTATATATATAGGCACCCTTGGTATTGCTGAAAAATAGAGCCGCTTTATAGCAATTATCAACTGAAGAGATATATATTTCTTCGGCCGGATAGTCTCCCGTTTCTATAATATGACCTTCTATCCTGGAACATTCTTTTTCCGCTTTTAATTTTTCATTTATAGCAACCGGAAACTCTTCGGTGTTGGAAAGTTCTTTAATTTTATCAACGCGGTAAATCAAAATGTCAAAGCCGATATATGGATTATCTTCAGTTATATTTTTCTTGCGAAATTGATAGCGATATTCCCATTTTGAACCGCGAGGTGCGACCTGCTTAGTCGGAAACGCCCAGTTTTCCGGATATTTTATTGCAAGTCCATACCATTGGCTTTGAAAAGTTTTCCAGTTATCCGTGTTGATTGTTGCCTGGATGTTCCTGAGTTCCTCATAAATTTGCTCCTCGGTCATCACTAGGATCGCTTCCTGTTGTTTTATATTTTCCCTGAATTGCCTAATAATCCCCCTAAAAAATGAATACTGGCTTTCAATAAATATGGCTGCCAAAACAAAACAAAACGCGACCAAAATAATCGCGTCACGTTTTAGATTTTTTGTGTCAATGAAAATAAGAACAATCTTTTTCCCGTACTGATTAACTGATTTTAGGACTGAATTTTGCATAGTCGAGACTCAAAAATATATCAAAATATTCTAGCACGAGCCAATGAAAAGTCAAAAAAAATCGCCGCTCCCAAGGTAAATAAGCTTTGGACGAATTTTAAATTATCCCTCCCGCATCCTTGCAAAGAATATTCTAATGCTTGGCGGTCTTGAAATATTTGCTTACTTGAAAAATATTATTCTGGAAAGTTGGGAAGATTATATAATCTTTACCGACTTGGAAAAGAATCTGCGATATAAAAAACACTCCCGCTAAGCTGGGAGTGTTTTTGAATTTATGAATTATCCGAAAAGTCAGCCCGACTTTACATTTAACAACTGCTTGCCGGAGATTTTTATTGATTCACCGTTATGGCGCGACTTCTTCCCAGCGCACATTCGTGTTATTAACACTGGTGCATGCGCCACCGGAAGA
>Ga0210044_10009788_pt1 | contig 11587 bp, 9 predicted proteins | sample CryGey13umfilter_2_FD_183959 | JGI IMG/M metagenome (GOLD analysis project Ga0210044, IMG submission 183959) | Groundwater microbial communities from aquifer in Utah, USA - Crystal Geyser 4/9/14 3 um filter (SPAdes) (version 2) | ecosystem: Environmental > Aquatic > Deep subsurface > Groundwater...
TCTGGAGTATTGAAAACTTCTAGACTCTGAATCTCTGCCAATGAATCAAAAATAGCGAGTCGTGTGTTTGTGCCGCCTAGGTCTATCGCTGCAATCCTGTTCTTTATATCCATTTGTTTTACTTTTTCAGCGCCCAGAATTTATCTTCGCTTATATATATTAATCCAGAATTCACTATTGTATGAGATTTTTCACCAATAAAGCTTAGGTTCTTCTTTACTCTTTCACTTTTGGTTTTAGAGCCATAGTTTGTAATTGTGAATTGTGGATTTATAAGACTTACTAGCCTTGATAAATAGATATCTTTTGAGTTTAAATTAGGCAGGAATAATAGGTCTACTTCTTTTATGTTATCAAGTAGAGGACTTAGTTCCTCTAAAGAAGAACGGTCTTTTATTATAAGTGCGTCTTTGCCTAGTATTTTGAAATATTCGTAGTTTTTCTTAGTATTGAAAGCTGTGATCTTTTGATTCGCTACTACACCATTCTCAATTATGATTTTCTTCATTCCTATAGGATCAAGGTTTACTGCTAGTACTAATAATAATGCAGAGATGGTTACAGAACTTATCATATAAGTGTTTTTTACTGATTTCTGGAATAGCTCTGAAAACATCTCGTCTAAAGTTTTGTTCAAATTGAATCTAGAGTCTTGAGTATCGTGTTTTGTAAAAACCAATAGTGCAAAAGAGTTTAATAATATAAATAAAAGTACAGCTGTCGTGATGTTTATTTCTAGGTGGCTGTTTAGGTAGGGAAGCTGATTTGCTTGAATTACTAGATAATTAACGAGCTTTAGAAGTGGCTCAAGAAGGAAGCTTAAGCCAAAGAAACTAAATACAATTACTAAGCTTAAGATCGGTGTGAAGAGAAGGTTCGCTAAAACACTCCAAACTTGTAAACTATTAAAGTAATAAATAACTAGTGGAAGTAGGAAGATTTGTACTGATAGAGTGACAATGAGTATCTCTTTGAAATATCCTGGAATCTTTAAATTAGAAAATTTCTCTTTTATACTATTTGACCAAAGTATTAAACTAAAAGTAGATAAATAACTAAGCTGAAAACCGATATCAAATGCTGTGTATGGATCTATAAAGAGTATTAATCCAGCTAAGTAAATTAAAAATTTAAGAGACCAGGCTTTTCTTTTGAGTAATTTAAGTATAAAGAAGCTGATAATACAGACAGCTGCTCTTACTATGGAAGGTGAGAATCCCGCTAATGCAGCATATAGAATGGTTATGGGGATTAGGATTAAGCTCTTCTGGCTTTCTTTAAGTCTAAATAAATTTAATAGCCAAGTTAGAACAAGAGTAAGAACTAGTAAATGAAAGCCTGATGCTGCAAAAAAATGTCCTAAACCTAGTCTTCTAATTGTGGAAATAAAGCTTTGTGGTATTTCCCCAGAGCGACTACCGAATAATAGACTTGAGACAATTTCTGCGTTGTCTCTTGAGAGAGTGGAATGGTAATAATTTCTGATTTTATTCTGAAGTTTATTAACGAATGATTTCGGTGTTTTGGTAAATACTAAGTCTGGTTTTTTGATTTCAAAAAATACCTTGTCTTTTTTATAGAATTGGATTTTTTTCTTGTTTATCTTTTCTAACTTTCTTTCATTGGGTATCTTAACTAGATCACCTTTACTAATTGCTTTTGATGAATCGCTGTGTCCAAGCAGTCTTGTTGGTATGAATATGCTTTTAAAAATTGATGGCAATGTTTTCTTTTTTTCTTTTAGTTCTACTATTAAGTTTGATCTAAAGAACATGTCTTTTGGTGAGCTGATAACTTTTAGGTAAACATCCTCTTTATTAAGTGCTTGTTCTATATCTTGGTATTCTAAAAATTCTGATCTTAGATTATAATTGAAAAATACTATCAAAACTGCAGAAAGAAGACTAAGTATTTCAGTCCTTTTGTGCGACATTCCTGTAAAGACCATGGTGGAAATAAACAAGCAGCCTATTGCCGCAGCAAGTATACTCCCTTCACCTAATATAAAATAAATAGAACCTATTATTGTTCCAATAGCCGCAAAAAACCAGTTAGGAACTAGAGCTTTTATGAAAAGCTTTATCTGCTCTTTCTTAATAGACATCTCTACAGTAGCGTTTTTCGTCTTTGAGTCTAGTAATATAGTTACCAGACTCTTTACCGTGCTCATCGATAATCTCTCTTAAAGCATTGTCTACGTCTTTTGCCATTCTTCTAGCATCACCACAGACAAAGAAGTAAGCACCTTTTTCTAGCATCTGGAAAATTTCTTTACTATACTCTTTCATTTTATGCTGAACATAAACTTTTTCTTCTTGATCTCTTGAGAAAGCTTTTGTGATCTTTAGATTATACTTGCCTGCATAAGCCTCAAGTTCTTCAGCATAAAGGTAGTCATAGTCTTTTCTTTGATCACCAAAGAATAACCAGTCTGTTCCTACTTTTTTACCTTGTTCTCTTTGAAAATTTCTTTCTTCAATAAAAGCTCTAAATGGTGCAATCCCAGTTCCTGGACCAACCATTATAATATCCGTCTCAGTGTTTTCAGGTAATCTGAATTTTTCATTATGGTGAACATAAATTCTAAGATTCTTTTCGTTTAATTTTACTCTTTCACTAAGAAAGTTTGAGCAAACACCAAGTATCTTCTGTCCATTAATTTCTTCTTCTACCCTTGCTATACAGAGATGAACTTCTTCAGGATGTGCATTGATAGATGAAGCTATAGAATATGCTCTTGCTAGAAGTTTTGATGAATTCTCAGCTATTTCATCTGAACTTAAATTTAATTCTGGATTTTCTGTTACTAAATTCTTGATTATAGTTGGGATTGAGTAGCCTATATACTTCTCCGATATTACTTTTGAGTCAAGCTTTCCTGAAGTTTTGTCTTCAATTAATTTAAATAATTTATTACTTGCTCTAGTAATATTTATTTCTGTTTTAAATCTCTGAAAATCTTCTTCGTGCTCTTTATCAAGGTTAATTAATGAAAGTAAGTCTTCGACTAGCCTATCCTCGTTTTCAGGGAAAACATAGAGTGAATCTCCAGGCAAGTAAGTTAAGTTGCTGTTTTTTAAACTGATATTGAAGTGTCTGGTATCTTTTGCAGAACCTTGTTTGTTAAGTTTTTTATTTTCAAGTAATTCAGTTACTAAAGGATTTTCTTTAGTATATTCTTGATTAGTCGCGCTTGCTGTTTGAGACATAATAAATATTTACCACAAATTAAGCTTATTACTTCTTTATACAATAATTCATATAACCCTATCTATTCTCTTGATACTGCTGCCGATAAGGGTACTTTTAGTTGAGAGCGTCACAAAGCTACGTTTAGTACCTTTGTTCCTAAGCGCAATTTAATATCTTCTAAGATTTTTTGAGTAGCTTTAGAGCTAGGTAGGCTTGATTTAAGTATATTTTTAATTGTATTTATTGAATGGATAATTGAACTATGTTTTCTGTTTGAATAATGATCTCCAATTCTTCCATAGCTTAGTTCTAATAATTCGTAGCTAAGATAAACAGCAATGTGTCTAGCTTGCATAAATTCCTTAGATCTTTTTTGCCCAGTAAGATCATTTTCTTCAATTCCAAAGTAAGATGCAACAGTTTTTGATATTTGATCTAGGCTTAATCCAAGGTTTGGAGAGTTATTGAATATCCCACCAAAAGCTTCGCTGATTAATTCATCATCAATAGCCATATGGTTTAAATTAATTTCAGCAGATAATTGTAATAAGAAGCCTTCTATCTCTCTTATTCCATTTGTAGCTTTTTCTGCCAGTTCTTGAATGTGAGTTTCTTGTATGTTTAATTGTAACTTTGAAGCTTTATAACGAATTATATCTTCCCTATCTTTTATGTTTGGCTTGTTTATCTCTGCTAGCAATGAGCCTTGTAGAATGCTTTTTAGCTTTGGGTTTAGGGTCTTAAAGTCAGAAAGTTTTTTTGTCGAGCTTGCAATAAAACGTCCACCATTATTAAGTATGCTTTCTAGTGTGTAACATAGTTCATCTTGGCAAGATTTTTTATTCTCAAGGAATCCTAGTTCATCAAAAATCAAGACATCAAGGTTTCTGTAATTTTGTCTGAATTTATAAGTTTCATTTCTCTGAATTGCGATTATAAGTTCGTTTGTAAATTTTTCTGCATTTATATACTTCACTCTTGTTGAGCTGTCTTTAAGTTCGGCATAAGAAGCTTGTAATATGTGAGTTTTTCCTAGACCACTATCTGAATATACGATTAATGATTTATAGATCCCAGAAGCATTTTCTATGATGGCTTTTGAGAAATTAATTGCGGATTTGTTTGCAGTTGTTTGGATCAAATTATCAAAATTTAATTTGTGATTTTGCTCTGTTTTTTGTGTAATAGCTTCTTTATTTAGATCTGCAAGTTTTATTTGATAGTTATCTTGTGATTGATTTTCTTCTTGTAGTTTGAAATTTTCGAAAGGGTTCTGGTCATGCTTGTTAATAACGAATCTGAGAGCTAACGCTTTACCTGTTACTTCTTTAATAACCTCTTGTATATTCTTAGCAAAGCTCTGTAAAAGAAAGTTACGTGTAAAGTCATTTCTAACTGAAATTAAAGCGAATTCACCTTCAATATTCATAAGGAAGTTTGGTTTAATCCAAGTCTCAAAGCTTGGTTTTTTTAGTTTTTTACTTAAAAGTTCTAGTGCTTGAGTCCAAATTTTAATTGTTTCTGAGCTTAGTTCTTGTGCTTTATTTTCTATGTTTATTTCTGGGAGTTTTTCTGGCTTAATTTCAGTTAAAATGTCAGTTTTTTGCATTATTTTGGTTTTACTCCGGTAGAAATCAAGGGTGATAACCCCTAATTATTGTATTATTCAGTTAAAAGTCTAATTCCCCTCTAATTGCCCCTAACCCATAAGTTCAACATCAGGACTATCCAATATATCACCTTGATCCTAAATAGATCTCTTAAATAATTTTTACTTGTGAAAGCTTGTACTAACAAAATACTGAATTGTTAACCATACCTTAAACTCAGATTTATATTATGGATCCGTGAGCATAAGCGGAATTAACTCAGGGGGGAACTTGGGTCGCAGGCCTAGTATTTCAGGTCTCGAGAGTCCGCGTGCTGCTGGAATATCAAGTCCAAAATTAAAACTAAAAGATTCTACAAAAACAGTTGCAGGTGAGATCATTGATGTTGACTATAAGTCAGTTTCAGAGAATGCTTCAGATTCTTTTGCTTCAAGAGATGACAAGACTAAACTTGCTTACGGAATGTATGCAAGAGTTCAAAACCAAAGAGAAGAAATTGAACGCGATAGAAAAGAAAGAACCGAAAATAAATTACAGGAAGAACAAAAAAACTGGCAAACAAGATCAGCTGAAACTCCAGAAACTTTAGTTAAGCGTGAAGTAGATATTGACATTGCAAAAAAACTTGAAGAGATAGGTGCAAGATTAACCAATATAGAACAAGCTCTTGGTCTTAATGGTGGAACTAAAAACTTTAAGCCTAGTCCTCTTCCAGATACTCAGCCACAGAAGATGGCATCTAATCCAAACTCGCAATACTCTAAGCATGTGAGTGACTATTCAAGCCTTGTTAAAGGTATTCAAGAGTTACATAATTTTAAACGCAATTTAGGTAAAGCGTAAAAAATTAAGATAAGCTCATAAGTGAAAGGTAAATGGTAAAAGGTGAAAGCTAAAGAGTCTTAATTTACCTTTTAGCCTTTACCCGTCACCTAATTAAGGGAATAATGAAGCTATGCTAGCAATTAAGTTTATTGATTTTGCAGATTTGCAGTCACTTCTTAGTGAAGAAGAAATAATGGTAATGAATAACACAAAGGATTTTGTGAATAAAGAAGTTCTTCCTGTTATTGACGATGCTTATGAAAATGCTCGTTTCCCTGCAGAACTTATCCCGAAAATTGGAGCGATGGGATTTCTTGGAGCTCCGTTTGAAGGTTATGGTTGTCCAGGTATTGGTTATGTCGCTTATGGTCTTATAAATATGATGCTTGAAGCGGGAGACTCGGCTATGAGATCGTTCAACTCAGTTCAGTCTTCTCTGGTGATGCTACCAATTCACAAGTTTGGTACTGAAGAGCAGAAAAACAAGTGGTTACCAAAACTTGCACAAGGTACTGCAATAGGTTGCTTTGGTTTAACTGAACCTGATCATGGTTCTAATCCTTCCACGATGGAAACTAGAGCGGTAGAAACTGCTGATGGTTATAAGCTTAATGGCGCAAAGATGTGGATTACAAATGGCTCTATCGCTGATATAGCTGTTGTTTGGGCAAAACTTGATGATAAGATTCAAGGCTTTTTGGTTGAGAAAGATACCCCAGGTTTTACGACTAAATTAATGACACGTAAACATTCACTTAGAGCATCTATTACTTCAGAATTGATTTTTAGTGACTGTATAATTCCAAAAGAAAATAAACTGCCTGGAACAGATATAGGAATTAGAGCTGCTTTTGAGTGTCTTAATTCTGCTAGGTTAGGAATCGCTTGGGGTACTATTGGTGCTGCTATGGCTTGCTACCAGACTGCTGTTGATTATTCACTATCTAGAATTCAGTTTCATGATAAGCCTATCGCTTCTCATCAGTTGATACAGAAAGATTTTGCTGATATGTTAACTGAAATTACAAAAGCTCAGTTCATGACTCTACAAATAACTAGACTTAAAGAACAGGAGAAGCTAATCCCAGAGCATGTTTCAATGGTTAAAAGAAATAATGTAAGAATGGCTCTTAATATTGCTCGTCGTTGTCGAGATATTCTTGGAGCGAATGGAATTAGCTCTGAATATCCCGTTATGAGACATATGTGTAACCTTGAGTCGGTAATCACTTATGAAGGAACAGAGAATGTTCATACTTTGACTCTTGGTAAGTATATTACTGGAATTTCTGCTTTTTAAAAATCTAAATTTAGTATAGTAAAGCAATTTAATAATCTGAACGCCCTAAAATAGGTGTGCCTACATTTTAAGGATTGTGCACTTATTGTTGACAGCGTCACAAATGTCCAAAGGGACATTTATTCCTAACACAGAAATACCGAAGTCGATAAAATCAACTTCGGGTATTTCCTGATGAGAACATGTGCAATCTTGAATCGGTAATCACTTACGAATCTACGGAGAAACTCCATAGGATAACGCTTGAAAAGTATATAAATAGGAACCTCAGCTTTCTAAAATATCTTCCCTCAGTGATTCGAAACTCAAGTCCTAAAAAGGTTCACACGATCTCCCCCCCTTCAACTCATGCTTCTTATAAAGATATCATTCCCCTATATGTACTAGTCTTAACGTATTATTTTAATTCTTTCCTTAGAAAAATATAATTCAAGTTTTGAACTAGGGGTTCACCCTCGTTCATCTCAGCCCTAAGCTGGGATGAACGTTTGGTAGCCAATTTCAACTGCCTTTATTGTTTTTTCCAGACTTTTTGAGCTTTCATTTAGGCTTTCTAAGAGTAATGCATAGTCTAAATCAGCTTCTAATTTATAAAGTAAACCAAGGATCACAAAGTTGATGTCTTTTGAACTAGGCGTGAACTTCCTGAAATCATAACTTTGTATATTAAGATTCTGAAACTGTGAATGTTTTTTTAGTTCAGGAATTAAACTTGAATCGATAATAATTCTTGATTGTGATTTAATTAAGCTCCATACTCGTTTCAAACCATCAATAGAACTAATTAAAAAATAATCTGGATTCTCTACTTCAAAGTATAAGATCTCATCAGTGTTGATCTTTATTTCAGCTAAAGAGAACCCTGTACCAATCGTTACTGGGTTGTCATTTTTTTGCATTACGTTTAAACCCTGCCTTAAAGAGCTTTCTGTGAATACTTTAGAGCAGAACTGAACTCCTTCACCAGCAGAACCAGCAAAAATTATTTCAAGTGCATAATCTTTCTTGGCTTTAGTCTTCTCGATTAGGTTCTTGTTTAACTTTTGTTCTTTTTTTGTGAAATGTGATTTATATATATCGCTATATGTTTCTCTTTTTTTGTTTATAACAGTACCGAGTTCACCACAATCCATTCTGACTAGTATCTCTTCTACATCTTTTTTAGTCATTGAGTTCCACTTGGTAGCATAACCAGTGCAGAGTTCTATGACTTCTACTAATGAGAAACCTTGATGATTAATTGCTTCTACTATCGCATCATCTAGATCCTTGTCTGTTGCAAGTTTTCTTGAGATAAAGCTTGCATGAGACGCTTCAAGCAGATTTGCGATATGAAGAGCTGGACTAAGATTGCCTGTCATGGTCGTTGCTGTGCGGAAATTTTCTGGAGTAAAGCTAGAGTTTTGACCTCCAGTCATACCATAAACAAAATTATTATGTAAAAGAACAGTCATATTTAAGTTCAGCTTAGCTGCTTCGATAAGATGCTGGATCCCAAGACTAGCACCTCCATCTCCTATCATAGTTACATGAACAGCATTACCATCAAAAAGTACTTTATCTGCTAGCTCTAAGCCACTTGCAAAAGCTGTACTGCGTCCGTGAGTAGTATGAATAGTATTAGTGAGAAATAACTTGTCTACAAGCCCTACACAACCAATGTCAGTTACTAGGTTTACTTGAGTCGGCTTTAGTTCTAGTTTTTCTAAAGCAGAAGCTAGTGCTTTATTTATCCAAGTATGCCCACAGCCTGCACAATAAGGGAATTGGGGATCATTTACCAAGTACTGATACTTCATTTGGTTAGCTCCAGTTTTTGTTTGTCATATAACGTGAACGGTCGATGCAAAATGCTAATAATCCTCCTAAATGCCTGAGTGAACGTATAGGACAAAAGGTTGCCGTTATTGTTTAAGGACTGGATTGCGACGTCGCTCGTTTTACTCTCTCCTCGCACTGACATCACAGTATCTCCTCCTGTATGCGCTGAGGATTAATTGCCTTTGCGATTGAATTGATCTTGATTAGTTCTTTGTCTTTAAAATGATAACGAATTAAATCAGCATATTGTCCAGTTTCGTTTACTTCTGGAATAATTACTTTTTTACAATCCTTAGTCAATTCTTTGATTAATTCTTCTGGAATTGGAAAGAGAGTTTTGAGAGACAGATGAGTTACTTTTTTACCTTGATCTCTTGCTGCTTTTACTGCGGCTTTTGCTGATATTGTATTCGCTAAAAAGCTTATTATTACTGTGTTTGAGCCAGATTCTTCGTCTAGTTCGTAGCTTAAATATTTATCTAAATTCTTTTCAAGTTTTGCTCTGTAATGATGGAAAACTTCTTCTGATTCTGGACTAAGTTTAGAAAGTTCACCAGCTTTATTGTGAGATGATGCTGTTGCTACTACTCTGTCTTTGCTTGAAATTCCTGCTGCAACGAACTCTGGCACTTCTTCTAGCTGATTAAAATTATAAGTTTTGTATGGTTTTTCTGAATTAAAATTTCGGTAGGGTCTATTCTCTACCTTTAAGTTCTTTTGTATCTTTTCTAATTCTTCACAAGAAATATTGGTTGAGGACATTAAGATATCTTTTTCAGAACATAAAATTACGGGGCATCTAAGTGTTTCTGAACAATTTATAGCGTTAAAGGTTGTTGCATAGCAATCTAGTATTGAGTTTGGTGCAAATACTGGTAATTCAAAGCCTCCAGAAATAAGATTCTTTATAAAGCTAATATCTCCCTGTGCTGATTGAGTCGCAGCTCCAGTACTAGGTCCAAGTCTCTGTCCAAGTACTATAAGACATGGTGTTTCAGTTGCAAAAGCATAAGCAATGTTTTCTACCATTAATGATAAACCTGGAGCTGAAGTAGCTGTCATACTCTTAGCGCCACGCATGCTCGCTCCTATGCACATTGCAAGTGCTGAAATCTCGTCTGAAGTTCCAATAGCAAGTTTCCCTTCAGCTTGAAGCTTGTTTAACATTGCTGAATAAACAGATGAAGCTGGTGTGATTGGATAACCAGCAAAGAAGTTCACCCCAGCATCTATAGCAGCTCTAGAAACTAGTTCTGCTCCAGTAACTATTTCATTTTTCATTCTTTAAGATTAAACTTTCAATTTCTAATAGTAGTGGTTCAAGATCATTTTCGATTATGTCTTTAATTTCATCCCAGTCTAGATCATGATATTGATGCACTATTATATTTCTAAAACCAATTATCTGTTGCCATTCAACTTTTGGAGATGATTGGCGAGTATATTCCCTCAACGTTCTTGAAGCTTCACCAATTATTTCTAAATATTTTAATAAGCCATATCTAAATGTCTCATCACTATCAAATTTTAATTGATTATATTCAGAGAGTATTTTTTTAAGGAAAGTGTCAATGTCTATTAGTCTTTCTTTATCAGATCGCATAGTGGAATTGCCTCTAAAAGTATTTTATCCTTTAATCTTGGTTTAAGTGCTTTTTCACTTACTACATCAACTTTGGATCTAAGTAATTCCTCTAATTCAACTTTTAAACCACCCGGGAACCATGGACTGGTTGGCTTTTTCCTAGTGTATAGAAAATCAAAATCACTATCTTGATCAAAATCTCCTCTTGCTACTGAACCAAATAATTTTATATTTGTAGCTCCGTGTTTCTCTCCAATTCTGATGATTTCTTCTATATTGTTTTCAAATATTTCTTTTCTTCCCACAATCTATATTTTACCATTAACTAACTTTAATTCACCTCAAGAAGCATCTTGCCACCTGAGATATTTAGTCCTTTTGCAAATCCAGGATCTTCATCAAGTGCTGCTAGTCCTTTATCTGCAAGCCTAATTAAATATGGCATTGTAGCGTTAGAAAGTGCACTAGTACTGGTGTTTGGAACTGAGCCAGGCATGTTTGCTACTCCATAATGAAGAACATCATGTTTTACAAAAATAGGATTCTCATGGCTAGTAACTTTACTTGTTTCTATACAGCCACCTTGGTCTACAGCAACGTCTACTATTACTGAACCATATCGCATCTTTTTCACCATTTCTTCGCTCACTAGCATTGGAGCTTTTTTACCTGCAATTAAAGCTGCACCAATAACTAGATCTGATCTAGTTATTGATTCTTCTATAGATGCTGAAGTGCTGTAGATGGTAGTTACTCTTGAACCAAATAAATCATCTATTCTTGAAAGTGAGTCTGTGTTTTTATCAAATACATGCACGTATGCTCCCATTCCTACTGCTATCTTTACTGCTGCGCTACCTACTATCCCAGCCCCTAAGACTGTTACAGTAGCCTGTGGTACACCAGAAGCACCGCTAAGAAGTATTCCTCTTCCTGGATGATCTGATACTCCCCTTTCTAAGAATCTTGCACCAATCTGAACTGACATACGACCAGCTACTTCTGACATCGGTTTTAAGAGTGGTAAGTGACCATGACGATCTTCAATTGTTTCATAAGCGATACAGTGAGCACCAGTCTTTTCTAGTTTCTCCACAAGGCTAGGGTCTGCTGCTAAATGTAGATAAGTGAATAGTATCTGATCTCTCTTTAGTAAACCTATCTCTTCATCTAGAGGTTGTTTTACTTTTACTATAATTTCCGCTGCATCAAAAACTTCTTTTGCAGTTTTTAGGATTTTAGCTCCATTGATTT
>Ga0210044_10009789_pt1 | contig 11586 bp, 7 predicted proteins | sample CryGey13umfilter_2_FD_183959 | JGI IMG/M metagenome (GOLD analysis project Ga0210044, IMG submission 183959) | Groundwater microbial communities from aquifer in Utah, USA - Crystal Geyser 4/9/14 3 um filter (SPAdes) (version 2) | ecosystem: Environmental > Aquatic > Deep subsurface > Groundwater...
TCAATCTGGTGCCGGTTGAGCTTAACTAGCGGATAAGCAATCGTTATCAGGGCGAAAATCGGTAGCGCGATTATAAAAGAAAATTTTGCCAGCATCAGAAGGCCCAGAAAAAAACCGGCGAGCAGTATATTTTTCCAGTTCGGCTTCTTGATAAAGCGCAGGTAATAATAAAAAGAAAAAGTCATAAAGGCGGCGATGCCAAGGTCGGTTGTGACAAAATGGTTGTGTCCCAAAATATTCGGGTCAAAAGCGTATAAGACTAGCGCCAGCAACCCGGCCAGGATGCCGGCTTTTTCCCGTGCCCATCTAAAAATAAATAATCCCAAAATGAGCGAAAGCAAGACAATCGGCAGACGCGCCCAAAAGATTATTTTATCCGGATTGTTGCCGGCCTGGTAAAGGAGATGCCGTCCGGCGGCCCACTGGCCTTCATCCCATTTGTTTGGCAGGCTTCCGTCCCAAAATGGCTGGGATGTTTCAAAATTTAAATTTTGAAACAGTAGCGGTATCCCAGAGAGATCCTTGATCAGCGGTGGATGTTCCGGGTTAAGGCGAATTTCGTGCTGGGTGACATAAGAATAAGCTGCGCCGATATGCGCTGTTTCGTCAAAAATAGCGCTGTCATTTCTGGCGTTCAATACCGACACGACTGCCATAAACGCCAAAGTTAGGAAAATAATGATTTTATAATTTTTTCTCAAAATCTTTTCCATATCGTTAATGTCATTCCGAGCTTGTCGAGGAATCCCTGCCGGCCGGCAGGCAGGTAATTAAGATACTTCGACTCCGTCCCGCCAACGCGGGACTTCGCTCAAGCTGACAAAATAAATTTTGTTATTTTAAAATATAATAACTTATGCCCAAAGAATCCCTTTTTTCTTCCAGACTTAAATTAGTGAAGCGGTCCTTCAAACTATTGATAATCGCATCGTTTTTTTCCGTCATAATTATGGTAAAATTGCGGGCATCGCGAGGAACTATCTGATCAAGTTGTCCCGGGTAAAAAAACGCGAGATTTTTCATTTCCGTGTTAAGCATTTTGATCGGAATTCTTTGCATCGATCCGGTGACGATGAATTTTTCTTCCTGAGGAGGAATGGTCTTTATATAAGAAGAGATTTCCAGCAAAACTTTTTCAAAAGAACGGGCAGTTTCAATTTTGTTGGCCCAGAAATAGTGGTATTTGAAGGAATTGAAAAGACCGATGGAAACCAACATCAGAATAACCAAGAAAACCGTCATTTTTTTGAAAAGAAAACTATGCCTCTCACCATTTTTTAGGAAAAAATTGAAGGTCAGTCCGGCAAAAAGAAAAACCACCGGTAAGGTGCCGATAGAGCGTAGTGCGTGCGGGTTGCCTTCCGCCGTCATAAATTCCGGTGCCAACAGGGCAAAAAACCAAATTACGAGAAAAACATATTTTTCCATCTCCGGGTTCTTCATTTTTTTGAAAATTCTCTGAAATGAGGACCGGAAAGTCATAGCGCAAATATAGATAAATCCAAAAAGAAATGCGATACCGGTCAGCGGGTCCAGGATCGGGTAAGGCGGGTAATTATGCCGCCAGTTTTGGTCGCCCCAAAAATTGTATTTAGCCAGGCTCAAACCGAAACTGCGTAAAAATGTTTGAAGAAGATGACCCTGATTAACTTGTGGCGACATAATTGAAATGGAAGCGGAGCGCGATTCAAAATATTCCGGGTGGGACCAAAAGAATGTATAGAGCATCGGTGCGGCGGAAATGACTGTGAAAATAACAAAAATTAATATTTTTTTCCAATACTCTTTCAGGAAATTCGGGCGGGATGCGACCAAGGAAATTAAGGTTGCGATCAGAATGGCTGGTGCAATCCGGAAAGCGATGTAGGTGTGAAGTCCGATGCCAAAAATGAAACCGCCAACGGCAAAATCAGTCCAATGGCGGGTGCGCAGTCCTTTCCAAAGGAAATAGAAAGAAAAAACTAAAACTGCAGGCAATATATTAGCCCGAAAGGAGATGCGGCTGAAATTGATGGCCCAGAAGGACACCGCCGTCAAAAAAGAGCTTATAAGACCGATTCTTGCGCTAAAAAGCTCTTTGCCGAGGAGATAGGTGCCGAAAATCGTGAGTGTGCCAAAAATTATGGAAGGCAGTTTGAGCGAAAGGATACTGATGCCGAAAAATTGGAAGCATAGCGCAATCAGGTTCATCATCAAGCCCTCCCGTCCCTGGTTGGCTGGATAAAACCACTGATAGTCGCCCGTCCGATTGGCATTTATGGCGTCTTCTCCATTGACCGCTTCATCCGGATAAATGCCAGGCGGTGCGTTTTCAATGTTGTATATCCGCAAAAAAAATCCCAAAGCGATGATCAGAAACAGAATGATCCATATCTTAAACTTTTTTGATTTATAATCAAATTTTTTTGCCAGCGGGAAAACCGCGCGAAATTTTGTTTCTTTGGCAGAGGCGAAGTTACCCCGGGTGGATAGTTTTTTCTGCATAGTATTTTATTATTATTTTATTCAAGTATAGCACATTTGTCGGCGATTAGCTACTTGTGAAATTTCTCCAGCGCGGATCACAGACCCTCCTGATTTTAGCTCTGGAGCGATCCGAATTAAGCTAGAATAAAATTTTAGTCTCCGGCGAAGTTATGCACATAAAAAGGTGTTTCGAAATAGAGATTTTGTGGTATAATTTAAATAAGAAAAAACAAAAAACGCTAAATAGCGGATTTGATTTAAAGTTGAAACAAAAATGGTTAATGAAGGAAAAAAAAATATACCGCCAGTTGACAACGCCAGTGCTGTTTTGCATGAAGAGCAAGAAGGCGCATCGCAACAGTCTGAAGATATAAATGAACAGCAGGAATTGTTGAGGGAAAAAGCGCATCAAATATTTTTCCAAGCAGTTGATTGGGCAAAAATAACCGGTCACTACAAAAACGAAGAAAAAAAAGCTGCACTTCAGCACAATGTAGAACAAATCCGGGAGGCGGTTTTGACTGAAGTTCTCAAAGCTAATTTATTAGAATCAGATGAAAAAGGACTAGAAGCGCTTGTAAAATTAATCGTAGCGAGGGAAAACGATAGACTGAATGTGGGGCATAAAACAGCTCGCAAAGCTATTGCAAAAATTTGTGGAGGAAAAACTAGCGAAACCCCCCCTATAGCGCCTCCTGCAACGCCTCTCGAAATGTCTCCAGCACCGAAAATGCCAGAGGATTTGACGCCTCCGAAATCCGCCAATGAAATAGCCGAGGAAAAGGAACAGCAAAAAGTTGAAGAACTGGAAAATAAGTTTGGGAAAAGACCGATTTATATCGATGATAAGGGGGATATATACAGAGCCATGCCCTATACCCTTGATTTAGGCAGGGGAACTTTTCGCGTATTCATAGTAAACCGGATAACTGGCAAAGAAAGAAGTGAGCGCTGGAGCGAAGAAAAACTGTATTCATTGCTGCAGGATAAGACGCTACGGGTGGAAAGTTCCGAGGAGGAAAAAACGGAGCGTAAAAAATTTGAAGAATCCAGAAAAAAAATCGTGTTTGAAAAATTTCCAGGGCTGGTGGAAAAGTGGAAAGCAGGACAAATAGGAAAAAAAATAGATAAAAAGAAGGCCGACAAACTTTTTGAAGTAATTATTGACCAGCTTAACTTGCTTGAGAACACAGATGTCTGGGAAGAAGCAAATAAAATATTAGAAGATGCGAAAAAAGAGATAATAGAAGCGCCAAAGGGCGAGGCGAGCAAAGAAGTTCCAAAATTAACCGAAGATGAAAAAGAAATCGCCCGAACGGGATCTCTAATTACACTTTCGCGTATTAAAAATTGGGATGAACTAAACGCGAATACGGAACAAGATGGAGATGCAAAGTTTTTGGAAAAAACCAGGGAGCTGTGGAAAGAATTTGCTGTTCATGGAAATTTGCAGAGAGATAAAAGGACAGGAAAAATGATTTTTGCCAATTACACCGACTTGGATGGCAAGTGTGCGCTTGGCCTTATGGAGTTGGCTGGTATAAAAACAAAAGATATCAAATATGTGCGGTCGAGCGCTTACGAAGAGGGACGAATCAATCTGGATACTGGGGACAAAGAAGGAGTTGTGGCCGATATTGAGGAAAAAACAGCCTTCATTGATCATCATGGTGAAAAATCCAAGAGCGATACCTCAACTGCCAAAAAAACATATGATTTGCTGGTGTCGTTAGGACTTTTGCAAAAGACCGAATATTTGGATAATCTGGTCAATTTTGTTAATCAGGTTGATAATGCGGATTATCCGGGAGTGGAAAAATATTTTGAGAATTCATGGAGAACCATTGCTGGTCTTAATAGATTTTGCAGCTTTCAAGCATTGAAATATTTTTTTGAGAAGGATAAAAATCCTGATCCAACCCGAGATTTATCCGAAGAAGAACTGAAAAAATACGGATTTATCTATGTGCGGAAGGGAAAAGAAGCAGAAAATAGGAGCAAAACGCAAAAGGATATTGCAGAAAAATCGAAAAAAGCTTTGCCAGAAATGGAAAGAGATGGTTTCATAATCCAGTCGGATAAATATGGTAAAATATGTGTCGAAGTTAGCAGCGGCGCTGAAAAAAATAATCCCGGAGGATATATTGCTGCCAAGTCCTACGGTTGCAACGCCTATGTGATATGGAATGCTGATTCTAAAAGTTTTTTCGTTTCCACGGATAGAGAATTGCAGGAAGCATTCAGCCAAGGCAAGAAAATCCGAGATCGGATGTGGATCAAGCCGATGCACGATAAAAGCGAATTAACGGCCACACTTTCGGAAATTCTGGGAAAAATGACTGGTGGAAAATTTGCACCAATCGGAAAGCTGAAAGAATATTTGAATAATCCGGAAGAATATGGAAAAATCTCCGGAGCGAAAGAGCCGGCAGAATATGAACTTGGAGAAGAAGGTAATTGGTTCGGAGAAAAGAAAAAAGAAGCAGAAAAACTTCCCGAATTGGGGAAGGAGGGCGAATTGCTTGAAGTCGGCAAGGTCGCAAAGACTGGAGAAAAGAAAAAAGACGGGGAGGACCGAGAAAAAGAAAGAAAGGAAAAGCTGAAAAAAATTGAGAAAGAACTGATCCAGGCTCGCAAGGACTATCTGGAGACCGATTATAAGAAAAAGTCGGCCTACGGTAAGCTGAAAAAATTTTTCGGAACTTTGTTTGCGGATGATCGTCACGAGCGGTTGGGCGAAGAGGATCCGGATGTAGCTTATTATAAAAAAGAATACGATAAAAAACTGTTGGAGCATAAGACATTTCTCTTGGAAGAGGCGGTCGGGAAAGGGATTGCCGGGGAAAAATTGGGCGAAAAACTGAAAACCATAGTGCTGGAAGAAAATATCGCATTGGAAGATACGGAGGTTGAGGTGCGGGTTGAAAATTTTGAGGGGCGCTATGCCGGATTTGTCAAAGAGTGCGTCCAGGATTTGAACGGCCGCTGGGAAAAAATGCACTGGGCGGAAAAAACCGGTGTTGTGGTGAGCGTTTTGGGAATGGCCTCTATCGCTGTTGGCACGGGCGGAGCAGCGGCCATCGGCATCGGCGCCGCGATGCTGAAAAATGTCATAAAATCCGGAAAAATTCCGCAGTTTTTTGAAAAAACCAAAAAAGCGGTCGCGGAATATTACAAGCACACTCTGCCGGTCATTGATCTGGAAAATAATTTAAAATTGGATCCGAGAATACAAGAATCCAATCAGGAGCTGGCGGGTCTCAACGAACAAATTCCCAAAGTCAAAGAGGGAGCGGAACTGGACAAACTGGTAAAGAGAAAACAATTTTTGGAAAATCAGAAAGATCTCCTGTCTTATATCAACAATGTTGTTTCCATCCGCAGCTATATTGCGGGCAAAAACAAAAATGAATGGGACGGCATCGCCAAAAAACCGATCGGAAAATTGCTGAAAACGGGCCGGGGGACAAAAACTGCCCAAAACGAGGGCAGTCTGGAAGGCAGAATATCTAGAATTTATGACAACCTGAAGGAGGTAGAGGGTTTTAAGGGAAAACTGGATCCGTTGAACGAAAAAGAAACAGTTGATGATTGGGTGAGGCGCTTGGCCAGAATTGTTCGCAAAGGAGAAATCAGCCGGATCTAAGAAGCTAAATAAATTTAAGGAAGAAAATGGCGCAACAAAACACGATTCAAAAAAATTTGCTAGACGAAATGGGCCTTTCCGGACTGCCACCTGAAGAGCAGGAGCGATTATTGTCAAAAATGACCGGTGTTTTATTGAAAAAATTGTTTCTGGAAACAATGGAAAGATTGAAAGATGCGGATCGGGAAATTTTTAAAAATATGCTGGATAGCGAAGCCGATTTGACGGAAGTGGAAAAATTTTTGCAAGGGAAAATTGAAAATTATGATCAGATATTGGAAGGAGTATCGGCAGATTTCAAGGAAAAAATGAAAAACGGTATAATAAATTGATTCACCCGTCTAGATTTTTTCGAGATTCAGTCTCAGTGAAAAATGAGCGGGTAAAAAATATGGTAGATGAAATAAAATCCAATCTGGAGCCGATTGAGGATAAAGACTTGGACTTAAAGAGAAAATTCCTGGCGGGGTCCAGCGAAACAAAAGCTGTTGAAAAAAAAGACACTCCTGAAATTATTGTGGAAAAAAAGGAAGGGACGGTAGAAAAAGAGAGCGCTTATTCCAAAATTCTGTCCAAGGTTAAGGCACAAGCTCAGCCATCGGACGCGACATCGGTAAGCGGCGATGCTCAGCTGGTCAATGCTGAAATGGACTCAGAAGCTAAAATAAAGAATCTGGTTAATTTAGCGATGCAAAAAGGCGTGATTCACGCGGTCAAGGTGGCTCAGCATCTGGAAGACAACTATACTTTGGATGAGTTTCACGATCGGATGCTCGCCGATGAATTGCATGACGAATTGATTAAAAGAGGGCTGATTAAGAATATTTAGTTTTTTTGCTTTTATAAAAATAAATCGAGAAAATAATAAGAATATTATAACAAGCCGGCATTCAATTATATGGCTATCGACCTAAATCCACTTTTCATTGTCTTAGCGTTGATTTTATCGATCATCTGCTTTTTTAGCGGCACATTCTTGGTTGTTTCTAGCATTCTGCGATTTCGGTTACAGGTGGTTCAATCTTTGCAAATGGATATCGAAGTTGTTCGGGTGACAAAGAAGAAGGTAGAGCTAAATGAATCCGGGGGGAATGAAAAGTGGAAAGAAGAAGTTATGATGATGGAAAAACTGTTTGCTGCCATCGCCAGCTTCAAACAGAAAATAAGCGGCTGGAAAAAGTTTTTTTATGAGACACCCAACATTGTTTTTGAAATTGCGAAACCGGCAAAAAGTGAGGAAATCCTTTTTTTTATGGCGGTGCCGAAATTTATTCGGGAAGCGATGGAAAAACAAATTCAAAACTTTTTTCCGGATGCAGTCATTGAAAAAGTTCCGGATTATACGATATTCACTCCTTCGAGCCACACCGTTTACTCGGTATTTGAGCTGAAAGGAAGCCCCGCGCTGCCTCTCAAAACCTATAAAACGATGGGAACGGACACGCTGGATGAATTCGCCAATACCATGAGTCGCCTTGATTTAGGCGAAGGAGCTGCCATTCAAATTGTCGTTGCGCCAGTGCGAGGAGAAGAGTGGCGCAAAAGAGGCAAGTCTATCGCTCATCTGATGCAGCAAGGCAAACAACTCAAAGATGCTCATACCCCGTCCATTGTTAAGGATGTTGGAAAGGGAATCGGCAAGGAAATGATGAGTCAAGTTTCTCTGGGAAAAAATGAGAAAAACAGCTCTTCTTTGCAACAGGAAAAAACTGCAGTTCAGCTGACACCGGAAGAGCAAGAGTTGGTCAAGGCAATTGAGGGAAAAGCGAATCAGCCGGCACTCCAGATAAATGTGCGGGCCTTGTCATCAGCTAAGACGCAGGAGCGAGCCGAACAGATAATTTCTTATATCGAAAATGCGTTTACCCAATTTGAAAATCCACAAATAAATACGCTCCGAGTCCGCAAAAGGAGCAAGGATAAGCAAGTTGCGTTCGATTTTATATTTCGGAATTTCGATAAGGAGAGCGCTATGCTTCTTTCTGCAGAAGAGGCGGCGGGCATTTTCCATTTTCCGATATCTGTTACCGATACACCTAAAATAAAGTGGCTAAAATCTACCGCGGCCGCGGCGCCGGTGGATATGCCCAAGGAAGGAGTAATGATTGGCTTTAATGAATATCGGGACGTGAAAACGGAAATTCGACTGACCGACAGCGACAGAAGAAGACATTTCTATACAATCGGGCAAACTGGAACCGGCAAGACGACAATTCTTCAGGAAATGGCCAAACAAGACGCCAAAAACGGAAAAGGTTTCTGTTTTATCGATCCGCATGGCGAAGCCGTCCAGGATATCTTGGCCTGCATTCCAAAGGAGCGGGCGGAAGACGTTATATATTTCGATCCGGCGGACACCGAGCGTCCTTTTGGCCTCAATATGATGGAATTTGATCCGGCGCATCCGGAACAGAAAACTTTCGTCATCAATGAAATGATCGGGATCTTTGATCAATTATATGACCTGAAAGCCACCGGCGGGCCAATGTTTGAGCAATATATGCGGAACGCCATGCTTTTAGTGATGGAAGATCCGGAATCGGGATCGACGCTGATGGAAATTCCGAAAGTGCTGTCGGACGAGGAATTCAGAAAAATGAAATTGTCCAGGTGCCAAAACCCGATTGTTATTGATTTTTGGACCAAGGAAGCGGAAAAGGCCGGCGGCGAAGCGGCGCTGGCTAATATGGTTCCCTATATCACTTCCAAACTCACGACGTTTATTTCCAATGATATGATGCGGCCCATCATTGCCCAGCAAAAAAGCACCATTAACTTTCGCGAGATGATGGACAACAAAAAGATATTGCTCATCAATCTTTCTAAGGGCCGAATCGGCGAGATCAACGCGCGTCTCTTGGGCATGGTGATTGTCGGCAAAATCCTGATGGCGGCCCTGTCGCGGGTTGATACGCCGGAAGATCAGCGCGTTGATTTCTATCTGTATATGGATGAATTTCAGAATGTGACTACCAATTCAATCGCGCAAATTCTTTCGGAAGCTAGAAAATATAAACTGTGTCTGAATATCGCCCATCAATTCATCGCACAGCTCAAGGAAGAAATTTCTAAAGCGGTTTTTGGCAACGTCGGCTCGATGATAATTTACCGGGTTGGTCCGGAGGATGCGGAATTTTTGGAAAAACAACTCGAGCCAGTGTTTACCAAAAACGATCTCATAAACGTGGATAACCACAAAGGATTTGCGAAAATTCTGGTTAAAGGTGTTCTCTCTAAGCCATTCAATATTGAAGGTTGCCCACCAACCAAAGGTAAACAGGATATCGCCAACGCACTCAAAGAATTGTCACGACTCAAATTCGGGCGGGACAAGACCATCGTCAATCGGGAGATTATGGAACGGACGAAACTAAAAATGAGTGTTACGTAGCATGCTACGTAACAAATTACGTAATTTTATGTCCACTTTCTTTGCTGACAAAGAAAGTTACAAAGAAATCACCACACCGGCTCGTGCTGTGGCAAATTCTTGACGCGGACTCGCTAAAATCACTAAAAACGACGTCGCTCCGAAAAGGGATGAGTGATTTTCACGCTCGTCTGCTGTAATTTGCCTACGCACATTCGCTATGTGCGGATATTGGTTTTTTAAAATAAAATACTATTTTCAGCATTGCGTGATGCGCTGCTGTAAATTCAAGCGAGTGAGCGTTTAGAAAGTTTGTATCGTAGTCCGCCGCGGCGGACGAAGACTGAACTTTTAGCGAACGAGTGCAGAATTTTCCAGCGCATGAGCACGCTGAGAGCTTTTTTTGTTACTTTTTCTGGCGGACAGAAAAAGTAAGGATAAGCTTTGCTGCCAAAAAAAGTGGAAGAGATCATTCCATCCTAAAAGATTTAATATCGTCCGGAGTGGAAAAATAAACAGTATTATTCGCCTCGTCCACGGCCAGATCATTGGCGCCTGAAATTTCGGAATTATAATATTGCGTGATTATATTGCCGGAGGCGTCCAGTTTTATGATTCGGGAATTAGTTTTATCCAAAACATAGATATCGGTGTTGTTTTCTAAAACATAAACTTTATACGGAGTGATGGGCGTGGCCGATTGTTCTAAGTTAAAATCCTGTTTTTTACCGCGGAATAATTTTAGGATATTTTTTCCCTCCGCGACGAAAATATTTTCGCCGATGGCCATACCGGTCGCGCCTGACAGATCCAAGGATTCTTTTACCCAATCGGATTTTTGCCCAAAACCGCCCTCGGCTCTTGGATAGCGGTAGATCTGGTTGTTTTTGGCATCCAGCAGATAGATATATGTTAGATATGTTTTGGCATCAGTGATAGCTATTCCATCCGGAATGGCTAGGGTATTATTTTGAAATTTTTTTGAGACGGGACTAAAGGATACGGTTTTACCCTCAGGATTGAGGAGAAAAATAAGATCAAGGTCACGCATGCCGGTCGCCATAAAAATTCTGCCAAAATCTTCGGGAACGACAAATTTTTCACCGGATTCCAAGGCAGCTATTTCACTTTCAGAGATCGTGAAAAATTTACCATTTAAATTTATCGTTTTTAATATCCCATTGCCCGAATGAGCGGAAACCAAACTATCCAGGCGAACTACATTCTTGTCTTGCTCGAGAGGAAGAATTACCGGCGGGGCTTCTTCAACAATTGGAGTTTTCTTCTCGGCCATTTTTTTACTTATCTGTAGTCCGAAATAGGGGACGGTAATTATAGCAAGGACAATGAGCAGTGCATAGAGCTTTTGCTCGTAGGAAAGAGCAGTCAGAGAGCTTTTCAATTTGGAAAAACTGGGCAGCCAGCTTAAGCGAAAATTGAGTTTGCTATCCGGAACATTCAGAACATTTTTTTTTGTTATTTCGTTGGCCGTTGATTTTCGGGATAGCCTGTAATTTTTGAAAAGAAGAAAAAGGCTTTCCTTTAAGCTTAGTGCCGAGCGCCTCATCTTTTCTTTGGCGGAAGTCAGTTTTATTTCGGACGTTTTTTGTTTAAACGAGCCGAAGGAATTTTTTAGAGCGACTGTCAATTTTTTCCATAATTTTCCTGCTATTTCCGAAAATAACAAGGAGCAATCCTGAAGAAATGATTTTAATCCAAAAAAGTAGTCCTTTTCGGGAGTTGGGTTGGCATCCTCCTTGATGTAAATGTGACCGGTTTTTTTATCAGTGAATTCATTTTTTGATTTTTTCAGCTCTACCTGCAGCTCATTTTCAATCTGAATGTGGCTGTTGGCTGGTTTTTTAGCGGTTTTTTTGAACGCTTCTTGACTGAAGGCGTTGAGATATTTGTCCGGGGACGAGTGATGATGCTCTTCCGGCTCTTTGGCTTTTTCTTTAAGGTCAATTACCAGGGCGACGGCTTTATCCAATTGGTTGCCAAGCGCAGTGCGCAAAAATTGGACAAATTCCGGAGCGGAAAACCTCAAGGCGCTTTTCTTTATTTCCTCGAAAGAAAATATGTCAAAAATGCTCTCCGTGACGAT
>Ga0210044_10009795_pt1 | contig 11577 bp, 10 predicted proteins | sample CryGey13umfilter_2_FD_183959 | JGI IMG/M metagenome (GOLD analysis project Ga0210044, IMG submission 183959) | Groundwater microbial communities from aquifer in Utah, USA - Crystal Geyser 4/9/14 3 um filter (SPAdes) (version 2) | ecosystem: Environmental > Aquatic > Deep subsurface >...
GGGTTTGTTTTGCTGATCATGATCTTTCATCCATGTTCGCAAGGCCACAATTTGCGCCCAGGTTTTTGTGAAATCCTTGTTGTCCTCAAATGTATAAAGTGCTCCGCTGGTCTCGCTCAACCCTGCGGGGATTTCTGCACCCCAACTATCCTTCACTTCCTGCAAAACATAGAGATGAATGTTCCAAATATCAACTGGCATTTGATGACCATATCGGCTGATATACTCATTCCAAACCCGGTCCAGATATTGGCGGCGAAGGTCGGTAAATTCCACCATGCCGCCGATGGCAATCTGTGCGGTGGAATCTACGCTTTTAATCGCCGTATATAAATCGTGATAGGCCTGTGCGTATACTTCTGGCAACATTTCATCTTGCCCTCTACAGTAACCTGAAAAATAGTCAATGCGCTCCGTTTCATTGCCAATTATCCATGTCATTCCCGGGTGACTGGATGCTATGGATTGAATCTGGCTGACGCTAGGCGAAACGGTATATTCATAAGGTATTGCATAATAAGGACCCATTCGACAATTTGTCTTTGTACCGTCCGATGCCAGTTTCAACTGCTTGATACGCACCATTGGAACATATTCCATGCCATAGGGCGTTGGTGGGTTGGCAGTAACGGTGAAATCCACAAACCAGCCGAAACGCATGGAAACCAAGCTGTAAGGATCATAATCAGAAAAATTTCGTTGGACTTTTGCTACTCCAAATCGCCACAAGGGCGCTGGTGCAGTATAGTTTTTTGTAATCAGTGGCAAGTAAACATGGTGAATCGTCGGCACCGTCTGTCGTAGAGGCGAAGGGCCAGGCGCAGCCCACGCCAGATCGGTACTCCACAAACTCATAAACATCAAAGTCAGAAATCCCCACAGCAAGGGAGATTTGAGAATGGATTTTTTCATTTTACCTCTCTCGAACGTTGGTTGCTGATGCGTTCATGCATCATTTATTTTCTTCCACTTTTGTCGACAGGCTTTTGGTCAACGCCAACGCCAGCCGCTCCGCCACAACGCAAAAACGAGCGCGCCGAGGATGATCACTATGAGGCCGCCAATGACCATAATAAGTGCGCTTCCGCCGGTAGTCGGTGATGGCGGCGGCGCAAGCGTCACTGTCGGTAAAACTGATGTGGCGGTTAACATCACCAGCGTGGCTGTGGAAGTTGGCAAGATAATAGATGGCGTATGCGCAGGTTGGGTAACCGTCGCCGTTTGGGTCGGGATTTGCATTTGAGTTGCTGTTGAAAAGGCAGGCGTATTTGTGCTAGTGGAATGTACCGATGTCGCGTCTCCCTTCCCAGGAGTGTTGGTGATTGGAATCACATCTGGCGTATTGGTGATCGGAACCGCATCTGGTGTGTTGGTTGCTGGTCCAGGAGTGCTAGTTCTGACTCGAGTCGGAACTGTCTGACGCAAAGGCGACTGCCCGGGACTTGCCCATGCCATGTTGTTATCCCAAAGAATTCCTGTCAAAACAAGAAGAACTGTAATCATACCGATTTTTAGCCGAAATCGCTGCATAACATTAACTCCGAGGCGACCAATGCCGTTATTATTGGAAAATCCACATTATTCATCAAACGTGTCTTATTATACATTAGAGTCCTTTGAAAAAAAACTTGCGCCTTTTGGAATTTTCGTGAAGAGAAAAAAATAGGTTTTGCAGAACCTATGGAAGGTTCTGCACATATTGCTTCCAATAGGTACCCAAGAGAGTTATCCCCTGATCTGGAAAAGAGCAATCCGTCGGCGGGCTGGCTGGTCCCAGCCCAGAATTGAACAGAGAGCCACCGAAATATTCGAGAAACACCCCGCCGTCACAGTTGCCATCATCGAAATCAACGCTCCACCAATTCCACCGTTGGACCAGGCGATACCCATCGGCAGGGTAGCCAATGTTCACATCGGTCTGATTCAAGAATGCATCAAACGAAGGAACCATAAAGCCGTCACGTACTCGTTCTGGATTGAACGGACAACTGGTTATATCAGGATAGGCTGGGCACTCGACCCAGACTGGCATATTAACGCCATATTCAGAAATGATGAGCGGCTTGTTCTGTAATCCATGATCTTTCATCCATGCCCGAAGAGAGACAATTTGCGCCCATGCTTTTGTAAAATCCTTATTGTCTAAAATCGAGTATTGTGCGCCGCTTGTCTCGCTAAATCCCGCTGGAATACCTGCCCCAAAACTGCCTGTGGCTTCCTGTAGTACATAGAGATGGGTATTCCAGATATCCACTGGCATCGTCTGGCCATATAAGCGCGAGTATTCAGCCCAAACCCGATCGAGATATTGGCGCCGCAGGTCCGTGAACTCCACCATGCCGCCGATAGCCACCTGGGCTGTGGAGTCCGCGCCTTTAATCGCATCATATAAATCATGGTATGCCTGTGCATAGAGTTCAGGCAACATCTCATCCTGCCTCCAACAAGCACTTGAGGAGGATGCCGTATCCCTGTTGTCCATCTCATTCCCAATCAGCCATGTCATTCCAGGATGTTGCGCTGCTGTCGTTTTAATCTGACTTACGCTCGGCGAGACAGTATATTCGTAAGGCTCCACGTAGCCACACGAAACACAGCAGTTTGTCTTGGTACCATCCGGGGCCAGCTTTGATTGCTTGACCCGCACCGTTGGAACATATTCCATTCCATAAGGTGTGAGCGCTTCTGCATTAACTTTGAAGTCCACGTACCACCCGAAACGCATAGAAGCTATGCCATAGGAATCGTACGCGGTAAGTGTCTTTCGCACCAGCGCGACTCCAAACCTCCACAAGTGCCCTGATGCAAGATGTGGTGTCGCGCTTGGGGCGGGTTGAAGAGTGGGCGGAACAGTTTCAATTTGCGCAGAAGTTGGAACGAGCTGGATGGCAGAGGAAATATTGGTGGACTGCGCTATGGGAGGCACAGGGGTGGTTCCCTTGGCGTTTTGCGCATTACACCCAGAAAGCAATAACATAACAAATGCGAAACCGATCATAAAAGAGAATATTTTATTTCTCTCTACCGTACATCCGTCATTGCGAGGGCGTACCCGCCCGAAGCAATCTCTCGCACGATGAGGGGATTGCTTCGTCGGGAAGAACGCCCTCCTCGCAATGACAAATTTACTCGTATTTGTACGGTAGAGAAATTTATTTTTCACTTTTTTCATTTTCCCTGAAATAGTTGGAAATAATTATGGGTCATTGGGAATCGACATGGTGTACCGCCAGATTGGGCAGAAATCAAATGGCGATAGGGTCTGCCATTTTCCCCACCAACTAATTTGGGGAGAACCAACAAACCATGCTCCTGTGAACAATCAATTACCAGCGATGGATCTGCCACAATGACCTGACACACCGGGCGCAAGGAAGAAACCTTATTCCGGTTGACGATCAACACCGCTTCTGCGGGCGTAATTTCCAATTGCGCCTGATACCAATCGAAAGCCAATAATCCTTTGTCCATAATGACCGTGTCGGCGCGCTGTCTCAAGATGTATCGAAAATACCACAGGGTAAACGTGGCCCGGTCATCATTGGTAAGCAGGACTGCATCGGCGGGTGCGGCTTGCATGACCTTCTCCCCAAACAGCATCGCCTCCTGATCTGCTTTCAAGGAAACACTTGACCAGTGCAACAGTATACCCAGGGCCGACATCATAAAGATCATTGCCCACCCGGCTGCCAGCGCACGCTGTCCCCAGCGCGCGCGTAGATCTTCAACCGCACACACGGCCCCGCATCCGATTGCGATGCAGAAAATAATCAATGCCGGGATTATATAATTGTCCGAGTCGGTTGTATTATAACCAATCGCAAAAACGATATAAGCGATCGCGGTTGTCCCCAGCGCCAACGCCAACCCTGAACGGCGCCGCGCGAGAAAAGCCCATCCGACCAGGCCAAGCAACACGGCGATGGGACCGAGTCCCGTTAGCAACAATCGGGCAATATAAAACAGGCGCGGAAGCCATCCATCAAGCGGAAAAGCAAAAACATAGCCTCGATAGAGCGAGCCGCTCGCCAGCCACCACCATCCGCCCAGAGTCGTCGGGTTTCCCCACGTCACCGCTCCGCGCCCGGCTCTCCATGGAATGTAAAGCCATTGCAAAATTGCGAGGCCGAATCCCAGGGATAGAGCGCCCCAAAGACGAAGGGTTTTCGTCTTTTCGATGCGGTCCGATAAGCCCCAAATGATGATCGGAAGTAGAAATATGGAAGTCAGGTGAAACCCAAATGAGATTCCCCACACCAGGCCCAAGGTCAAGGCAGACCAGGTTGTTGGGCGATTGTTCAGACGCAACGCCAACCAAATCGTCAACGCGACAAACGCCGCGTGAACCGCATAGACTTCGGCGATGACTGCCTGATTCCACAACAAGGGCATGAACGCAAGTTCCCAGGCGGCCGCCACTGCGCCTAGCAAAACGTTCCACTTGTGTTCCCGTTCAAACAGCGCTGAGACGGCCAGCGCAACGCCGCCAGCCGCGACTGCCGCGCCGACTGCCGAGAGTAGATTGACGCGAAATGCAATGCTCCCCCAGGGGAGGAGCGTAAAGAGATGTGCGAGTATGGTGTACGCCGGATAGCCCGGCGGATGGCCCACGCCCAAAGTATACGCGGCAACAATGAGATCGCCGCCGTCGCCGCCACCATGCGCCCAGGTCAGGTCAGGCGCTAAAGTCAGATAGTAAACGAGCAGGGGAAGAGAAAACCCACTTATGAACGTCGCGATCGGAAGCCAGGTTCTCAGGTCACGGAGCGAGCGCATAGACTACTTCGATTTGCTGATCCACATCCAGGCGAAGATTGAACTCGAGTACCGCGCCGGACTGGACGGTGGGGCTGGGACTGGCTGAAACCAGCCTTGCCCCAGCTGGTAAGGTTAATTTCACCTTGACCGGCATGGCAAGGATGCCGGGTTGTTTTTGCAATAGCAGCGTATATTTTTTTTGCCCGGCAGTGTCGGTTACCACCACAGGCAAATCGTATTCGAAACGGGTCTGCAATTGCTTGCCATATTCGACAAGAAAGAATTGACCAAACATCGTCCAGCCAGGAGGATCATCTTGCAATGTTTCTGTTTTACCATCGGTAGCCTTACCGCTTAACAGGTATTTGCCCGGCGCCGGATGAGCGGTTGCCTGGCGCAGTTGACTACCACGCGGAACAATCAGGCGCAGGTAATCGTAGTAACAACTCTGTGTCAATTTATCGTAAGTAATGTTCGCGTCATATGGAACAATTTGCGTACAAACTATATCCGTCCTTATTCCACGATGCGTGTAGTTTAGAACCACAACTGCGCGTCCCATCCCATCAGGCAGGAGCATGACCTGGTAATTCAAACTCTCGCTAATCAGGGGATTGGCTTTGCTAAAGCCTACGTTAGCATCCACGGCCATCACATAGTCACCCGGGCTGGGGCGCAGAGCGCCATCCCAGCGCAATTGACTCAACATCTCTGCCTCGGGACTTGTGTAGATCATGAGTTGACGCTGGTTGAAGGTATCTAGTGTTTCAAGACCCATCTGTTTCCAATTCGCTTTGCCCGCCAGAAGTTTGTCTATCGCGGCGCGCATCACCACGCCGATGAACTGTTTGCGGGTGGAATACCACGCCTGCCATTCTTCCGGTGAAAGACTGGTATCCTGAGGCGGATTCCAGGTTTCCCTGAGAATCTGGCTGACATTGGCGGCCGTAACTGGTTCGGGCAGTCCCGGTACCTCCAGGGGTTCGAGGCCGACAATAAGCATCTCAACCCCCTTCGTAGTCAAGCCAATTACGCCGTCCACTTGCTCAGGCCGCGAAATCTGATAAAGGGAGATCGCGTCAAGAGCGGTAGTTGGAAAATCCGGTGACCAGTTTGCGTCTCGGAAAATCCATTGTTCAGAACCCATGTAATCCAGCAGCGGTTGGGGAGGGTCAGGATAGTACTTGGTAAAGTCATCTATCGTGTAGCTATCCTGAACGGTCATGGAAATCAGTTGTCCATGGCTTATCTCGACGCGCGCAACCGCGCTGATAAATCCGCCCGTAGGGCGCAACTCATCCGAGTTTTGTATCAACACCAGATAGGTACGCGCCCCCCCCTGCCCCAATAAACCTGGCGCGATTTGCGCACCCTTTATGCCATATTGAGCCAACCGGACAAGTTGGCTTGTCTGCGATACCCAACCTTCCACGCGCGGGGACAGCGGGCCTTCGATACGCAGGAGCGCTGCGGCAGCCGCATCCAAATGTGTCTGCGCACGCGCCAGGGCTGGGCGAGCGCTTGCCAGCGCGTCCAGAATCTGCGGCATTTGCGCCAGCGACAGGGAAGATAATTCAAGGCCGCCCAACGATGGAGATAACGCGCTCAACGACTCGTCGGCGGCAACAAGCGATTCAGCCCCCGCCTCCATCAGCGGCCCTGCTGCAGCCAGATCGTCGCCCAAACGCGCGCCAAGCCAAAGCAACGGCGCAAGTTCGCCACGCAGAATAATGAACTCCTGGCGCGCACCATGTACCTCACCAGCCACAACAGTCAAATTCAAGCGCGCCGGATCTGCGGCCATTTGTTGTAAACGCGCGGCGCGGTTGAGTAATGAGCGCGCCAGAATCCCCACACTGCCGATCCACATAATAATCAACAGGAGCAGAGCGACTTTGACCCACTTTTTTACTGGTTGATGGCGATTGGGTTTGTTCAAAAGATAATCACTTTCGGAATGCACTTTGAAGGGTTGATACCCAAAACGCAAAAGGGAAATCGTAGACCAGCCTCATTGTAACCTCGATTTTCTTCATCCTCAGCGATGGACAACAACGCCCTCATTTTTTGCTACACCGCGCCGATTTCCATAGAGTCAAGGTTAATAGGCGCCGTCACGCTTAAGAACAACCCAGACAGTTTTGAACAGGATAAAGAGGTCCAACCAGGTGGAACGGTTGCGTACATAATAGGCATCCAACCGCACGCGCTCTGGATACTGAACATTTCTGCGCCCGGATACCTGCCATAACCCACTAAGACCCGGCAAGACAGATGTGTACAGCTCAAAATCATTGCCATAATAGTGGATTTCTTCCTGAACGATTGGGCGCGGTCCAACCAGACTCATCTCGCCGCGCAGGACATTGAAGAACTGCGGCAACTCATCCAGGCTCGCGCGACGTAAAAACCGTCCTACACGCGTGACCCGTTTATCGTTCGGATTCGGTTCCGGTTCGTGCCTGTCTGAATTCAAGTACATCGTGCGAAACTTGTAACACTTGAAAGACCGCAAATTTTTACCCACCCGCTCATGCGCAAAAAATATTGGGCCGGGAGAATCAAATTTAATTGCCAGCGCCAGGGGAAGATAAATCAGAGCAGTGAACAGCAACCCCAGGAGGGCTCCTATGATATCCATCAACCGCTTTGCAATCTGATAGAACATACCGTCACTTCCGGTTCTGCGGCAGCGCAGGGCGAAAAAGGAACATTTCCACGATGCCGCCTGCCACGCCAACGGCAGACGCCAAAGCCCGCATGACGATAAACCACGGCGCAACGACCGCCAGCGCATGGTCTTGTTGCGCGACGCGGCGGGTAAAGGGGATGGCGCTCAAACATAACCCGATCAGCGCCGCTAATGCTCCCCAACCCAGAAGGGGAACGATAAACGCCAGGCCGGTCAAACCTAATACCAAATACATCAGCACGATTTGAATCTTAAATAACTGCGGCGTGTAGGAGTCGCGCAGAGCCTTGCCTGGGTGCAGCCGATAAACGATCATGCGCCAATATCCAAACCTCATTTTGCGGCGCAGGTAGGCGTGCCAGGTGCTTGGATGCCGATGGTAGACGACCGCCTGGCGATTGAATACCAACCGATAGCCGGCGTGCGCCAGGCGATACGAGAACTCTACATCCTCACTGACCGCCTGCGGAAAAGCCGGATCAAAGCCGCCCATTTCCCGCAACGTGGTAAGACGAAAAGCGGCGGCGTATGTGTCAATAAAGTCAATGGTTGCCAATCGCTCCAGCAAATCGTAGCGCTCCTCGAATTCGCACTGCGCCAGCCGCGCCACGCGCTCCCGTTGATGCGTGCGGTAAGAGCCCTTAACTCCCGCCACCCGCGGATCAGCAAAAGGGCGCATAATTTCGGCGACCCACGTGGGTTCCGGCTCGCAATCTGCATCGGTTAACAAGATAATGTCGCCGCGCGCCTGGCGTATCCCCAGGTTGCGCGCCGCGGCTGGTCCCTGGTGGGGTTGCTCCAGCAACTGTACGCCATACGCCCGCGCCACTTGAGCGGTTTGATCTCGCGAGCCGTCGTCCACCACGATGATTTCATCTGGCGGATGCGTTTGCGCCTGTAAAGCCGCCAAACAGGCTGGCAAAGTCTGTGCTGCATTGTATGCCGGAATGATAATGGAAATCATCTTGTTTTACTTTCCCGGCGGTTCAGCATGGCTGCCGCTTCGGCTAGTTTTTGCCAGGTGATCTTTTCACGCCATAAGCAATAACCGCCGATGAGTACCATCGGCACGTAAATCACCAGATACAGAATGAGGCTATATCCCAGCGCCACATTCTTATCCACGGCAAAAATCGAGAGGGTTAGAATTACCAGGTATTGAAAAACTCCGATCCGACCCGGTGAAGAAGGGACAGCTGTGCCGACCTGCAACACTACCAACAAGAGCAGGGAAGCCCAAAACGGCAGCGTAAGCTCCAGCGCCATAAAAACCAGGTAGTTAGTGAGCGCGCTGATTATCCAAGCCATCAGTGACCAGCCGAACAAACCGATCAGCAGGCGCGGACGGCGTACCACATCCAGGCTGGTCAATCCATGGCGCGTCTGACGCACCAGTCCTTCCCGCCACGCCGATGGAACGAAACGGCTTATCCGCTCCACCATGCGCAAGACGAAATCTCTTTGCCAGGCCAGCAGCACAAAGCACGGCGCCAGGACCGCAAGGACCAGCGCCATGCCGCGCGCTGAACCAGCCAGCCAGTCAGGCAAGGTCATCTGCGATAACAACACCGCCAATGCAAGCAGAAGAAACAGAAGGTCGGCCACCTTTTCTACCGCAACAGTGCCCAGGACATAGACTTTGCTATCTGCCTCGGATTCTCCCATCAGGTAAGCGCGCGCAAAATCGCCCAGACGCGCCGGCAAAAAGGTATTTACCAACACCCCGATGGACAATACCGAAAACGCCCTTCCGAAGGAGGGCGCTTGGCGTGCGGAGAGGAGCAATTGCCAGCGGATGGTCTTGGCGACGGCGCTGAGCACGTAGCTGGCCACTGCCGCGCCCAGTATCAGCAGGTTAACCCGGCGCAATGCTTTTGCCGTCTCCATCAGGTCAACATTGTAGAGGGCCAGTACAAGAAAACCCAGGCTGAATACAATACTTATCCACAGCTGCCAATTTCTTGTGCCCCAGCGTTGTGGCACGGGTGGAATGGCTGGAGAATCTTTTGTGAGCATCGTTTCACGTGCGTCTGGCGTTAATTTCATGCGCGGTTCATCTTCCTGGCATTCCAGGCTTGTAGCGCGAACATGAGCGCCAGAACTGCCCATACGATACGTTCCCATATAGCCGACGCGCCACCTGCCCATCCCAGGCAGAAGAATACTAGCCCCAGAGCAAGAATGATTCGACAAGCAGGCATCTCAAGCGCCTGACTAAATCGCTGTTTCTGCTGGCCTGCCAGGTAGTTTGCGATGCTCAGGGCGGCGGTCACGAGACCCAGCCCAAAAATCCACAGCGCGCCAAAACCTACTAAAACCCAATCAATCATAAGCATAAATTTTATCACACGCTCATTGCCCTATTGGAGCGCACCTGACTGTACAACCCGGCGATCAGCCCCAGCAACATCCAGAATAACACCCCCGGCTTGGCGCCCAGCGCCACCGCATCCGTTAATCCATACAGCAGGTGGGCAAGCAAGCCGCCGCCCAGGCCAAGGGTCAAAGAACGAGTGACGAGTGACCAGTGATCAGTAATCAGTTGTGAATGGCAGGTGACTCTCCATACATCAGCCAACATCCAGAAGGCAACAATATATAGCGCAATGAAGGCGACCAGACCGGGGATACCCAAATCCAGCGCGGCTTGCAAGAACTCATTGTGAGCATGCGCGATATCAAATTCAGATGAGATCGTGAACAGCGGATACAGCACCGGCAGCACCTTGCGAAAGGTGTTCATCCCCATGCCGGTGAAAGGGAAATCCTGGATGCCATAGATTGCCCGTGACCAGATTTCCAGACGGCTTTCGAGAGTAACTAAAGAAAGTGCCGGGTCGGAAGCCAGGTCACTGCCTGTGGACCAGGTGCGAGCTGCTTCCCAATGCGAGGCGAGCAATATACCCCCGATCATGGCAAGCAATGCCAGAATGATCAGGCTGTACCGTTTCCACTTATGGGGCAAGGCGATCAAAAACAGCACAGGCAGGGTCAAGGCCAGAGCAATATAGCTTCCGCGCGACTGGCTTAGTAAAAAAACCGCTGCGACGAAGGATGTCGCGGCCAGGCAGAGCAGGGTCACCCCCATCAGCTGCCAGCCGCGTATCTTCTGCCAACCTTTTCTCGGGGACTGCGCGTCCTCGTTCTTCTCCGCACCCCGTTTGAGCCGCGAGTCCACCGGGGCGAGACGGTCGAACGCGGGACGGGGTTGACGGCGCGGTAAACAAAACAGGGCGACGTTCATCGTAATCATCAGCGGCAACATCCATATCAGCGCGCCGGCCACCTCGTTCGGATGCAAGCCCGTTTCAGCGCCTTGCAACCCCGTGATAAACCTGGGTAAACGGGCAATGATCGGGTCCAAAAAGGTGATCTTGGAAGAAGCCCAACTTGTACCGATAACTCCCAGCGCGGCAATTCCCAGGCCAATCCCTAAAAAGGCCAGCAAACTCAGGATCCAGCCGCGTGGATGCCCTGCCTCGCGCGCCACTGCAAAGAAGACACCTATCCCCAGCACCATTCCGCTGATCTTCGGCAGGCTGTAGCCGATATCATACGTCGCCCACAGGCTGACCAGAACCATGAAGAACATCAGCAACAGCGCGGTGTTGAGCGGTGTACGCGGCAGTGGCTCGCGGCCTGCCAGCCAGGCGACGAGCCACAGTGCGGGCACAGCGAAAAGGGCCAGCGATCGACTGGGAGAGGGGAAGAGCAGAAACGGCGCCGCAAGCGCAAGCCAAAGCCAGTGCAGGCGGTCAATAAAAATGGCTGCCCCCCGGAGGGAAACTGTTATACGGTTCAATTTGAGACTATTCAAAATATTTAAATCCCATCTTTGACTCCACAGCAAAAACGATAGAACAAAACTCATTCAAATTTTACCATCCTCACTGACCTTTCGCTAAAATTAAAACGACTTTCGCGAATTTTACATTTCTGTTTGCCACTTTTGCCAATTTCTCACGAATGAGCGAATTTAACGAAGAAATAAAGATAATTTGTATCATCCCAAAAGCTTGGGGTAGAACAAAAGGACAAGAGCGAGTAAACTTCGAGCCATGTTAGAAGGCGTTGAGTTAAGCGCCATTCACGAAGAAAACGCCAGGCAACTGATTCGGCGCTTGCTG
>Ga0210044_10009797_pt1 | contig 11573 bp, 9 predicted proteins | sample CryGey13umfilter_2_FD_183959 | JGI IMG/M metagenome (GOLD analysis project Ga0210044, IMG submission 183959) | Groundwater microbial communities from aquifer in Utah, USA - Crystal Geyser 4/9/14 3 um filter (SPAdes) (version 2) | ecosystem: Environmental > Aquatic > Deep subsurface > Groundwater...
AAGATATCACCCCATTGATCTTTTTAGACTATAATTTGCCTGACAGTACTGCAAATTCAATAATGTCTCAAATATTACCAATAAAACCATTCACAAAAATCATAATTGAAACTGCCAACGGAAAAGAAGAAAACAGTATCAAAGAAGTGATTGGATTAGGTGCATATCATTATCTTCAAAAACCAATTCATTTTAACGATGTCGAGAAAATTATTACGATTTTAGAAGAAGAGGAATCATATCTTGAAAAAAAATTAAAACAAGCAGATTTACCAGACGAAAATGTAAATGAAGATAAAATAATTGAACATATTAATTTTATATTGAAAACTACACATCAAATAAGTCTCAATAAAATTATTCAAATTCTTGGATTTTCAAATGATTTCATAGAATCTTATTTGAAAAAACTAGAAAACGATGGAAAAATTGTTAGACTAGATAATAAAAAAGAAATTGCATGTAATCAATGTGATTCTATACGAACATCTCAGGTATTTTACTGTCCAAATTGTAAAAGCTCCAACTTCAAACTTGGAAAATTAATCGAACACTATGATTGCGGGAATATTACTGAAGAAAATACGTATCAAAACGATACATGTCCTAACTGTAAAAAGGAAATTAAGGCTCTAGGTGTAGATTATAGAGTGATGCAAAATCATTACATTTGTAATGATTGTAAGGAATTTTTTCCTGAAATCTCAACTAGCTACATTTGTTTAAAATGTGAAAACAAATTCAAACTAGAAGAAGCGCGATGGAAGTCTAGTATGAATTACAAAATTGTTAATATGAAATAATTCCATTTTTCACTAAATACTCTATTCCTTGCACAAATGTTTCGTCATCAATTGAGCCATCCGCCCACCATCCTGCATTATTTTTAATCCAAGATGGAACTAATTGTTCACTTGAATTTATTTTTCCAATTGAAACAATTTTGTATCCTTTTTCTTTTAACCCGTCAATGATATCTTTTAACTCATCAATTTGTTTTACACTGTATGAGTTCACATATGTGGAATTTGATACGGTTGAAAATTCTTGAGGCTGCATTGAAATTACTGCAAATCCATAATTTTTAATTCCTTGAATTGACTCCTCGATTACTTGCTGACTTGATAACCCTTCAAAAATATTAGTATCTGGATTAAATTTTCCAGTGGATGCTGTTTGAGGAAATCTATAGAACACACTTTCTTCAAATTCAAATGGTGGTGAATCACCGTTAATTAAACTCCCGCTGATGTGCGTAATCTGATTTTCTTCTAAAATTTCTAATGTTTCTTTATTGAATTTATTATCTGGAGGTATGAATACATGTGTTCTTACATTAATTGTTGACTGCAATAATTCAATGGATTTTTTAAGATTATCATTTTGTTCTACTTTGTTATAGTTCGTATATGGTGTTAATCCAATCCCCTTGGTTGCCACCTCGAAAGAATTCTCATTATTGTTAATATTTTGTTTTACATAGTCTGTAATTTTTTGATCATTCCCAAATGCATTTGTAATTATACCGATCGTTAATGGAATCTTTTTCTCGACAAATGTATCCATGATTTTGATTTGAACTTCATTTAGCCAATAATCTTGAATCCCATCTAGTCTAAACGCAACGCAGTTACATGTGTCTATTTTAGGTTCTGTTACTGTTTTTTTTTCTACTTTCTCATTGGATGGTTTAATTTCGCTGATTTTTATTATTTTTGAATCTAATTTTGAAATCTCATCTAACAATTGACTTAGATCCGAAAGCAATTTTTTATTAGGTCCGTCATATTCCCCAATATTGTTTAAAGAAAATTCTTGAGGATGCATCATTATTATGGCATATCCTCTCTGATTGATACTCTCAATGATTGTATTTTTCATATATTCACTATCATGGAATTGCCAATCCACACGATTAACTAATTTTCCTGTCTCGGTAGTAGACGGAATTATGTAAAAATCATCATCTGCATATGTTTGACCGACATCTTTAACATGTGAGACTAAATGAGTAAATCCTTGATCTTTTAAAATTTTGACTGTGAGTTCATTATACAAATTTTCAGGAGGGATGAATATTTTGGGCATTTTTCCATATGTCTGAAAAATTCTTTCATTTGTATCAACAATATATTTTTCTTGTAATGCGCTATTCATATTGGTAAGAACATCATTATTCCAACTATGATTTGCAATTTCTATATTATTATTTTCCAGATTTTCTTTTATGACTGAAGTCAACTTTTGATCAGATCCTGTCGCATTACCTATGATTCCGATTGTAAGTGGAATATTTTTTTCTGCAAACAAGTTAATTAGTTCAACTTGTGTATCTGCTAACCAATAATCCTGAACATCATCTAGCCTAAATGCTATACAATTGCATGAAAGATATGCTTTTTCTTGGATATTGATATCATCAACATTTCTAAATACGCTGAATTTATTTAAATCCCCAATAATATGGATCTTGTGTTGAGGCCATAACGTATTCTCAATTACATCATTCGTAGTAATTTTTATTACATATGTACCTGACTTTAGATTTGAAAATTGTGCATCTCCTCGAAAATTCACATCTGATGACTTGATTGTGTTTCCTTGTAAATCCATCAATCTTACGTTGTAATTCCCGTCCACTGATGTGATTTTTTTAGTACCGGAAAACAAATTCACTGAAACTAATTCTTCTATGACTTCAGGTATTGGCGTAGTTATTTTTTGATCAGTGGCAATACCTGGTAATAGTTTAATTGGCGAGTATGATGTTAGAAATATTTCTCCCAGATAAACATCTGCTGTATAGTAGTCTTCCTGTTTAGTTGTTGATTGAACCCAATATCGTAATGTTTCACCTTGTTCATTTGTTATTCCTTTTCTCCATTCTTCATTGTCTTGTGATTTCAAAACCACTGTGGCACCATTGATTGGATTTCCATTTTTATAAAAAATTTGAAATTGTAATCCTCCTGACAATGGTATGAATACTGTGATTTTTTCTGAATTCTTGTTTAATTGAACATACTCAACATCTGCATACATTCCATTAGCATAAACTTCAATTTTATATCTGTGATCTTCAGGTACTGTGATGGTTTCTGGATTGGAGTTTAATTGTTTTTCCAATATTGGTAATTTGTTAAAGTCCTGATAAACTATTATTTTCATCCCATTGTAATCTGCACGATCGCCATTGGTATATTTAATTTCTAATTGAATTGTTTCTAATTCTTCTGCATATGCATTATCTGATAAAACTATCAGTGTAATGCATACAACTATTGCAAAAAACATTCCTATTTGAGTTTCTTTCAAATTACACACCAATTCTTTTTGCACTTGTCCAAGTAGCTTTCTTGTTTCTTAATTGTTCTATAATTGCTTTTAGTAGTAAAAAGTCAATAATTTGCTTGAATCCATATACTAAGAAGATAGCATGCCATAACAATTTTGGATCTTCCTTATCAATTCGTAATGCTAACGCTGTCATTAGATAATGCACAACAACAAATATCATAGAAATTTGTAAAATGTATAATCCATCTCCTAGGATTATGCCTAGTATTGCGTTTGCAGTTGCAATAAATCCGATTATTGGGGTTACTATCATTCCTAGGAACAAATATGGCAATGACAATCTCTGTAAATAACCAAATCTTGGATTTGTCAAAGCATCTGAATGTCTTTTTAGAACTTGAATGTTTCCTCTATACCATCGTTTTCTTTGTGCCACAAAATCTCTCAACGTGTTGGGAGCTTCTGTATATGCTGTAGCTTTACTACTTCCTTGAGTGATCAACCCTGCCTTTAACAATTTTATCGTTTGATCAAAATCCTCCACAATAGTATCTTTGCCGTATGCTCCAGCTTCTATCAGAAATGATTTTCTAAAAGCACCTAATGCTCCAGGCACTATGGTTATTGAACCAAATATGTCAAAAGCCCTTCGTATTATTTGGATTCCTGTAATGTATTCTAATGCTTGACATTTTGTTAATACATTCATCCTGTTTCTTACTTTGATGTTTCCTGCGACTGCTGCAACATGTTCATTGACTTCAAATCCCTTTACAATTTCTTTTAAGGAGTTTCTTCCAATAATTGTGTCTGCATCAACAATTACGACGATTTCGCCTTTAGCATACACCATTCCATAATTTAATGCAGTCGCTTTTCCACCATTTTCTTTATGAAGAACATGAATTTTTTCTTTATATCTTGATGCAATTGCTAATGTTGAATCTGTACTTCCATCATCTACAAAAATTATTTCTTTGTTTGGATATTTTGTTTCTAATAGTCCTTCAATTGTATTTGCTATTACTTTTTCTTCGTTATATGCAGGTATTATAACTGAAATTTTTGGGAACGTCTTAACATCTTTTTGATTATCTTCTCGATATTTACTCACCACTGCCATTGGAACAAAAAGCATTGTTGACCAAAATGAAATTGTTAATGCCCATAACAAAATTATCCTTACAGGGGATTCTAGTAATGTGTACCCTTCATATGCAATCATTGTACCTATAATAAAAGGCGAACCGAGGAGAAATATTAGAAATCCTGAAGGTGCACGTTTTCCTGGTTTATTTTTTGAATACATTTTTCCCGTTGCTCCTATCACATGATACAATGTAATTACACCTCCAATACCCATAGCAATCATGCTGATTGGACCTAAAATGAAAAAAACACTTAGTACTAGAAAACCAACTATTGTGGCAGTCAAACCAACTTGAACTAAATCTAAATTCTTTTTTGTAATATGCTGTAATTTAGTTGAATTAGTTGTGTTTTTTTCTAAATTTAATATGATACAATTTCCATGATACCAGTTATTGTTGTATCTTAATGATTTTTCTTCAAGATTGATCTCTTTTTGGCAAGATTTACATTTTATCATGTTGGAGTTTAGAAACACAGATTTGTCTTTTGATAAATTTTGCTCTGTTTTTATCAAATTATATTCTATGTCTGAAATATCAAGTTCTAAAATTTTTTGCAAATAAAGTCTGTCCGAATTTATGATTTCCTTATTTTGTTTGAGTCTTTTTAGCAAATACTGATTTCTACCATCATCGCCTTTTGATTGCTCTATGGCATACATTAGTTTGGTAATGAGGTAATTTTTATCCAATTTTTATAATTGCTAATACCTGATCTGTCATTATATGTAAGTTCGTCATGAAAATTTTCCTTTCAGTCTATTTTTTTGACCAATACTTCCTACATGAGATAAATAAATGGGGTAAATATAGTGACTTTATGAAGAAAATTTTTGTTAATGGTTATGGCTCCATTGGAAGCAGAATTGTTTCTTTTCTAAAGGATGATCCTGAAATCAGTGTGATAGGCATCGGGAAATATTCTCCTGATGAAAAAGTTCATGAGGCAATATCTAAGGGATTGAATGTCTATGTTCCAGAAGACAAATTGGGTGATTTTACAGATTATGAAATCTCTGGGTCTATTGAATCTGCTTTAGATGAATCAGATTTAGTTATTGATGCCTCTCCAAGTGGCCGTGGATACAAAAATAAGAAAAACTTGTATGAGCCAAAAAATATCCTTGCAATCTATCAGGGAGGGGAATCCACAATTGGTTCCGAATCTGTATCTGATTTATTATTTAATTCTAGAGCAAATTACAACCAAGCATTAGGGAAACATCACGTTATGCAAGGAAGTTGCAATGTAACTGGAATGGGAAGAATATTGGAGCCTTTACGAAATAAATTCGGTGATCAAATAGTAAGATTTGACGTAACTCTTGTTAGGCGTTGGGCCGATATTGAACAAACTGAGAAAAAAATTACTGACACTATTGAGATGACTGAAAAACCCCACCATGGAGATGATGTTAAACTCTATTTTGGCAAAGATGCCCCTCTCTATGTACGGGCAATTAAAGTGCCTACAAGACAAATGCATTTACACATAATGGACATACGCTTTAAAGATACGGCCCCAAAACCATCTGAAATTCATGAAATATTTACAAATGAATTCGGTGTAGCTACACTATGGACTGCAAAGGGAACAAAAGATATTCGAGATTGTGCTAAAACCATGGGATTTCATTTTGTAGATACCAACATGATACACATTCATGCAAATATGACTACTTCAATTGGAGATACTGTACAAATGATGTATTCTGATGATCAGACTGGAATTGTAATTCCTGAAAATCATATGTTAATGCAAGCGATGCTCTTTGGAAAATCATATGAAGACTCTTTTGCACATACGGAATCAATATTTCATATGAATGAAAAAAAGCAAAAATTACAAGAATATTTTGCCAAACAATAATCTCATTTGTTAATTCTCTCTATTCTAATTTTCTCAGGTATGTTTTTTGTTACTTTTTCAACAACTATTCGTATGTTGTCAATTTCTAGTTTGTCTCCTTCTTGAGGTATGTCTTGTAATCTCTCATGTAGCAAACCATTCAGAGTGCTATAATCATCTCCTTCTGGTAGTTCAGATTTAAAAATTTCATTTATTTTGTCTATTTCTATCCCTCCGTTTGTTTCAATTGTGTCTTTGTCTATGATGTAGTGATCAGCTTTTACTGCTACATCTGTTTCATCTTCAATATCCCCAATTATTTCCTCGATAAGATCTTCTAATGTAACTAATCCTTCTACTCCACCATGTTCATCAATAACTATAGCCAAATGTGTTTTTCTTCCTTTCATTTCTTTCAATAATGAACTAACCATTTTTTCTTGAGATACAAATACGGGCTCTCTTGCAATTTGCTGCAATGTTTTCATTTTGTTATCCGATTCTAATTCTCGTAGAACATCTCTGACATGAATAAATCCAACAATATCATCATTAGTTTCTCCAAAAATTGGAATTCTTGAATGTGCATTTTGATTGATTAACGGTAATGCCTCAAATAACAGCATTTTTGCAGGGAGTGTAACCATTTTTGTTCTAGGTGTCATCACAGTTCTAATCACTGTGTCATCGAATTCTAATGCACTGTGAACCAAATCACTTTCATCTTTTTCTAATGCTTTGTCAGCTAATCCCTGTTCTACAATACCCTTGATTTCTTCTTCTGTAATTGGTGGTGAATGATAACTGCTTCCAGTTAATTTTACCATGGTTTTTGTAATAATTTCAAATAATTTTACTACTGGCCAAAATATGTAACTGAAAGCTAGCAATACTGGAGAGTATCTTAAAGCAATTTTTGTTGCATTTGCATTACAGTATGTCTTTGGAGTAATCTCTCCAAATACAAGAATCAAAAATGTCATTATGCCTACTGCTATTGCTACTCCGTCATTTCCAAAAAACCTCATTGCAAGACTAGTTGCAAATGCGGATGATCCAACATTCACTAGATTGTTTCCTAGATTGACACTAGACATCATCCATCCGGGGTTGTGTTTTAACTTGTACAGTGCTTCGGCGCCTTTTACTTTTTGTTTTCGTAATTGATTGACTTTGGAGCTTCTTGTTCCTACCAGTGCTACTTCTAATCCACTGAAAAATCCAGACAATCCAATAAGAACAGCTAATGCTGCAATTTCAATCCATAATTCTACCATGATAAACTCCCAGAAAATATCTTAGAACAATTCTTACAATTACTCATTTAGTTTTTTTGCACCATCTTTTGGTTGTAATTTACTCATAAAACATAGATTTAACTCTTAAGATATAAGAAATGTTTACGCATAATCGAGCCTGCAAACTGGGATTAATTTTTTGGTGGAATTGCAAATCTGTTTGCAGGATTATTATGATATTCTACAGGCAACATTGCGTCTTTTTGTCGTCCTGTAAGGATTCCAACAACGACATCATCATTTTTAATAATTCCTTCATTCTTTAATTTTTTAATTCCTACAACTGATGCTCCAGATGCCATCTCACAATCAAATCCATTTAGACCAACAACTGACATTCCATCAAGCATGTCAGAATCAGACACTGTTGTAACAACACCGTTTGTAAATTCTAACGCACGTAAACCTTTCAAAATGTTTGCTGGTCTTCCAATTTGAATTGCAGTTGCTTTTGTTTTTGGTCGTAATCCCTCTTTATCCATATGATCATAGTATCGTGATATCAATTCTATATTGGGCTTACCTTTATTCCATCGAAGTTCCTCGCCTTCAAACTTTCCGTTATACAAATCAGATAAGGTACTTGCACCTTCTGAATTTATGACTGCAATTCTTGGTATTTTTTTAATCCATCCCCATTCATATAACTCCATCAAAGCTTTTCCACAACTAGATGTATTTCCAAGTGCTCCTCCTGGGTACACAATCCAATCCGGAACTTCCCAATTCAAATATTCTAATGCTCTAAATGGTATTGTCTTTTGTCCTTCTATTCTAAATGGATTTACAGAATTTACAGTATACCCGTTGTGATTTTGCGCGTCATCAAGGGATTGTTTTAACGCATCATCAAAATTCCCGTCAACTTCTACAATTTGAGCTCCAAATTGATATGCTTGACTAAGTTTTCCAGGGGCTATTTGTCCTGCAGGAATGTACACATCACAGTCTATTCCTTCATTTGCAGCAAACATGCCAGCTGATGCAGATGTATTACCTGTGGATGCACAAACAATTTTTTTTGCCCCTACCATCTTTGCATGAGTAACAGCTGTGGCCATCCCGTTGTCTTTGAATGAGCCACTTGGATTGTATCCTTCAGGTTGTAACCATAATTTATCATTTGAAATACCAATAAATTCTGCAGCTTTTGACATATGATATGGTTTTGACTGTCTCCCTTCTGCACCGTCAAGGGATACCAAGTATTTTGCACATTCATCAAAATTTTCAGTATCAATCTGACAAAAATTAAGTAACTCTCTAAATCTCCAAACACCACTTTCATTAAAAATACTTCCTTCAAAATCACGTCTTTTGTAAAAAACTTGTTTTAGTGTGGTAGGTGGGACTTTCTTGTATTTTACATCTAACAAATGACCTTTTTTACATTGTACATTAGTACTTTCAACTGGATATTCTAACCCACATTGAGGATCAATACATTTGAGATAGGCATCACCTTGCATCGTAATTATCCTTAATCGGTGATAATTTAAAGCAAATGTGTAATTTTTAAACAAGTCGAGCTATTTTTCCTAAACTTTAGATTAGATGGATCTAAAAACACGATATGGTTTCATACACAGAACATTTGAAAAATATCCTTTCACAAATACTTGATTCATATCAAGTTCTTAATGATATTCAAGACAAACCAGGAGATCTTGTTAAAATTAAGAAAGAAATGTTAAAAATGAATGGGTTTATCAAAGTTGTTTGCAATAATATTGATGAATACACAATTCAACAATCGGATTTTAAAAAAGTAAAATCCAAATTAAAGTATTATTTAGAAAACTATTTTTTCGAAAAAGAGATGGAGACTATGTCGTCCTTGTATTCTGATGATAATTACAGATTAAAAAATATGAGATTAAAAATAATTGAAGCGTTAAATGATCAAAAAATGATAGAAGATCTTGGAGATTTGATTAAGAAATTATGACTGAGAAAAAATGTATGTTATGCGGATGCCAAGATCATAAGTTGTTTGGCTGTTCTAGACATCTTTCCAAAAAATGTAGTTGCTATAAAGAAGATAAATGACTTAATGATTATTTTTTTTAGGCCCTGATCTTTCGTGAAAATTTAAACAACACTTGCATTCTTTTTCAATGCATTCAGATTCATTATGGTGACCACAAATGCCACATTCACAGCTTTTTGACATAATTTTGATTATTTCATTAAGAATATAATTTATCCACCAATTTTTTATGAGTTTAAGGTCAAAAACAGATTATTTCTTTGACTTTGATTTTTTTTCCGGCTTTCCTTCTAATTCTTTTTTAATTTCTTCTGCTTTATTATCGACTGCTTTGATGATTTCTTGTATGATTCCATCTAAATCACTATCTTCAGCTGGTGGTTCAATAGTACTTGCAATTTCGTTTATAGTACTTGAAATTTCCGCACTGACGTCTTCAAAACTTTCAGGATCCTCATATGCCGCATTGTAAAGATCTTTGAGGTTATTTACATGACTGATCACTTGTTCAGTTAATACTATTTTGTAATCAGTACCATTTACGTCAAATTCTTTCAAACTCATACTGATTTTTCAATTTCTTTTGTTTATAATGTTTTTCAGGGTAAAATAGTGACTTACATGTAATTGTAATCAAAATACAATGTAATCTAATGCTGAAGCGTCACTAATCAATCTAGTGTGTTTCGAACCTACCACATAGCCATTTTTGATATCTTCTACTGGGATCCATCTGTTCGTTGAAGTATAGTGTCTTTTTTCAGCTAGTTCTCTTTCTACAGACTCAATGTCAAATTCAGCTTCTTCAACTTGCTGTGTTGTAAGGTGTTTGATGGTTACCAAAATTTTTGTAACCTTTACACGATCTCCGAATTTCCATTTTAGCACTGGGTTTTCATCAGATACTTCCAAAACCTTGATTTTCATCTGTTTTTTCCCAAATGCATCATGACTGATTAGTACTCGTTCATCAGTAAATTCTTCAAAGCTGATTCTTGAACTCACTTCTGCATCTGAAACCGTTTCTAACAGTGATTTAGTGTCGCTATCAATTGTTTGTATCCTCGTTTTGTCATCAGACATCACAATTGGTGAGTATTCATCCTTAAAAAATGATTTGCAAAATTTGTAAATCAGGCACTAGTTCGTTGTTTTGTTTTAAACGGCATTACACATTCTTTTAAGAATATCTCTTTTCTGTCTCCGTTCACTTTAGCAAAGAATTTACCTTCATAAGTACACACACAATCTGTGATTTCCCTTGATTCATCCCATATTTTGAAAAATTCTCGTAATTCCCTATTTTCGTATTCTCCAACCCCTATTCTCTTCTTTGAGAGGAATTTGAACGCCAGTATGACGTTTCTTTTTTTGTAGATATCAAATGTTTTGATCCATGATAAACATCGTTCAATCTGATCTGCAGGAACTGGGAGAGATGTACTAGTTCCAGATTTTGCTTCAATGGTAAATATTGTGCTGACATCTGTATTTACAGCTAAAACATCAGGCAATGCGATACTAGGAGATCCAAGTCTGAATGCTTTCCAGTTCTCTACACTGTTAAATCGTTTAACAATAGTATCCTCCCACTGATAACCTCGTTGTCTACGTGTTCTTGCCACTTTTTGATTTTTAGTCATTAATTTCTCATCATTTTTTTGTTTTGTAACAGTTAGTAAAGTAAATTTTGATCTCAACACCATACTGTCATCTAATCTTATTTAGTAACTTAGGTAATTATACAATAACTCAGCAAAACATTACACAAGCACCATAATCATATTAACCTTTTAAAATCTTAAAAAATACGATTGATGTTAATGTCTGAATCTGACACAATTATAAAAAACTCCTAGGACAAAGGGACTTTTATCTAAATACGTTAAAACATTTAGAATTTGGAATGGTGATGGATCCCTCCGAAGATGAAATTAAAAAATAGAACTATTACAGATCTTCGTAATTGATCAAATTAAAAAATAGAA
>Ga0210044_10009804_pt1 | contig 11567 bp, 12 predicted proteins | sample CryGey13umfilter_2_FD_183959 | JGI IMG/M metagenome (GOLD analysis project Ga0210044, IMG submission 183959) | Groundwater microbial communities from aquifer in Utah, USA - Crystal Geyser 4/9/14 3 um filter (SPAdes) (version 2) | ecosystem: Environmental > Aquatic > Deep subsurface >...
CCCTTTCGGTTGAATTCTGACAATTTCTTCCTGAATGATCTGTTGCATAGAATTTTTCTTAATTTCTAACTTTCCTTATTATAGAAAATCCGTCTTCTTTTGTCAAGCTAATATGCAGAGGTTATTTCTCCACTCCGTAGAACTTAATCCTGTCTCCTCTAAACATCAAGTCTAGTTCGCCGGTTGGGCCGTTTCTATGTTTGGCAATGTAAAGCTTAACTAATCTTTTATTCTGATCCAAAATATCTTCTGATTCTTCCTCAAGATAAAGAAACATGACGACATCAGCATCCTGTTCAATTGCCCCTGACTCACGAAGATCAGCCAGCTGCGGCTTCCTTGACCCTCGTTGTTCCACTGCTCTTGAGAGTTGAGAAACTGCCAGAACCGGAATTTTCAGTTCGCGGGCGAGATTTTTCAATCCCTGGGAGATCGCCGAAACTTCATTAACCCGGGATTCATAAAATCTGCCGGCATTAGCCAATTGAAGATAATCAACCACCAAAAACTTGATATTTTTTTCTATTTTTAGTTTTCTCGCTTTCGTCCTCATCTCTAAAATGGAGATACCTGGAGTGTCATCAATATAAATCGGCGCTTCACTAAGTTCACCCATCGCTTCGGTCAACTTTTTATAATCGTCATCAGACAGTCTACCGGTTTTCAACCGCCAAGCATCAATATCAGCCTGACCAACCAAAAGCCGGTCAATCAGCTCTTCCTTGCTCATCTCTAAAGAAAAATAACCAACCGGTAGCTTATCTTTAACTGCCACTGATAAGGCCATATTTAAAGCCAAACTCGTCTTACCAAGACCTGGTCTAGCGGCTAAAATTAACAGGTTGGAATCCTGCATCCCGGCCAGTTTATTATCTAGGTCAACAAATCCTGTTGGCACACCACGAAGATGAGTGCCTTTTTTCATAAACTCTTCCAACCGTTCAAAACTTTCTGCCAAAATATCTTTCAGCTCAATAAAGTCTCGGTGAAGGTGCTGTTGAGACAAAGAAAAAATTTCCACTTCTGCCTCGTCAAGCAATTTTTTCACATCGCCTTTTTCCTCAAAAGCTTTCTCCACCATCCGAGATGACAGTTCAATCAGCTTTCTTTTGACAAAATGGTTTTTGACAATCTGGCCGTAGTGTTCAATATAGGCAGAAGTGGGAACGGTATTGATTAAGTCAGATAGATAACTTTTACCTCCGATTTTTTTTAGGGCATCTTGACGCTTAAGCTCGTCTTGAAGAGTGACGACATCTATAGGCTGCTGCTTTTCAAAAAGAGTCAGCATCGCAAAGTAAATCAGTTGGTGTTCTGGTGCATAAAAATGGTTCGCTTTTAAAAACTCCACCACTAGATTAATCGACCCAGAATCGATTAATATCGCACCCAGTACCGATCGCTCGGCCTCTAGATCTTGAGGAGGAACTTTTAAAGCCTCGCTTGATGTAGCCATAAATTCTAAATACTAAATCCTAAATTACAAATAAATTATAAATTCTAATTTCCAAATTCTAAACCGTTTAGAATTTGGTATTTGTTATTTAAAATTTATTTGGAATTTGGTGCTTAGGATTTAGGATTTATATTTCCAGTACTACTACCTTCATCTCTACATCCTGTAAGTTTTCTTTTTTAACAACTAACTTTGGTTCTGGAACCACCTTCTCTACTCCCATCTTTTCTAAAAACTCATCAACTGAAGAAAGTTTACTAAAACCTTTCTGGTCTAAGCGACGGTGATTATAGTGCATGGGGATGACAATTGCCGGTTCAATTTTTTTGGCCAATTCTGCGGCTTCGGATTCATCTATCGTGTAAAATCCACCTGTAGGAACAAAGAGAATATCAATATCACCAAGACTGTCAAGAAAGCTGTCTTCAGGAACATAACCCAAGTCGCCGCAATGAAGAAGAGTCACTCCTTCGGCTTCGATCTTGTATAAAATATCTTCACCTCTTTCACTACCTTTTGTCTTGTCATGGTAACTTAAATAACCAAAAATTCTTACCCCCAATCTTTCGAATTCGCCCGGCAGATCGATCATCAGTTGTTCGCCGGTTTGAGGCTTAGCAACAACACTGGCATTGTCATGATCATGATGATGATGGGAAATGGTAATGATATCGGCTTCGGTTTTAGGAAATCTCATGCCGACTACTTCTGGGTCATATGGATCAGTTACCACTTTAGCAGTTTTAGTTTTAATTAGAAAAGAAGAGTGACCAAGATATTTAATTTCCATAAGTGCTAAAAAGGATAACAAAATAATATTTAAATTTCAAATGACAAAATCCAAAGTTCAAATCAAGTTCAAAGTTTAAAATCCAAATAATTTTTACTCATTTGGATTTTGGATTTGATTTGACATTTGAACTTTGACATTTGAGATTTTATTTACATATCTGCTCTTTCACTTTCTCCTGTTCTTGTTGAGGCAGTTTATTAATCTGGTCGATTAACTTGCCCAGGGTATTTTGATAGATGAGATCAGATGCCATTGAGGCGGCTTTGTTAGCCATATCTTGGATAAAGTTAGTCGTATCGCCTAATACCTGTCCGGAGACTTCTTCGGCTTTTTTAACTGAGTCAGCCACCAAATCGCTTTTCTGCATTTTATCAACGATTTCATTTTCTGTTTTTCCTTTTAATTTCTTTACTTCACCAAGAACCGTAGGAATATCTTTAACCTTTTTTTTTATTAGCTGATTAAAAATTATTGCCATTAAAAACAAAGAAAAAAGAAACACCACTTTTATTAGCAAACCTTGATTATTTTTCTCAAGCGGTTTGATTTTCATAAAAAAGGGTGGGCACCGTAACAAATTTGTTACCTGTAAATGGTACTTCTAATTGATTTAGTATAACAAAGTCTTCATAAATGGGGTATATGAAAAAATATAAATGCCCTGTTTGTTTATCAACCTGTTTTGTCATTAGAAAAACTAAAGGAAAATATTAGACGAGATCTTCACGTTAAATCAGATGATTTTTACAAACCTTTCATGAAACGAATTGAGTCGATTATTGATTCATCAAATAAACTGTCTGATGAGACGTTTAATAAATGGCTGTGGACACTCTACCGTGATTTTAATAATGATTTTTTTTGTTTACAAATATTAACCAACATTGAAAAGTACAAGGCTGAACTTTTAGCCTACCGGAATATTCCTCAAGCTCCACTTACCAATAATATTATCGAGGGATTAAACAGTCACTTGGAGGGAAGACTGCAAAAGTTAAGATCATTTCAAACAATCAAACACGCTAGACTTTGGTTTAATGGATATATTCTTAAAAAAAGATTCACTAAATTTACAGATTGCCGCGGTAAGTTCCGCTATTTGAGAGGCAAGACAGTGGTAGAGATGACAAAAAAAGAGCGAGTTGTTCTACCGCTCTGTTTTTAATCTTCAGGTGACAATTTTGTTACGCTTCTTTCTCTTTGGGGTGACTGGGCGGATGGACTTCGTACCCAAATTATTAATTACCACATCATCTAATTCACTGTATTCAAACCAATAATATAAGTCCCTTGTCCCATAGGGATAGACATTATTGTTTAACAATTAATAAGAGAATTATTATCTCTTATTGAATTTAAAATAGCGAAAAGGATATCAAAATTTTTATATTCATTTGTAATAGATTTAAAATTTTTGTAGTATAAATTAAATGGTTAATCCGAATCTAACTACATATATAACGAAGTTAAGATCAATGAATGTTTCAGATGAAACAATCAAAGAACAATTAGTTAAAAATGGTTGGCAAATAGCAGAAGTGCAGGAAGCATTATTGCCTACATCTCCATCAACGCCAACTATCCTTCCTCCTCCACCTGTTCCTAGATTTAATATGTGGATTAGTTTTCAATATGTTTTACTTTTTATAACACTATGGATTTGGTCTATTGCCATGGGTAGTATCTGGAATTATGCAATTGATAAACATATACCTGACAATCTTGCTAAGAGTTTATCTTATGATTATATGAGTGTAATTAATAGCACATTTTTACAAGGATATTTAGCGGCTATAGTTGTTGCATATCCGTTTTTTATTGGATTATTTATATCGTTAGATAAACAAGTTGAAATTAATCCAGGAGTTCGTAATATAAAAACCCGAAAGATACTAATGTACTTTACCATTGTAGTCAATTTTTTATATATGATTACAATGCTCATTACCACAGTCTTTGGTTTTCTGGGGGCAACAACTTCTACCAGAACCATTCCTCATTTACTTGTTAATTTACTTATCCCAGGATCAATCTGTATGTTTTTATTACAAGAGGTCCGTGAGGATCGTAAAACAACTGTATGAAAAAAAATAAAATCACCATGATCATACTTTCATTAATAGTTTTATCAACTGTCATTTATGGATTTATGGATGGAGGCTCTCCTCAAGCTGCTCGAAATAAAAGGTTTGATGAAAAAAGAATCCAAGATGTTCAGCAGATTAAAAATTGGGTCAATTCCTACTACAATACAAATAAAGTATTACCATCCACTGTTCTTGAGGCTTCTGCAAAATATAATAATAGTGGAAATATAAAAGTACCAACTGATCCTGAAACGGATATAGAATATCAGTATCAAATTGTTGGCAGTAAAGAGTATAAATTATGCGCAACTTTCGGTACAAATACCATAAGTAGTACTCCTCAATACTTAATAGGATATTCCCATCCATCTGGCCTTTTTTGTTTTACATTTAATGGGGATAAATATTAGCCTCAAAATCATCTCCTCATCCCATCCCCCTGCGGATTGATACTATTTAAATAGTAAAATGTATTACTCCAGGGTGACTGACGGGATTTGAACCCGCAACATCCGCCTCCACAGGGCGACGCTCTGCCATTGAGCTACAGTCACCAGTATTAATATTATAATTGATAAATTACTAAAATTTACCTTATTATTTTATTGTGAGATTGGTAAAAGCGCTGGCAAATAACAGCAAGCAGTAGGGGGATATGATGTACATTGGTAATCAATTCCTTTACAACTTTGAAAACAACGAGAACTGTTTTGATATTCATAACAGGATGATTTTGTCGTTGTTGAAAAAGAAGAAAGGAAGACTGAATAAGGCTTTACTTCAAAAAAATAAGGAGTTAGCATATACCTGCTAAACATATCTTTAATGATAGGCAAAAATTTCTCTTTATGTAAAGAATCATTCCAAAAACCAATCCAATTACTTTCTAAAGAAGAAATCGCTTTATAACTATCTTGTTTATCTTGTGAATTTATAAGTTCATAATGTTGACCATATTTTCTTTCTAATCTCACCTCTTCTTCTTCGATCCAGTTGATTAGATTTTTCTTTCCAAAACTTAGTCCAAAATCATATAAATATTGATACAATTGAAAATTTTCTTTATTAATATCCGGAGAATAATTAATTTGATCAAATTTGTAAGCTGTTAAGGGAAGATTTATTCCTGAACTAGTCAATTTTTGGTCAATAGTCTCTGTAGGATATCCTGCCATTTCAAGAAAATACCTAACGAGATTTCCGTAATAATCAACATAATACTCTTCATCTTCTGGCAGTATAGTTGGATCTTGGTTTGCTTTAAATCGTTCAAAACCTCTAACGCTATGAAGAACTTCGTGAAAAAGATTTGTTAAAATAAAGCTACCATTCGGATTGCTTATTAAATCTTGATTTAATATCGGTAGACTATTTATATTAGATAAATTAGTTAAATCACTAGAACCAGTAATAATAAAGTCAACAAAAAATGAGTCATTAACATTATCAAACTGTCTATCATTATTATTATCGAAGTATCCAAAAGTTGCATGTCCAAACATTAGATCAGGATAATTAGTCATAAACCATCGAACTTCTATTTTAGGATTATTATTCATCAACTCAATAAGCGAAAACGTTGATGTTATTCTATTTAAAGAAGGCTGAGAAATTAACATACTATTGCTTATTATAGTTTGAGCAATCTGGTTTAATTGAGGCTTAATAACTCCTGTGTAATCATGAATATACGTTAAACATATATCTGGTGAATGTGTTTTTCCAATAAAATGATTATAAGCATTTTCTTTGTTATTTATAAAAGATTCATTATAATACTGATTATAGCATTTGTCTTTATCATCTTTATTAGTTTCCTTATTATTCAATATTTTATTAACTTTTTCTTTAGTCAGTTTATTTTTAAATAGCTGATAATTTGAAGAACGATCTAAGGGAGAAGAAAATTTTGACTTAATTGTAGGAATTTTATAGCTATTTTTACTAGTTGCTTGTGTCTTAATTGCACTTCGAGAAACAATGTGATAAATATAATAAAAAGATAATATCGCAGTAAAAAGTAACACCAATAAATAAATAATTTTTTTGGGAAAACAAAAATATTTTTTATCCATAAATTAAACCCTAAATCTAATATATCAAATTTCCTTTATTAAATTCAAGAAAGATTATATAATAATAAACAAGCCCAAATAGTTTAGTGGTAAAACAAACCCTTGGTAAGGGTTAGACTGTGGGTTCGATTCCCACTTTGGGCTCAAAAAAATCACTGTCCACATGATAGTTGCTTCGCTTCAAAATTCATCGCTCGCAATGACATAGAGCTTATTTTTTTATATACCCCATCTTTGTTACTATTACAACTAAAGCTATTATTTACAACTGACAGTTTTGATACGGTACCCAAAAAAAGACTTAGGCCGTTACCGTAACCTAAATAGAATCTCAATGGAATAAATGAAGTACGCTTTGTATTAGTTTCAGCAATATATTGAATCCTTTCGCTATAAACGAATTCTTCACGTTTTTATTGTTCACTTCAATTGAATGAGAAGATACTTTTATACTTGGTAGTAGTCGTTGTTCTTTGGATGTTGACGGCTCATGAGTAGGAAGAATTGGTGTGGGGATATTCGTTGGTAAAGATTTAGAAGTAGGGGTTGGCATAGGGGTATTTGTTGGTATGGGAAGAGTAAAGTATAAAACATAATCACTTGAGTCTTCGTTCGCATCGAAAGAATAAACATATGCAAGAATTTGTCCAGGTTGTGTCGATGAACACTCTCCGAATATAATTCCATTTTCATTTGCTTGTGAACTAAAAGTATGGCATTCATCTCCAGGCTTCGGACTATGTATCCTAAATTCCGCCCTCTCGCCAACAGACGCCGCAGGAGAATCAGTTTTACTGATCCACGCTTGAATATTTACTTTTTTTGATCCTGCAATTCCAGGTCCATTATAACTCTCTAATCTAAATCTTCCTCCTCCAGCGAATATATGTATCGGAGCTAAGAAAATGATACTAAGTAAAATAATACTAAGTTTTTTATTCATAAATAAGATTATATCATTTGAGTTCGAAGTTCGTTCACTAAGTCATCCAGCTATCTATTGCTTCGACTACCTTCCCCACATCCCCTTTTCCAGTTAAATTATGTTTCAATAAAGGCAGTTGAGCTAGTTTTTTCTTTTTACTTGATCTTAATTGAGAATAAAAATCAGTTGATTGGACTGGATTGACGACTCTATCTGCCTTTGTATAGATAACCAAGGTTGGAACAGTCAGTTTTTCCGGGTGATAGTTTTCTCGCCAGTATTGAAAATCTTTCCGGTGTCTTGGACTAATTAGCATCAACAACCGGTAAAAAAAATAGAGCCTTTTATGTTTCGAATCAAGCTTTCCTGTCCCAAAAAAACCATTAACGGTCACCAAACCAGATATTTTCGGATTAGTAAAAGAGGAGATCACTGCCGGCAGCGCTCCTAGACTGCCACCGAGTAAAATGATTGTTTGATAGTGATGAAAACATCCGGCGACGGCATCGATATCTTCAACCATCTGTCTGATAAAAATACCTTTTGATTGACTGCTTTCCCCTGTCCCTAGAAAATCAAACCTGACAACAGAAGAACCTTTTTTGGACAGTCCTTCGGCTAGACCTTTTATTATCCCGCTGTCTTTAGTAGCGCCTTTACCATTGCAGATAATAATTAATATATCGTTTCTGCCTTTATGATGTATACCGACAATTTTTTTCCCCGGCTTTTCAGTAATAGAAAATTTCATATAGTGTATTAGTTCTGAAGAAGATAATGATAAAACATCTTAAGCTTCTCATTATTGGGCAGCTTAATCAACCCTTCTTTTTCCAAAAACTCCTTGGCTTCTTTTAATTTTTTCTCTTTGATTAAAACGCCAACATAGTTTTCATAAGCCAGATAATACTCGCCTTGATCAATTGCCTTTTTATAAAGCTTTTCCGCCTCGGCCAACCTTCCTTTTCTTTCATAGATGACGCCGAGATTGTTCCAGTTGACCCACCAATAAGGAGCCAGCTCGGTTGACTTTTTAAAATGTTTCTCAGCCTCTTGAATCTTTCCGCTTCGAAAAAGGGCCACTCCTAAATTATTTTCTAAATCAAAAGAGATAGTTCTTTTTGCATCATGAGAAAATAAACTCAGTTCATTTCTCCAATCAAAGTTTCTTGCAATGGTTCTTAGGGAAAACAAAACAAGAATGACAATAATCAAAGTCAGCGCTAATCGCTTTGGTATCCGATCTAACTCTCTTTTTAAGATTACTCCTATCATCCCCAACAACCCAACCATCGGGAGATACAACCAGCGCTCCGCTACCGTCATATTAAGAGGAATGATCTGAAGATGAGGTAAAAGCCCTGATAAAAACCAAAAAAAGAAAAAGTTAAACCCTTTATCTTTTATCTTTAGAGCCACAAAAATGAGCAAAAAGAAAAATAATAAATCAATTAATAAAGGTAGATAAAAGTCAGCTAAATTCGGAGAAAGCACCAGCCAGTGTTGGGCAATCGCCAGCTTTCCGGGAAAAAAGAACTTTTCCAGGTAAAAAAGAATAATTTTCGGAATCGTTAACAACCGTTGGACAAAGGAAACTCTCATAATGGGAAACAGTCCCTTTCCTTGAACATAGGTGGCGCCAATCACCAGTCTTTGTAGAAAATAAACAAAGAAAAACAAGTTGTTAATCACAATAAAATTTAATAAATCTTTCCGGTTGTAATAATAAAGATAGCCGGCGGCAATAATAAAAAAAACAATTCCAGTTTCTTTGGTTAAAAGAGAAAGAAAGATCAGGGCTGAGACAAGAAAAAGGTTTTTTAAGTCTTTTTTTCTTTTAATTAAAAATAATAGTCCGCTGACACCAAATAAAAAAAACAGCGTTTCTTGAGTGGCCGAGATAAAAGAAACTGCCTCGGAATTTATTGGGTGAACTAAAAAAACTAAAGAAAGTAAAAAGGAGACTAGTTTTTCCATTGGAAAAAACTGACAAAATAAAAGAAAGATTAATATCGAATTAACCAGGTGAACACCCACTTGAAAGAGGCGAAAAAGCCAAGGATGACCGCCTGATATAGCATACATAGTAGTCGTAATCAATGACATAACTGGTCGATAGTATGACCCATTAACCGCACTACTTTTAAAAGACAAAGGAATATTTTTTAACGAATGAACCGCCGGATTATTAACAATAAATTCCTCATCATCCCATAAAAAACCATTAAAAAAGCTGCTAAAGTAAACTAAGAGACCAACAAAAATAATTAAAAAAATATATTTCCGCATTTTCATCAAATAATATTGTATAATATATCTCTATAAAAAACGCGCCGGGCCCGCAGACTCACTCTTTGGACTCGGCAGCGTATAAGTAAAATCTTAAATCTTCCTTATCCGCACCATAAACCTTCAGAAAAGTTTGCTTCCTGAAAGTGGACAGTGTTTTTCCTTTTCATAGGTTTTTATTTTAAACTTTTAATCGGATACTTCGTAAAAATAACCTTATAATTTAAAACTACAGGATACTTTTTTATTTGTCAAGCGCATTTTATAATTCACTTTAATTTGTTTAAATGCGCGAAGATCCTGAAGGCTCACTCCTCGGGAGTGCGAGGCTGAAAGCCTCCAGACCGAGGGAAGAGTCCTTCATGGATCAAGGGGTAAACATTCTAGCTGGGTCAAGAAAAAATAATACTTTTTTATAACCTATAAAAAAAATTAAGAAGATACTATCCAATAGCTTACTATAGCGGCTGACACAATAACGTTAAGTGATTTATTTATGCCAAACATTGGAATTTCCACGATTTGATCAACCAACTTTAACGTTTCTTCAGTAATTCCTGAGGTTTCATTGCCAAAAATAAAAGCCACTGGAAAACTATAGTCGGCTTTCGTGTAAGGAACTGAGTTTCTATCCTGTTCAACAGCAATCACTATTGAAGATGAGGCAACAAAATTTTGACGAGAGTGGATGTTTGACGAGCTCGATTCCTCGGGCGAGGAGTTCACTCGAGGAAAAATTTTTGTTGACTCATTTTTAAATCTATTAATAGCTTCTTTTGCCGTCTTTTTATATTCCCATGGTACTACTTTATATGTCCCAATCGACGCCTTCTTTATTCTTGAATTGGGCGGAATCTCGGTTTCACCGCATAAATATATTTTTTCAATAGCAAGGGCATCAGCTAATCGGAACAACCCACCAATGTTATAAGTATCATAAATATTTTCTAAAATAAAATAAATCGGACGACGTTTGATTAACTTTAGTTTGTCAATAATATCTTTCTCATCAATATCACGGAGTTGTTTGGCATTAAGTTTCATATATAAGATTCTAATCTACTAATTGATTCTAATCAACGAATATTTTTATTTGTAGATTAGCATACATTCGTAGATTGGCATCTTTTTGTTGGTATTACCCTATAGTTGACATCTCCCAAGTCTTATAGTATAATACCATCACTTATGAAAAAAGTACTGACTTTTTCTTTAGCTTTTCTGTTAGGAGTTATGTGTTATGGGTTAAGTGGAAAAACTGCTTTTGCCAGTTGCGGCGGACAGTATGAATCCCCTTGTTACTCTTACGCCATCGTCGTTGATAAAATGGTGCAAAAACCAGGAACATCTGAGTACGTTGACAATCTTTCAGTTTCCGATCCAAGATTTGCTCCTAACTCTGACGTCTGGTTTAAAGTTAAGATAAAAAATACTTCTACTATTAAATTAGTCGGTATGGAAGTCAAAGATACTATTCCTTCTTATTTGGATCCAATGGAGGGTCCTGGTAGCTATGATTCTTCAACAAGAACTATTACCTGGAATGCCGGTGACTTTGATATTGATGAAGAAAAGGTCTTTTATCTTAAGATGAAAGTCTTATCCCAGGATAATTTGCCGGCTGACAAAGGTTTATTTTGCGTCACCAACTTCGTCAAGGCTGACTCTGCCAATGCTTATGACGATGACAACAGTCAGTTTTGTATTGAAAAACAGGTCACTGGAGCGGCTAAAGTCCCGTCAGCCGGACCGGAATTAGGATTATTGTTATTGGCTGGTAACATCTTAGGCGCTAGTGTTGGCCTCTATATCAAGAAAAGATCATAATAATCTCCTAAACAGTTAAATATTAAACGGTTAAAGGTTAAAAAAACCTTTAAAGATTAAACAATTAAACAAAAACGTTTAAGTTTTAAAAGTTTAATAGTTTCTTTAACTGTTT
>Ga0210044_10009805_pt1 | contig 11566 bp, 7 predicted proteins | sample CryGey13umfilter_2_FD_183959 | JGI IMG/M metagenome (GOLD analysis project Ga0210044, IMG submission 183959) | Groundwater microbial communities from aquifer in Utah, USA - Crystal Geyser 4/9/14 3 um filter (SPAdes) (version 2) | ecosystem: Environmental > Aquatic > Deep subsurface > Groundwater...
ATTAATTATAACATAAAAGAGTAAAAAATAAAAATTTGACATAAAAAACAAGTTATGCTATACTATTCAAATCACTAAAATAGGTGATTTTTATTTCTTTCACAATTCGCAACAAAGAAAGGAGGACAAAAAAATTAACTGACAAAAATTAGGCAGTGTAATTCGCAGAAAAAGAACCCAAAAAAAACCAAGGAGAAGAAAGATGAAACATCTACAAACACTTTTAATGATCGCCATTATCTTAATAAGCAGCGTGGTTATTGCTCAAGTTGATGTGACCAGCGAATTCGGGTCGGCCGTAGCTCATGTTGAGGCCTACGGCTGGGTGGAAGAAATTACTGTTTTCTACCTTTTCCAAAATTTACCACCCCACATCAGACTAGGGGACAAGTTGAGTCTTAACTATAAGGACAATAATTTTTACCTCGTAATTGAGAAGGTCGTCGAGGGTGCTGAGCTTAGTAGCTATAATTACCAAGTCCACGCTATCTGGCCCGTAACCCAAAGCCAACGCGATTTATATGGCTTCGTAGCAAGTGACTTGTCAAAATTAACAGTCACCAATCTTTCACTCTATCCATTTGATTTTTACATTCCTTCTCCGGACACGCTTTATGTTCTACCAGGCGAAAGCTGGTTTCTCCAGCATGGGGTGGAATCAATAAGTAAAACGGATAACAAAATCATTGCCTTGCGGGCCATTGTGTACAACCAGGAACTTTCCAGATTTGATGACTTGGAATACTACTGGCAAACAAAAGAATTCGGCGGTCCGGACGGGATATTATATGACGGCACTGTTTTTTTGGAAAAAAATTATTATAGTCACCGTTATACCTGGCTAGCCAATTCGTCTGACAGCGGTTTGGATTTTCTTTACTTATTTAACGTCTATGCTACCAACAACTTGCCTGTGGGGGAGATGGCCGGCTATTCTTTGTATGTTGAGATTGGCACTCAACAGTTGCAAAGTTATTATTTGTCCCTTACAAGAACGATTACCTCTATTGATGGTATTCGTGGCGATGTAAATGATGATGGCGTAGTTGATAAGCAGGAGGACGTTGAGCTGCTGGCTTCCTATGTTCTATCATCATTAGATTATCGCACCAGATACACAAAAAAAGGGATAAATTACGGCCGCGGTGCAGTGCTTTTTTCTCAACCAGACTTGATTAGCGCCGCCCTTATCAATATCTGGGTCAATAATTCTTCTGACCCGCTGGTACAAGGGTTAGGTATTGGTGAGTTGATGAGTAAGAGACCTGGCAATTCACCAATCATCGCAACCGATGTCTCATCTGAAATTAGTGGCAGGGTACTAAACATCCGATCAGTAACTGGTAATGTCTTTAATGTTACTGCTCGTCTGGAGGATGGGAGTTTTTGGCAGGAGACAAAGATTGCCAATGACGGCAGTTTGTCAGTTGAAATGCCGGAAAAGGTTTTGGACTACAAAGTGGAAGCCGTGAAATTTGACCAATTATCAACTACCGGGGTAAAAAGTTTGAAAGAAGTTAGTATCCCAAACAACTTCTCTCTGAACCAAAACTACCCCAACCCGTTCAACCCAACTACCACCATTAGTTACTCCCTGCCGACTACCAGTTATGTGACACTGATAGTTTATAATCTTACCGGGCAGGAGGTGACAACTCTGGTTAACAAGGAGGAAACCGCTGGCAGTTATGAGGTTCAATTCAGTGCCTCAAATCTACCTAGCGGCATCTACTTCTACAAATTGCACGCCGGTGAATTTTCACAAGTTCGTCGGATGCAGTTAGTAAAATAAGCGGCTTAAAAGCCGCTAAACCCCCGATAAATCGGGGTAGAAGTTTTAAAGCCCCGCGCTGATTTATTTAGCCGGGGCTTTTTTATTTTTGAGAAAAATTATTTTCACACCTTAACCCACATTGATAGAATCACCAACTGTTTTTCAGTGCGTAGCAATACGGGCAGGCCCCTCTCCCGCGCAAGCGGGGGAGGGTTAGGGAGGGGGTCAACTCACCCGGAACACCTCGCTCAAACTTGTCACGCCGCGAAGCGCCTTTAAAATTCCATCCTGTACCATAGTGATCATGCCATTTCTGACTGCCAGCTCCTTCATTTTGTGTTCAGACACATTGTCAGCCAGAATCATATCCCTGATTTCATCAGTCACCTGGAATATTTCAAAAATACCAATCTGGCCTTTGTACCCCAAACCGGCGCATTTTTCACAACCCTCGCCCTTAAAAAATTTCAAATTATTAAGCTCCTCCGGCAATAAATTCCTGTGCTGTTCTGGCAGAGACCACAGCTCCAGTCTGATTCTTTCTTTTTTAGTTTCATCAATTACCTCCTCTGTTCTGCACTGCTCACAAATTTTTCTGACCAATCTTTGCGCCAGCGAGGTGTTTAAGGCAGGCGCTAATAAATATGGTTTAGCTCCTAAAGCTAAAAATCTGGGGATTGTCCCGGCCGCGTCATTAGTATGCAGGGTGGCGAATAAAAGATGCCCGGTTAAGGCGGCATTAAGTGAAATTTCAGCTGTTTCCTTGTCGCGAATTTCCCCGACCAAGATAATATCCGGGTCCTGCCTGACCACCGACTTTAAAGCTTTGGCAAACGTATAGTCCCTGTCTTTATTCACTTGCGATTGATTAATCCCTTTAATCTTATATTCAATCGGATCCTCAATGGTAATTATCTTATTATCAGCCGTGTTCAACTTGTTTAAAATCGCGTAAAGAGTGGTGGTTTTCCCAGCCCCGGTCGGACCGGTGACAACCAGCATGCCATTCGGCTTGGTCAACTCTCTGTCTAAAATCTTCCTGTTATATTCCTCAATGCCCAAATTATCTAAATTCATTCCCTTGACCTTGGCATGGTATAAAATCCTCATCACCACGCTTTCCCCGTAAAGTGTGGGTAAGGTTGACACCCTAAAATCAATCGGCTCGCCTTTGGCATGAACTGAAAAATTACCGTCCTGCGGCTTGTCTTTTATATTTATCTTTAATTTTGAGCTTAATTTAATCCTGGAAACTAATTTGTCCCAGATCTCCCTTTCTAACCCGGCGATATGATGCAATACCCCATCAATCCTAAAACGCAGATTAATGCCGGATTCCTCCGCCTCAATATGAATATCACTTGATTCAACTCTGATAGCCGCTGAAAGTATCAAACTCAAAACCTGGGTGATATTAACTTTCTTAATTTTTTCAGCCAGCTCTTTTAAATCTTTTAGCTCGGCGGCTGATTCTTCCAGATCAGACTCCAAGACCGCCACCTCATCAACATGCGGAATGATTTTTGGCAAAGCCGCGTAAGCTTTTAGGGCCGCGGCCATACTTACTTCGCTGGTCAAATAAACTGACGCGTTAATTCCCTCGTGTTCCTGGCTTAATCTTGAAATAATCTTTTGCACCTCATTATTATAATCAATAACTGCTAGCCTGATACTCATTCCTTTTTTATACATAAAGGCTATCATTCCTTTTGCCCGAGACTCGTTTTCCGCTATTAAACGCAATGCCTCCGGCATTATCGGCAGGCCTTTCAAATTAATATACCCCAAACCTTGAGACAGGGCAGTTTCTTTAATTTGTTCCTCTTTTCTTGCCTGTTCCAGCTGTTTCATTTTATCTGCCAGTTGTTCTTGCTTATCTGCTGGCGCAATGTTTTTTAACAGGCTGTCATCTTTTTTGTTCGCCTTTAGAATGCTCTCATTTTCTGCTCTTTCATAAAGCGGCGGCTGTTTTTCCTCTGTCTGACCATTCTCCCGCTTCTCGCTCACCCCGGTCGCCGTTGTTTCCTTCTCCTCAATTACATGGTCTGCCGTTAACTCACTATCGCTATTTTCCTCACTTAAAAATTCGTCCTCATCTTTTGGCAAGGAACTAGTCTTACTCCCATTAAAAGGAATATTAATTAAATCATCTATTTGTTTTTGCAAATCATCAGCAGGCATAAAAAATTCTTTTGAAAATTTTTTAATAATATCATCAATATCTTTCAATATCTCTTAATATCTCTTAATATCTTTTAATATCTATTTTAATTATATCTTATTTACTTCTTTTCCCCTAATATTTAAGACCGTCATCATCCCCACCAATATCCAAAATAAAACACTCAAATCATTTTTAAAATATGGCACATCAACCAAGCCATGAACCAAAAACGTTGTCATGCCTGCCATTAGTACAATAGTCAGCTGACAACTGGCGGCTGATAATTTTTCTTTAAAACCTGCGCAGTAGAAATAGCCGATAACACCTAAAAATCCGAGTAAACCCAGTAAACCAATTTCTGACCAAAAATTCAAAAATATATTATGCGGATATAAATAAATTTCAATATATTTTTTTGAGTGATAACGCGCGACTGCTGCTTGATATCCGGATAATCCCGCGCCTAAAAGCGGCTTTTCTCTTAGCATTTGCCAGCTCTCGCCCCACATCTCAAGTCTGGTTGAGACTGAATCACCACCGGCAACGCTCGCCGCCCCTTTTAAGTCTAGCCGGCCGTTGCCAATCAAAAAACCGCCAAATGCCGCTGCCATAACGAGCGCGACTAGAAAATATTTTCTGTAATTTTTATAAAACAAGACGTAAAAAACCAACCCTGCAAAAATTCCAATCAATGCCCCTTTTGATTTGGTAAAATAAACTGCACAAAGTCCGATAACCGCGCTTAAACCAATTAACAGTTTATACAAAATATTCATAATTTTTAATTCATCCCCCAATGTTCTGTTTGAAATTTTCCTGTCAGGTGGAGGGGGATCCCCCACAGGGGGATAATTCATAATTCGTGCAAACAAGCTTCCTGCTAGCATCACCACCACCGGCGCCAAGTATAGAGCCAGGGCATTGGGATAAGAAAAAACCCCGGTTACCCGGCGCGTTGCCTCTGCTGCCCAAAAAGGATTAGCAATTAAATTCCCGGTAATCTTTTGGTAAATTGCCAAAATACTCATTACCAAGGCGCTCAAAGCAAAAACCATAAAAACATTTTTTAAGTCCTCTTTTTTTAAAGTGCTTATAATAACCATTAAAAATAAAATTGGCTCTAAAAAATATGCCTTCCAAATCCCGGCCGCCGCTTGGAGTTCCGGCCCGGTAAAAATAGCAATTGTCGCCGCCAGTAAAAACAGCACCACAAAAGATATTAAATATTTAATATCTTTAATATCTTTAATATCTTTTATATCTTCTCTTGTCTCCCTTATCATCCTTATCATCCAAACTATAAATACTACCACTATCATCCCCTCAAGAACCGTACATGGCAAAAAACCCAAATTAAATCGGATTTGATACGAGGGCAGGGCAAAAATGAGTAAATAAATCGCCCACTTCAAATTCCTCGCGGCGACTACCGCAAATAAAATAAAAAATATCAAAATTAAAATTATATCTAAAATCTTATATATTATTTATTTTTTAATTCTTTTAAAATATTTTTATTTATCCCTCCGGTTAGCCATAAAATTCCCAAATAAACAAGCGCTCCGATTATCACCAGTAAAATCACGTTTATGCCAAGCAAAAATAACAGTAAATATCCCATTATTACAGCGGCTAGCATTGCCTTGCCAAAAATGATCGTATTTATGCGGATGCCAATGCTTTTTTTAAGCAAATATAACGTTGCTGCGAGCATAAAACCCTCCACTGCCAGGGTGATAACGGCCGCCGCGAAATACGCGTAAATAGGGATAAATATTACATAGCCCAAAACAGCCAAAATAGCGGCGATAACATAAAACTTTATCATATTTTTTTGCCGGCCGATGGCAATAATGGCATAAGTTGTCAGATGAGTCAAAAATATCATGCCGACCGCGAAAATAAGAATTTGCAGCACCGTGCCTGATCTGGCAAAATCTTCCCCGGCAATAAATATCATCAGCGGCTTTGCCAGAACTAAAGTCCCGATGATCATCGGCCAAATAATAATTGACAGGACATCAAAAGCTTTCTGCCAGATACGGCCGAAATCAAAGATGTTTTTTTCTGCCCAGGCGCGCGCTAACAGCGGCGATATCAGCCCCATGAAAATCGCCGGCCAGGCAATCAGCACTTCCAAAATCTTATAAGGCGCCCCGTAAATGCCCACTGCTTCCTCATTAGAAAAAGCATAAGCCTCATTCAGCGGCAGTAAAGATAAAAATAAGGTATCAGCCTTAAAATATATCAGAGAAAAAATGCCAGTCACCGCCACTGGCCATGCTTTTACCAGAATTCTTCGCCAAATTTCAAAATCAAAATCAAATTTAAGTTTGATAAATTTCCTTAAATAAACTAAATTGACGCCTAAATTAACCGAGAAACCCAAAATTACGCTGGCCAAAACCCATAACAGCCCCTGGTTTAAATAAACCATCAAAACCGTTAAGCCCAGAGTAATTATTTTCCCCGTAATTTCCGCCACGGCCACTCTGGTCATCTCAATTTTATTTTGGAAAAAGGCCACGACTACCTGATCCAGAAGATTCAAAAATACTGACAGCGCGGCGATTAAAATTCCCAGCTTGATTAAAAAAGAATAGGGGAAAAACCAAGCCAGCGCGCTGGCAACAATCATTAACAGCAGGGCGCTGAAAAATCGCAGGCTGAAAATATTATTAAAAAACTTTTCTTCGCCAAATTCGCTTCTGCCAAGTTCATTAACTGTCACTACATAAAGGCCCAAGTCGGATAAAATGGCAAAGAAAAACAAATAGGTAAAAATGGTAGTATATGCCCCATAACCGGTTACTCCGAGATAGCGCGTTAAAATCGCCACAATAAAAATCCCGATAAATGAAGCTCCAAACTTACCCAACGTATGCACGGCGGTGTTTAATATAATTTTTTTAGCTAAATTCATACTTCTAGTTTATCACCTTTCTATGATATAATAAAATTGGTTATTTAATGTTATACAAACAGCGCAAAATTCGTGAAAACTAGTTTTGTCTGGCAGACAAAGCGGGCTATATAATATCAATTCAATAGTTAAACCTCTTATGCATCTTAAACAACTATCACTCTCCGGTTTTAAATCATTTGCTAAAAAAACCACCCTGCAGTTCACTCAGGGTATTACTGCTATTGTCGGCCCCAATGGCTCGGGAAAAAGCAATTTGGCAGAAAGCATCCGCTGGGTGATGGGCGAACAAAGCATTAAAACTCTGCGCGGTAAAAAATCAGAAGATGTCATTTTTTCCGGTTCAGACAAAAAAACCAGGCTGGGACTGGCCGAGGTTTGTTTAGAACTTGATAACTCTGACAAACAAGTGCCCATTGACTACTCCGAACTCGCCATCACCCGCCGTATCTACCGCAGCGGCGAGAGCGATTATTTGATTAATAATGCCAAAAGCAAACTGGCTGACATTAATCTCCTGTTAACCAAGGCCAACTTCGGCCATCGCACCTACTCGGTCATTGGCCAGGGGATGATTGATAATTTTTTGATCGCCTCTCCGGCTGAACGGAAAAAATTTTTTGAAGAAGCCACCGGCGTCAAGCAATACCAGATTAAAAAACAACAAGCGCTGAACAAACTTGAGGGCGTCTGGCAGAATTTGAATACTTTAAAAATAAAAGTCGCTGAGATGGAGCCGGGGCTCAACCTTTTGACCCGCCAGGTTAAAAAATTAAAAAGGCGCCAGGAAATAGAGACCGAGCTTAGGCAGGAGAAGCTTCAATATTACAGCGCCTACTGGCAGGAAATTAACCAAAATTACTTATCGCAAAAATCAAAAATTGACGGGCTTAACTCCGAGAAAGATAAAATTTACTCCCACTGGCAAAGCCTGGAAAAAAAGTTAAGCCAGCTGACCAGGAACTCCAGCTTGAATTTTGAGTTAAACAAACTGCGCGCTGAAGAACAAGAACTCTTAGATCAAAAAATTGGATTCAAAGAAGAGCTGTTAACCTTAAAAGTCAAAGAGGCTAGCCGTCAAACCAGCGCCGCCATAAAAAATATTTCCCAAGCCGAGTTAATCCGAGTCAATGATAAAATTATCCAGATTAATCTTAGCCATCAGAAATTAGTCAGCCTGCTTGGTCAAGAAAGTAACTTAGCGCTGCTTAAAAAAGAAATTCTGGCCATTAATAAAAAAATAGATGAGCTACTTGATTATCTCAAACCCTTTATTGAGCCGACCGTCATTAAAAAAGACGGGTTGGGCGATACTGGCAATGATATTCCGCAAAGAAATACTGAAGCTAGCCTTTCTAAAATTAATCGGGCTATCTCTTCCCTTCAGGATAAGATAAAAACTTTACAGGAAAAAGATACTGCCGAACGCGCCAGCTTATGGCATCTGCAAAAAAATTTCCAAGATGCGCAAAACAAACTTAATGAAATTAATAATCAGATCAATGAACTGCGCATTAATCTGGCGCGCGTTGAGACTAAACATTTTGATTTAAAAAATGAAATTCAATACGAGCTGTCTGGCCTGGAGAATTTAAGCCTTCAGACGCTGGCCCCCTTATCCGAGCAAGAAAAAATCATTCAGCATAATAAAATCAACAAACTTAAGGGCCAACTGGAGCTCATCGGCGGTCTTGATCCTGAAATTGAAACTGAATATCAGACACTTAAAAAACGCCACGATTTTTTAAGTGATCAGATTGATGATTTAAGCCAGACGAGTGAATCTCTTAAAAAATTGGCTCTTCAGCTTGATGAGATTATTAAGCATCGGGTTAATAAATCATTTACTGAAATTAACAGGTATTTCCAAAAATATTTTAAAACTCTTTTCCAAGGCGGTAAGGCAGAGCTCTTATTAATCAAGGAAAAGGAAAAAGAAATTGAAAATGATTCGGGCGATGAGAATGGGGCGGATGATCATAGCCCGGTTGCTAATTTTTTCCAAGAAAAGAATAGAACCGCGGGCTTTAGCGGCATTGAGGTTTCTGCCACACCGCCGGGCAAACGGCTGAAGTCAATCGCCTCTCTGTCTGGCGGTGAGCGCGCCTTAACCAGCATCGCTCTCATTTGCGCTATCATTTCAGCCAACCCTTCTCCTTTTGTGGTGCTTGATGAGGTTGATGCCGCCCTTGATGAAGCCAATTCTATCCGCTTTGCTGAAATTCTTGACAGTCTCTCCCAGCAAACCCAATTTGTCGTAATCACACACAACCGTGCCACCATGGAACGCGCCAAACTCCTCTACGGCGTAACTATGGGTGATGACGGGGTCTCTAAACTTTTAAGTATTAAACTTGACCAAGCTAAAAAATATAATCAGTAACGGCTTATTAGCGTAATAAGTCCACATACATCTTGGACTCTCCGACCGTTCAGTCTCCTTGCGCTTTTGTAAAGAAAGTGCAAGGCTGAATGAAATATTTTTCAGTTAGTGATTCATAAATTATTTAAGTTACCCGACGGGCTTGACAAACAATTATTTCTTTGGTAACTTTATGCGGATAGTTCCTTGTCAACTAAAAACTATCAAAAGTCAACCAATCGGGCTTATTATTAACAAAAATAGGAGGACTTGGGAATGAGTGAACAAACTAAACAGGTCGACACAAAAATCGGCATTTCCGTGGTATTGAACGGCGGGAAAAAAGAGATGAACTCCGCCACAATACCAATTGAGTGGTGGTTTTCAAAGGAAATCATTGAGAAGGACCCGAAGTACGTCGTATTTTTTGAGCAGGACGAGGATGAGAAAAAAAACAAATACAATAGCAACGAGCATGGCCGTCGGTATGCCTGCGAAGTCCTGGATGCTTTCAAATATCTGCAACTATTTTCGCCTGGTTATCATCGGATAATGGTTATCGTTGTAACTGGTGAGACTGACGAAAAAGCATTGGGGGTAGTGAAACAGCTTCTCAAGCGTAAAGATCTTTATAGGTACGACGTTTCACTGGATTGGAAGAAGGCTGAACATAATAATCCGCCAAGCGACGACGCCGGTTTGATTGCCTCAACAGTTGAGGAGTTTGAAGTCCCACAAGGGCTATTTGCTCATAGGCCAGAAACCAAGTTAGGCAAAGCAATCTGGAAGTGGGCAAACCTTTGGTTTAATTATGACCCTCGAGATGAGTGTGACTATCGTAAGCGCAGGATCATGGCATTCACGCTCCAACCACCCCTTATGGCATTTTGGTACTTCATCAAGTACGCTATTGGTGGTAGTATATATTCGCTGTATGTCTTTCTGGCCAGCATAGTTATATTGTTCGTCGGTTATCGCCCCCGACCTATCCTAAATGAAATGTGGAAAGCATTCACATTCAAGCGATATGCCGAACTGGACGTCAGGCGGTATTGTTATGACGACCTACCTTGTGGCGAATCACTGTACCGCTTATGGTCAATTAAAAAGATCAGGTGTGAGGGCGGATTTAAAGAGGTGGAAAAGTATATGCCAATCACCCCCTGGCAAGTTACTTTGATAGTGGGGGCTATTATGGGCATACACTATTTTAAAATGTGGATAATTTTTGGCGTTTTGTCCGCCACAGTCGCTTTTATCGTCCTTGTCGCCCATATCTTTTCAAGATATCTTGATCGGACCACCCCTGGAAGACGAGAAAAAAGACGGTTGAAAGCAACTGAAAAGAGAAAGAGGCAGGAGATTGATCGGGAATTGATACGGAAATGGATGCTGAGGAATTTTGATCTTTCAAAAAAGACTGGTGAGGTTTATCTTGACCGTATTCCAACTCCACCAGACCTGCAGAGTAAGGTTATTCAGAAATTCCGTATTAATTACTGGACACTCAAAGCTAAGGTCTGTAAACCATTTTCGAAGTAAAACCAATTGGTTGACGTTCTATAAGCCGAAGACGTGTATCTTCGGCTTTTTATATTTAGAGAATAACCTCAAAACATTTGAACACTTCGGCCGGTTGAGAATCAAAATCATTCGAGGGTACAAAATATATTGTAAAACAAAAATCAAAAATTTGACTTTTTAGCCCAAATATGCTAAGATTACCCCAGTCGCAAGCTTCCCAATATGGGAAGATTTTTTAATCCCTAAAATCATATAAAAGACTGATTAATATCCCAATTTTTTATATGATTTTAGATAAAAAAATACTAAGGCTAGCCAAGAAAATACTATTTATAGTATCTCTATCTTTTGCTTTTATTCAGGTTAGCCCGCAAATTGTTTACGCCGCGCCAGAAGTAAATTTTGATTATGGCCGCGGTCCTATTGAGCTAGCCATCAGCAACCATCCTGACAACCCCCGTGTCCAGGGTGTTGCGGAACAAAACCAAGCCAGCTCATCACTGCCAGACAATCAGGAGCTTGCTTATTATGAAACATATATTACTGCCACTGCCTATACTTCAAGAGAGGCTGAAACAGACGGCTCGCCATATATTGCCGCTTGGGGTGATCATGTTTTCTGGGGGATGATTGCTAGTAATGCTTTTCCTTACGGCACTAAAATTCAGATCCCTGATTATTTTGGCGACAAAATGTTTATTGTTTTAGACAGGATGAATGCCCGCTATTATCACCGCCTTGATGTCTGGATGCCAGAACTTCCCACTGCCCAGTCCTGGGGCGCCCGCTATCTTAAAATAAAAGTTTATAAATAATAAC
>Ga0210044_10009811_pt1 | contig 11560 bp, 10 predicted proteins | sample CryGey13umfilter_2_FD_183959 | JGI IMG/M metagenome (GOLD analysis project Ga0210044, IMG submission 183959) | Groundwater microbial communities from aquifer in Utah, USA - Crystal Geyser 4/9/14 3 um filter (SPAdes) (version 2) | ecosystem: Environmental > Aquatic > Deep subsurface >...
CCTTTTTGTTGGCCCAACCGCCAATGTCAGATAGCCAGATCGGATTTGTCCAATGCCAAAGAGTTAAAACCGCTTTTAGATTATTATCTTTTAAATTTTGCAGAACTTTCCTATAGTGCTCAATTTCTTTTAAATCCCATTTGCCTTGCTCCGGCTCAATCCTGGCCCATTCTATGCCTAAACGATAAGCCCCGCAATCTAAACCTTTTACCAGCTTCGCGTCTTCTTCATACTTATTATAAGAATCACAAGCCGAACCACAAATATAATTATCAGGCGCTAAAGCCTCTTTTTTAATTCGCCTGGGCGCATTCGCATAACGTTTAGCAGCTTCAGCTGCTAAACGAGCGCTATTCGCATGCTCCCATCGGCTCCAATCATTAATAATCCCGCCTTCTATTTGATAGGCCGAAGTGGATACTCCCCAAAGGAAATCTTTAGGAAATTTCAAGATTTTTTGGCTATTTTTTATCATGCTTTTATTATATCATTTTTTTAAGACAGTTAATATAAACCTTGACCCCGTTAGAAACATGCCCCGCAGCTTGCTGCGGTTGGGTAAGAATATAAACCCCGTTAGAGATTTATCTCTAAACGGGATAAATAACTCGTGCGGTTGGGTTTCATGCCCCGCGCGAGTTTCTAATGGGGTTAACTTTTTTTGGTTTTTCCCTTTATAATAGATAGATAAAAGAATCATTTTGTTCCTTTTACTTTTACAAAAGAGGGTATTGAAAGGAGGTGAGGAAATGGTCTGGGAAATAATCTGGAATTTGTGGATTACCATTATGGGGCTTTGGAAAGAAATCCTTATAGGATATCTGGCTATAGGGTTTATTCTGGCCCTGGTGGCATTGATAGGTATTCACGGCTGGCCAAAGTTGAAAGCCAAAGGAGCACGTGAAATTCCCTTTATCTTTCCAGTCTTTTGGGCCGTTTTATTCTTTTACGGTCCCATATTCATTGGAGGGATCGTGTATGCTCTTCTTGAGAAAGCGTTCGACTGGTACATGACGACGGATGTGTCCTTTCCAACTTTTAGAGTTGGATAGCCATTCTTATTATTGTTCCATCCCGGGTGTGCGAAAATATCAAACACCCGGGCTTTTTCTCTTTAAGAGATTAAAAGAATTTATCACCAAACCGGATACTCGATAAAATGGTGCTCTAAAATGCATCTTTTTATCGTATCTCCCCTCGCCTGTCGCTCGCAAGCGACGGGAGAGGGGCGGGGGGTGAGGGAAAAATAGGAGAGGAAATGGGATTGTTTTCCCTGTCCCGCCTGCCCCGCTCCTGCGGTGGCCTTGGCGGTGATTGCTTTCTCCCGCCTGCAGTGCCTGCATATGCCTGGCGAGCAAGTGTTTTCTTGTTTTTTCCAACCAACAAAAAACCGCGAAATTCTTGATCCGCGGTTTTTATATTATTTTACTATTTTGTTATTTTACTTTTACGCCCTAGCCGCATATTCACCCGTATCCGTATTTATTTTTATAATATCCCCTTCCTTAACAAACATTGGGGCGTTAATCTTAGCGCCGGTTTCCAGTTCCACCTGTTTGTTTACGTTGCCGGCGGAATTGCCCTTTACTCCGGGCGGAGCACTCACTACTTTTAAGTCCATCTTAATCGGCAAATCTATAGCTACCGGCTTGTCGGAAAAATAAAGAGTATCAACGTCCGTGCCTTCCTTTAAAAACTTCTGCTTCTCTCCTATCTGCTCTAGGGACAAACCGAATTGCTCATAAGTTTCATTGTCCATAAAATAAGCCTGATTTTCATCTTTATACATAAAATTGGTTTTTTTCGTTTCCGTTTCCGCTTCCTCGGCTTTTTCATTTCCCTGAAAAGTCTTTTCTAAAATATTGCCGGTTATTAAATTCCTTAATTTGGTTTTTAAAACCGCGCCGCCCCGGCCCATTTTGTGATGGTCGGTTTTTATAACCGCATACGGCTCATTATTTATCTTTATAATTTCGCCTATTTTTATTTCACTTAAACTTAACATAATAAAATAAATCGCAAATTATTATCCACATGCTAACATCTGCTTATTCGCATCATTAGTAATTCGTCACCGCCACTTCTAACTTAATATTGAGGGCGGGACCCCGCCAACGGGCGGTGGTAGATTAGTATTTATTCGTAGATTGGCATTATATTATTTGTGGACAAAACCTAATAAAGCCATTATCCGGGAACGTTTTATGGCCGTGGCTAACTTTCTTTGGTGCCAGGAGCAGGTGCCGGTTCTTTTTTTAGGTAAAATTTTCATATGGAAATTAACAAAACGGCGCAAAGTCCTGGTGTCTTTGTAGTCAATCTCATCAACATTATTAACGCAGAAAAAGCATTCTTTGCTTTTCTTTATTGGATTTTCATTAGTCATAGTTATATCCCTACGAATTACAAATAGATTTAGAGGGGAAATAAGGCTAAGAAGGCTTAAAAAGGATTAGGGGGGAGAAGGAAAAAATTTTCCCCCCTTTCCTTCTCGCCCTTCTTTACCTTCTTAAGCCGTCTCGCCCTTCTTAAGAGTTTATTCGTATATTCGCCCGCCCGCTTCGAAGGCGAAGCATTTCGGGCAGGTACTGATTCATAATTCGTAGGATTATTTAAAACGGTATATTTTCCACCTCAATTTCTTCCTCGCTAGGGTTATCCCCGCCGACCGGCTGCTCTGAATCAATAACCGGTTCGCTCGGATAAGCCGGCTGCTCTTCCGGCATCGGCGGCCTTACTGGAGCGGCGGCAGCGCCGTAACCGGCTCCGCTTTGGGCCCGGTCCAACATAATCATATTCTCGGCGATAATTTCCGTCCGATACCGCTTTACCCCGTCCTGGCCGAGCCAGTCGCGGGTCTGCAGTCTGCCTTCAATAAAAACTTTTGCGCCCTTATGCAGATACTGGCCGCAAATTTCCGCCAGCCGGCGCCAGGCAACAACATTGTGAAATTCAACTTTTTCCTGTTTTTGCCCGGCTTGGTTCGTCCAGATAAAATTAGTAGCGACAGAAAAAGTAGCGACCGTCTGGCCGGAAGGAATATTTTTTACTTCCGGATCTCGGGTTAAATTTCCGATAATCATGGCTTTGTTTAAATTCATACGTTTCTTATTTTAATTATTAATAATATTGATTGCTATATAGCTAAAAACCGCAAAAAGATAAAAAAAGAAAGCTAAAAATAATCAACAGTAAAAATTTGTTATTAAAATTTGATTATTAATTATTGTTTGATTATTGATTATTGCCACCCAGCCCGCCCCGCTTCGCTTGGCGAGGCCGGGGAGGGTGGTCAGCCTCTGGCTGAGTGATTGGTTATTTAGTCTATCCGGATTAATATTATTATAGCAAATCTTTAGTATCTAAGATATCATCTAATTTTTGATCTAAGTCTTTTAAATCCAATTTCTTGGCTTTACCCTGAGCCGGCTTCAATGTTTCTTTCTCTTCGGCTTTTTGCTCTTTGGCCATATTTTTAACGGCAATTTTTTCCGATATCTTTTTTTCTTTCTCTAATTGCTCGGCGGTTTTTATTTTTTTCCTGACAATCTCAAAACGGATAACGTCATTTGCCATCCGCAGAGTTTTGTTAATCTTAGCCAGCTTCTCCCCATCTAAATCAAACTCAAACAAGCTATAATAACCATAGCTATTCTGCTTTATCGGATAAGTCAGGCGCTTCTTGCCCCAAAATTCCGAAAAAGTTATGTTTCCCCCTTCTTCGGTAATAATTTTTTTTACTTTAGCCACAACTGAATTGGCTTCTTCTTCGGTAAATTTGTTCGGGATAATAAAAAGAATCTCGTAATGGTTCTGTCCTGAAACTTTGGTTTTTGACATAATATTTCTGTCCCGCGCGAAGGCCGTAAACTAATTCGCGACATTCGCGGGCTATTCGCATCCATTCGCGATATTAGCGTTATAAACAAAAACCCCCAGTATTCTCGCAATAGCTTGGAGGTTAGAGAATACCTTTCCCTCCTCTAAAACCGGGGGGTTATCTAGATCACTAGAATATTGGGAAGGCTTTCCCCTGTTTCCCCCTTTCGAAAAGGGGGTAGGGGGATTAATTTGCCCCCTTTCGCTTGCCCGCCAAAGCTTTCTTGCCCGCCACAGCTTTAGCGTCGGTGGGAGCGTCGGCGGGATAAAGGGGGTAGGGGGATTTTTTAATTGTGTTTTTACCTTATCACGGGTTAAAAAAAATTGCAAGAGCCGGATTATTCCTGTCGGATTATTTGGTGTCGTACACCCCCTTGGGTGTCCGACACCTTTTTGCTTTGCCCCCTTGTGCTTGACGGATACCTTTCGGACAGTTGTTTGTATTCTACCGCAAATTCAATGGGAGTTAAATATTCCAGTGATTGATGAGGTCTGACAGAATTGTATTCAATAAGGAATTCCTTTAAGCGTGAATTAAATAAGTTGATATCAGGGATGAAATTACCATCTTGCAACCATTCATGTTTAAGCGCCATAAAGGGGTTCAACCCCCAAATTGGGGGTTGAACCCCTAAAAACCTAAACCCCTTTAATATACCCCCTTCTCGCGTTTTTTTATTTTTATTGCTAAAATCAGCCTATTTTGCTAAAGTTAAAGCATAAAATTCCGGTTATAGTATATGATAACTCCGGATAAATTATTTTTTCCATCCCTATATTTATATTCATTCGTATTTATTAGTATCATTCGCATTCATTCGTCCCGCTCTTTATTATTTATTGTTAGCGGGATCCCGCCAAAGGCGGTGATATATTAGTATCTTCCATTAGTATTTATTAGTATCATTCGCAATTCGTTGATTGGCATTCATTTGTCCCGCTCTTTATTATTTATTGCCCGCGGCCCCGCTTTAGCGGAGCCTCGCCTTTGGCGGGGCGTGGTTAGCGGGATCCCGTTTACCCCGCAAAATGCGGTGGCCAAAGGCGGTGATAGATTAGCATAATATTATGCAATATTTCTTTATCCTCGGCAACAACCCAACTCTGTCCCTAGCTGAAATTTCAGCAGTTTTTGGCTTGGATAAAATTCAGGGCTATTTAGCCGCGCCCGACGTTTTTATTCTAGAAACCGGACAAGAAATCAGCCCGGCTGAACTTATTAAAAAACTGGGCGGAACCATAAAAATCGGGTTGATTATGGCTGGATCAGAACCGAATAAAGAAGCCCTCCTGAAGCAGGCGATCAGCCTGATAGACAAGCAGGAAAAGCCAGGCAAATTTAAATTCGGCTTATCCTATTATGGGTGCAAAAAAATGAAGCTCCATCGACAAAAGTCGGTAGCTTCTTATGTCGGGGCGTGGAGCGAAACCCCGCACCGAAAGCCTTATGGGCATTACACCTTCATCCCCAGACAGGAATCCAGGGCTTTCTGGTGCGGGGTGAATTTAAAGCCGATTGGCATGGCCATAAAAAAATATTTGCAGGGCCAAAAAATATCCTGCCGCTTTGTAACCAGTAAAGAAAAAACTCTTTCCAGCGTAGTCGTAGAGCAAAATAAATTAACCTCGCGGGGGATAGAAATAGTTTTAATAGAGGAGGATGGAAAAATTTTAATCGGGAAAACTTTAGCGGTCCAGCCTTTTAAAGAATTATCTTTCCGCGATTATGGCCGGCCGAGACGGGACGATTATTCCGGAATGCTGCCGCCCAAGCTAGCCCAAATTATGATAAATCTCGCCACCCCCGCCGTAGGAACACAAGATGTAGGAACACAAGATTTTGTGTTCCCGCAGAAAAATTTTGTCATCCTTGACCCTTTCTGCGGTTCCGGCACGATTCTCACCGAAGCCATGCTAATGGGCTATAAAAATATTATTGGCTCCGACATCTCCCCAAAAGCCATTGAGGATACAAAAAAAAATATTAAATGGACGGCAAATAAATTACAAATTACAAATTACAAATTACAAATTTCCAGAATGAGCGCCACGGAATTGTCAAGAGTCATCAAACCCCAGTCCATTGACGCTATCATCACCGAACCTTATCTTGGTCCGCCCGGGGGAAAAATTGATATAAAAAAAATTGCCCAAGAATTAGAGCAATTGTATACTAAATCATTATCAGAATTCAATAAAATTTTAAAACCAGGCGGAAGAATAGTTATGATCTGGCCGGTCTTTCGCATATCGCATATCGCGCAACACATAACGCCTAATATAAATGGCTTTAAAATAATCAATCCGATTCCGGAAAGTTTACGACAAAATAAAGCAATAATCTTAACCGATAGAAACACGATTATTTATGGGCGTGAACAACAAAAGGTCTGGCGGGAAATAGTGATATTGGAAAAAGAATCTGAAAGTGAGATTCACAAATCTCGCCCTGCTCAATAGTCTCACCCCAATTACCTCCCTTTCTCACGCCTTTTTCCCTCTCCCGCCTGCCCTTGAGCTAGGTCGAAAAGTTCTTTCCAACCTTCTCGCCCCACCTCTTCCGCATAAGTCAGCTTTAGTCTGTATGAATCCGCATAAGTCCGCTTCAGTCCGCGTTCGTCCGCGCCACCAGAAAATGGCAAATATCCCCGTCCCGGACCATATAATCTTTGCCTTCGGTCCGAAGCAATCCTTTTTCTCGGGCTTTTTGTTCCCCGCCAATCTCAACGAACTTTTGCCAATCTATTACCTCGGCCCGGACAAAACCTTTAGTAAAATCCGTATGGATAACGCCGGCGGCTTCCGGCGCTTTCGTTCCCCTTTTAACCGTCCAGGCTCTGGTTTCGTCTAAACCAGTCGTAAAAAAGGTAATTAATTTAAGCAATTTATAAGAGGCTTTTATAAGTTTAGTGAGCCCGCTTTCAGCTAACCCTAACTCTTTTATATATTCTTCTCTTTCTTCTTCGGGCAGGTTTGCAATCTCTTCTTCTATTTTAACGTTTAAATTTATTACTTCTCCATCTTCTATTTTTAATTCATTTTCACCGTCATCGCCATTTAGAACATAAATAATCGGTTTGACTGTCAAAAGGTTTAAAGATTTAACTATCCATTTTTCCTCATCATTTAAGGCCAGTCGGCGAGCCGGTTGGCCAGCGGCTAATATCTCTTTTAGGCGGGAAAGCAGGCCGGCTAATTTAGCTAGCTCTTTATCTCCGCTCTTGGCTTCTTTAGAAACTTTAGCCAGTCTTTTTTCCACTGTCGCCAGATCAGCTAGAATCAATTCCAGGCTGACAGTTTCTTTGTCGTCGGCCGGGTCAATCTTGCCACTGACATGGACAACGTTTTTATCGGCAAAACTTCTAATCACTTCGCAGATGGCGTCGCCCTCGCGGATATGGGATAAAAATTGGTTACCCAACCCTTCGCCAACGCTTGCTCCTTTTACTAAACCGGCAATATCCACGAATTCGACAATCGTGGGAATAATTTTGGCTGGTTTGGAAATCACGGCGATTTTTTCCAGCCGCTCATCAGGAACCTTAACCACCCCGACGTTAGGGTTAATCGTACAAAAAGGATAATTAGAAGCCTCGGCCTTATTTTTTGTTAAAGCGTTAAATAAAGTTGATTTTCCGACATTAGGCAAGCCCACTATGCCAATAGATAAAGACATATCTTAAACTAAATTCCAAATTCAAAGCACCAAATCCCAAACAATGACCAAAAACTAAATAACCAAAATCCAAAAAATTATTTAAAACATTTGGCCTGCCCCGCTCGCCTTTAACTTGTTTATCAATTTAAGTTATTTATTAGTAGATTTAAACAGGTAACTTCCAGCAGACTATTTAACGCGAAGCGGGCCGGGGATTTAGAAAATTTGATATTGTTTAGGATTTAGGATTTATCACCGCCTTAGCGGGATCCCGCCGTGGCGGGAGAGTTTAGAATTTAATGCTTAATTTCATCTTAAGATTTAACCCGAACAAAGTCAAATAAAAAGGGGCCCAGACAGGCCCCTTCTTTTATATAAAATAAATGAATTTATAGGCCAATGCTGAGCCCCAGCCCCAAAGGTTGTTCCTAATCCATCTTAAAAAGATAGATAAGAAAATCCCTTTCCTTCGAGGATGAAAGCTTTTTTGCCAACTTAAAAAAAGCAGCTTTTTACCAATTTGCGGTAGAACCCAATTAATTTTTGCAAATTACTAAATTCTACCCTTTTTTTGTTTTTGTTTTTTAGTTTGCTACGTCGGCGTTAGCAAGAAGTAAACCAGTAAAAAGCAAAGAAATTTCTCTAAAAAGCTAATTTTTAGGAAAATCTCTCTAAAAATATTGATTTTTCAAAGAATGTCCAATAATTATTCTATTATTATAATACCACATAAAAATCAAAGGGTCAATTATCAGCTATCTTAAAATATTTAGCTAAAATAAGCTAATTTTAGTTAAAATCATCTTTTTTCTTCTTTTTTAAATTTTAGTTATGCACACTTAAGTCTACAAATTAGTAGACTTAAGTCCAATACTTATCCACATAGATAACAAGTTATCCACAGTTAAACCCATATTTAAGTCCACTAGAACGTGGACTTTACTTATTTTTATATTATTCTCACCCACGGAAAAATAAAAGTTAAAAAAACTTAAGTCCACTAGAACGTGGACTCAAAAACTAAGGAGGCCTGAGCGGGAATCCCACCCAGGTGGTGGTTCCTCCAGAGGCGGACAGGCAGCCTCCCTCGGCCCGCCATTCGGCGGAGCCTCGCCTTCGGCCACCGCATTTTGCGGGGTCACGCCAAAGGCGACGACGGGGCCTGCTGGCTGAGAACCCCTGATGTTTATCTCTAAATTGAGTATGTCCAGAGGCCTGAGCGGGAATCGAACCCGCGATTGAAGTTTTGCAGACTCCTGCCTTACCACTTGGCTATCAGGCCGAAAAATCAGTTAAGATACTCTAAATATATCAGAACTTCCCTTAAAAAACAAGGATAAAATAAAAAACCCTTTTAAAAAGGGCTATACTAATTTTCTTAATTTTAAATTATCCGAGGATTTATTCTAAAATCTCAATTTTTGCTAACTTTACACCAAATTCCCGAGCATCCTGCTTCTCAACCATCCAAACGTCAACTCTATTGAAAAACCTGGTATTCATCCTGTCCCGCACTACAAAAACCTTATCTCCAAACAGTTCCGGGATCCTAATCTTGGTCCCGAATCTTAAAAAATTAGCGGCAATCGTGTCTTCTTCCCCATGCTCACAGACATTAAAACCATTAGCGGTAGTACAAGGAGAGTTATCGGTTTGCTCGATTTCTGAATTATAAGCCGTAATAACCCGGTGAACCACTTTCTTTACCGCCCAGATATTATTTTCCGGCAAATGGTTGACAATAACCGGCCCTGGTTCATTTATCTCTTCCAAAGCAATTTCTACAAGCATTTCCTCAAGTTTTGCCTGTTCAGCCGCTTCAGAAGCCAAGGCCGGCATGGGGAAAAGGTAGAAATCAAATAAAAAAACTAAAATTAGCAAAAAAACCAACTTTTTTGCTATTTTTAAGGATATAAATTTTACCTGATTTTGCTTTAAGGCTTCCATTTGTATATAAAAATCCCTACCTTTCCATATATGGAAAAATGTAGGGATTTTCTTATCTATATTAATCTTATCACAGGCAGAAAAAAAAGTCAACCCAAAATCTCATTTAAAATATAAAAACGGCCATTTCCCTTAAAAAATAAGCCGTTTTTACTGTTTTTTAAAGCAGGGTCGTAGTCTCTCGGAAGAGGACTACGACTGAGCTGAAAGTATTATAAACTTCACAGGCACAACTGCTTTCATACTTTACAGACTAGATAGTTTTACTTGTAGCGCTACCTGATACTTGATAATACTGCCCACGGTTACGAAAAAAGCCGTATATAAGCGGCGTAATGTAGCCTTGGCCAGTGCAGTCACTGCTTAAATAAAATATGCCGACATTTCCTACTGAATTGGCGCAATCTGACTCTGCTACTACTCTTATTGTTCCCTCTGGCGTCCAAAATACCCAACCGGAACAGGCGGTAGGAGCAGTAGATCCGTAAAACCCGCCATAGGTTTAGGTTCCAAGTAAGGTTGTGCCTCGCTCTTATATACTTTCAGACTCCCTGCCCCCGGAACTTGCGTCTACATATCCTTTTGTAGCTAAATGATTGCTAGCGGTTGGAGCAGAAGTAATGATATTTCCTGCCACTTCCAGCTTTGCCCCCGGGCTAACAGTGCCAATGCCAACATTGCCGGAAGAATTATCAATGATTATACGATCTCCTACAGCCCCTTGATGGATGGCAAATTTCCCATCATTATCGGCAGATAAAAACCAGACAACATTGCCTGTAATATCCTGAACCCTTACCCTTGTAGCTGTGTCCCCAGTAGAATATGATTCTCCAATAAAATCAGCTAATGGTCCAGCATCAGTTTTATATACACTTAATCTTCCTCCCGGACTCGCCGTCCCAATCCCCACATTGCCAAATTGGACAATTAAACCATTAGCGCTGCCGCCGGTATTTAAAATTAACCCGCCTTGTTTGGCCTGGCCAGTATCACTGGTATTAATCGGAGTGGCGATATTGCCTTCCGGCGGGGCAGAGACTGGAGCCGTCCAGGCAGCCAGAAGAGAGCCTAGGGAAATGGATAGACCCAAGGTTAGGATAATAGAAAAGATTAAAATTAGAGAAGATTTACGGGTAGACATAGAGATAATAGGATAATAGGGATATATGATAAATTATCAATTTTCAATTTTCAATGAATTTTCCCCGGCCAGCTCCCCCGCCACGCTTCGCATAGCGGGGCGTGGCGCTAGCGGGGCAGGCAATATTTAATTTTCAAGACTTTTAATAGCATTTAAAGATTAAATATTTAATATTAGATATTGATTGATAATTGGTAATTGATAATTGAAAATTCCTATTATTATTATACCACGAAATTAGTCACCAACTAAATAAATAAAATATACAAAAATTGCGATTTTGGAGTCGCAATTTTTTATTTTAGTTGATAATTATTAATTTTTATTCTTAATTCATAATTCGTAATTCTTAATTCCCTATCACTGTCCCCATAAAACGCCTGCCTGCTAAATAATCCCCTAAATTATCTAATTTCTTCCCATTCATAATTATTACTTTTAAGTCCAGCCGCTCGGCCAGTCGCGAAGCCACCGGATCAAACGGAGCATGCAAACCCGGATTCCATTTATTCCCGATTATCTTCCTAAAACCTTGCCAGCTTATTTTTTTAATCGGCTTAGCGCTTTTAAACTTTTTTGGGTCGCCAGTATAAACGTAATCAATATTTGAGAGATTAATAATAGTTTTAATTTTATGTTCTCTGGCCATAACCGTCGCCACATAATCCGTTGACCAGCCCGGCTTCCAGCCGCTGCCAATAATTATTTTACTTTTAGCAGATAAGGGAGCGGTTGGGTCAGTAATTATTTCCGGATAAGCTCTTGGCCCGAAAATAGTTTTTAATAAACGGGCATTAAGCCGGCCGGAATAGATTCCCAGCCAGTCTAAATCCGCCTGGCTTACTTTAGCCGCTTGGCGCGCGGCTTCATTGTATTTCCGGCAAGTAGCTCCTCCGCCCACGATAATAAAAAATTTCTTGCTTTTGCCAGTT
>Ga0210044_10009818_pt1 | contig 11557 bp, 8 predicted proteins | sample CryGey13umfilter_2_FD_183959 | JGI IMG/M metagenome (GOLD analysis project Ga0210044, IMG submission 183959) | Groundwater microbial communities from aquifer in Utah, USA - Crystal Geyser 4/9/14 3 um filter (SPAdes) (version 2) | ecosystem: Environmental > Aquatic > Deep subsurface > Groundwater...
GAGCATGGTATAATCCAGCACCCGAACCCAGGAGCGGCCCAGCCCGGCGTCCACCAGGAAAGGCAGCGCGACCAGCAGCCCGCCCAGCAGCAGGAAAGCAAGCCAGGCGTGACGCCGGCGGATGGCGGCCCCGCCCTTACGCGCGCTCAACAACCCGCTCCCCGAGCAGGCCAGACGGCCGCAGCACCAGCACCAGGATCAGGACGAAAAAGGCGAATACATCCTGATAATTACTGCCCAGAAAGCCGCCGGTAAGATCGCCGATATAACCGGCGCCCAGGCTTTCGATAACCCCCAGCAGCAGGCCGCCCAGCATGGCGCCGGCAAGATTGCCGATACCGCCCAGCACCGCGGCGGCGAAGGCCTTGAGACCCAGCAGAAAGCCCATGTAGTAATGGGCCAGACCATAGTAGGCGCTCACCAGCACCCCCGCCACCGCGGCCAGGGCCGAGCCGATGACAAAGGTGAGCGAGATGATGTTGTTGACGTTCACGCCCATGAGCCCGGCGATCCGGGGGGCCTGGGCCGTGGCGCGCATGGCGCGGCCCAGGCGGGTGCAACGCACCAGCAGCACCAGCCCGGCCATGATGAGCGTCGAGGTAAGCAGGATGGCGATCTGCACATCGGAGATGATGGCGCCAAGGATCGCGTGGCGGCCCATGGGCAGAATCGGCGGAAAGGAGATATACCGACGGCCCCAGATCAGCATGGCGGCATTCTGCAGGATGATGGACATGGCAATGGCGGTGATGAGCGGCGCCAGCCGAGGCGCTTGCCGCAAGGGGCGGTAGGCGAGACGTTCGATGCAGAAACCCAGCGCCATGCAGGCCGGGATGGCGGCCAGCAGACCGAGCCCGACAATGACAATACCCGGCAGGTCCACGCCCGCGCCCACCAAAGCGCCGATCACCGCCAGGGCCACCATGGCGCCGATCATGGTAATCTCGCCATGGGCGAAGTTGATGAGTTCCAGGATGCCGTAGACCATGGTATAGCCCAACGCCACCAACGCGTAAACACTGCCCAGCACCAGGCCGTTGATGAGCTGCTGCGCGAGGATTTCCATAGCGTCCCCGGAAGCGGTTATTGCCCGCTCCGCACCGTCTCAAGCCCCTGCCAGGCGCCGTTTTGCACGCGATAGATGGTCACGCTGCCGCCGGCCACATCACCCTTGGCGTCGAAGCGGACCGGCCCGGTGACCCCCTGGTAATCAGTACCGGCAAGGGCCGCCAGATATTTATGAGGGTCGGCGGAATCGGCGCGCCGCATGGCCGCCACCATCACCTGCATGGCATCGTAGGCATAAGGCGCATAAATCTGCATCGAGCCAAAGCGCGCCGTGAACTTCTCCCGGAAGGCCTGGCCTCCTGGCATGGCCGCCAGGGCCAGTCCCGGCGAGGAGGCCACCACCCCTGCCGCGTCCGCCCCGGCCAGTTTGATGAACTCCGTGGTCTGCAGGCCGTCGCCACCCAGCAACTGCGCGTTAAGTCCCAGTTGCTTCATCTGTTTGGCCATGGGGCCGCCCTGGGCGTCCATGCCGCCAAAAAACAGCAGTTGCGGATTTTTACCTTTGATGGAGGTGAGAATGGCCATGAAGTCCGTGGAACGGTCGGAGGTGAACTCCCGGGCCACCACCTGTGCCCCCGCGGCCACGGCGGCCTTGGCGAATTCATCGGCCAGGCCCTGCCCGTAGGCGGTGCGGTCATCGATAATGGCGATCCGCGTGGCGTTAAGTTTGCTGACGGCGAAGCCCCCCAGCACCTTGCCCTGCTGCTCGTCGTTGGTCATCACCCGAAAGGTGGTGTCAAAACCCTGGGCCGTATAGGCGATGGCCGTGGCCGATGGCGAAATCTGCGGAATACCGGCGTCGTGGTAAACCTTCGAGGCCGGAATGGTGGCCCCGGAGTTGAGGTGGCCGATGACGCCGGCCACCCCGTTGTCCACCAGCTTCTGGGCGATGATGGTGGCGGTGCGCGGGTCGGCCTGGTCGTCTTCGCTGATCAGTTCAAGACGCACCTTTTTCCCGCCCAGGGTCAGCCCGGCGGCGTTAATCTCGTCCAGGGCCAACCGCGCGCCGTTGTCGTTGTCCTTGCCGAGATGGGCCTGCGGCCCGGTGAGCGGCGCCACCAGGCCGATCCTGACCACCGCTGCATCGGCAACCTTATTGGCTTCCCGCCTGGTACAACCCGTCATCCAGACGCCCGCCAGTAGCAGGGCTAAGAGTAACCACCCATGTCTTTTCAAGGGACTCTCCTTTGGCAATTCAGTCGGTTGCTGGTTACCGCAACGTAGCACACCTCGGCCAGGGCGCAAACCGATTTTCACCTGGCCTGGTCAGTAGGATCTGACCAAGGCCAGCAGGGTGCGGACACCCACGGCGGAAGGGCCTTTAGGTATATAGGATTTTTCCGTGTAATTCCATGCCGTGCCAGCGATGTCCAGGTGCACCCAGGGGGTCTCCGCCACGAATTCCTGCAGGAAAACGGCACCCAGAATGGTGCCGGCGTCGCGCTTATCGACATTCTTGAGGTCGGCCACCTGGCTCTTCAACTGTTTGCGGTATTCCGGACCCAGGGGCAGACGCCAGGCTGGTTCGCCGGCTTCGTCGGCCGCCGTCAGCACCCTGGCGGCCAGGGCATCGTCATTGGCGAGCAGGCCGGTGCGGTGATGGCCCAGGGCGACGATCACCGCGCCGGTCAAGGTGGCGATATCCACCACGGCGTCCGGTTTGAAGGTCGCCACCCCATAGGCCAGGGCATCGGCCAGGATCATGCGGCCCTCGGCATCGGTGTTCACCACCTCCACGGTCTTGCCGTTGTATAGGGTGACCACGTCACCGGGCTTCAGGGCGGCCGGGCCGGGCAGGTTTTCGGTGGAGGGCACGATTCCCACCACGTTCACCCCCCGGGGCCTTTCCCGCCCCAAGGCCTGCATGACCGCCATGACCGCGGCACCGCCGCACATGTCGTACTTCATTTCCTCCATGCCAACGCCAGGCTTGAGTGAAATGCCCCCCGAGTCAAAGGTCAGCCCTTTGCCGACCAACAGCAGGGTCGGCGCCTTTTTCGTGCCGCATCGGTATTCCAGAACCGTCATGGTCGGCGGCACACTACTGCCCTGATTGATGGCCAGCAGGCCATTAAGACCCAGCTTGATCATCTCGGGCTTACCTAGCACCGTGCACTTCAGACCGTCACTTTTGGCCAAATCCCGGCCGAAGCGGGCAAAATGAGCCGGCGTCCAGTAATTGGCCGGCTCATTGGCCATATCCCTGGCCACCCAGGCCGCCTCGGCCGCCACCCTGCCCCTGGCCAGGCCCCGGCGGGCCTCGGTGGCCCTGCTGGAAAAAAGCGTGATCTCACTGATGGCGCCGGGCGTCTCGTCGGGGTCGGTAAATTTCTGGTATTTGTGGAACTGATAGGCGCCCAGGATGAGCCCCTCGGCGAGACTCTCGGCCACGACCAGGACAGCCAGCCCGACATCCTCGGGCAACACGGCCAAGAGCTTCGTCGCCTTGGTCTTCATGGTGGCGCAACAGGCGGAGCCCCCGGCCTGACGCAGCGTTTCCCGCTTGACCTCATCCTTGCCAAGACCGATGACCAGAGCCCGGCGGGTGCCTAACGGCCGGCCTTTTCCCCCTATCGGATAAAAGAGCAGGGTCTGCCCTTCCCTGCCCTGAAAATCGCCGGACAGACAGGCCTGTGCCATGGCCTTGGCCAACCCGGGAACCGGACAGACGGGCTGACCTTTGGCCGGTTGCCTCACAAATAAAATAATCATATCGCCGGTGTAAGCGGCAGGGTCTTTGGTCGAGACGGATATTTTCATGTTCTGTTCCAAATTGGTTATTAAGGTTATGCAGACTGTAGTCTGTAGATTGAGGCAGAAAGGCACATAGGCTCAGAGTAAAAAATCATATCGAGCAGAAACTTCTTTAAACTTTGTACCCCTCAAGGGGGTATTAAACTGAATGCCTTATGCCTCTGCGCCTTATCCTATCCACCTAAAATAGCTTTGGCGCTCTTGCGCCAGGCCGCCAGCGGCAGATTGCTGTCTAATTCCGCCAGATCGGTGACCAACCGGTCGCCGAATCTGGCCTCCTGCAAACAGCGATAGGCGATGGCCACACTCTTGGGAATACCCTGCAACTGCGCGAGCGGCAGGGTATGGTTGGCCGTCGTTTCCACGATAACAAACGGCATGTCCCACCAGAGCAGCAGGCAGGAACCCAGTTCTGAGTGGGAAATACCGAACGCCGCCTCGTCGTCCTCAACCTCGCCGCCCAGGACGCCATATTGCTGGTCCTTGGCCAAGGCAGCCAGGTAGGTATCACAGAAAGCAGGGGTAAAGAGCACCAACTTGCCAATATCCTGTAACAGGGCGGCGGTGGCCGCCTCCTTCTCCAGGCCCGGGGCCACGGTTTTGGCCACCAGACCGGCCAGCTTGCTGCATCGGAAACTCTGCTTGGCCACCTGCACCGCCGCGTCGCTGCACTGCTTGGAGGCCGAAAAGATCTCCCGGGCACAGAGGAATAGCACCAGCTCGCGGACCTGTCTGATGCCGAGGTAGGTGACGGCCCGAGACAGGTCGCCAATGGCATAATCCTTGGGAAAGGCCGAGGAGTTGACAAGCTGCAAGAGCTTGGCGGTCACCACCGGATCCTGCTTGATGACGGCGACCAACTGGTCCAATGAAAAATCAGGGTCGTGCAGCACCTCTTCCATGCGCAGGACCACGTCTGGCAAAACCGGAATACGACTTTCCGCCTCCAGAAAATCCCAGACCTTCCTGGTTCTGAGCCTGGCCCGGGTGGCCAGGTCACGGATGAGCAGGCTGTCGACGTTATTCTTTTTCCAGGGCAGACAGAAGAACCGATGCACCGTGCCGCAGGCCAGCAACCGCATCATCAGCCCGGCATCCGACTCCTCGGCGAAGACGACGCGGATGGCGTGGGGCGCCTGTTTTTTGATCTGGGTGAAAAAGTCAGCCGCCGCATGGCCCGGCATATAAAAATTGCCGATCACCATGTCCGGGGAAACCCCCACCATGATCTCCTTGATGTCGTCGGGCGACATTGAGTAATAGACCAGATGCCGAGTCCCGCGAAACAGCGCCTTGAACCGGTCCAGGTTGTCCGGCGCATGATCCACCACAAAGATGGTGCTGCGGCGCGGCCCGCCAGCGGGTGCGTTTGATTTTTTCCCCATGTCCTGCCACGCTGCTTGAAGGCCTGTGCATGAAAATTTCCATACCCCTCACCCTTGCACCAGATGTCCAGTGACCGGGAAAAGACCAGCGTACCGAAGACTTCCAGGCGAATGGCGTCCCGCGGCAGGTTCATGGGGCGCCGTGCCTTGCGGGTTGTCGCCAGGCCGCGGGACGCAGCACAACAAGGAAGGTATGGGAAAATAGAAAAGTTGAGTATACTTGATTTCTGGTAAAATTCAATATCGCCGCGCCGGTGCTCGCCAATGCCTGGGGCCGGCTCACGGCGCAAGGTAAAACACTAAGGAGGTTCACCTTGGTTACGACGCTCATAACGACCGTGGTTCTGGCCGTGATCGTCTCCGCCCTGTGCAGCGTCTCGGAGGCGGCGCTCTATTCAATACCCATAAGCCAGGTTGAGGTGCAGGCCCGGGCCGGCAAGCGCTCGTCCCTGCTGCTAAAAAGTCTTAAAAATGACATCCAGCGGCCCATCGTGGCCCTCCTTACCCTGAATACCATTGCCAACACCGTGGGGGCGGCCGTGGCCGGCGCCTCGGCCGTGGCGGTCTTCGGCGAGCAGTACCTGGCCCTGTTCTCCGTCGCCTTCACCCTGGTCATCCTGCTCTTTTCGGAAATTCTGCCCAAAACAGCCGGCGTCATATACAGCCGACAACTGTCGAGCATCATCGCCCTGCCCCTCCAGGGGCTGGTTCATCTCCTGGCCCCGGTCATCTGGCTGTGCAACGCCCTGATCAGACTCGTCATGGGCCAGGATAAACAGACCATCGTCTCGGCCGAGGAGATCCAGGCCATCGCCGCCTTGGGCCGCAAAAGCGGGGAGATCGACACCCAGCAGGAAAGGGTGATCACCAATATCCTCGACTTGGCCAGCAAGACGGTGCGGCAGGTGATGACACCCCGTACCGTGACCTTTGTTTTACATGAGGCATTGACCGTGGTCGAGGCCTTGCGGCACCGGGAAAAATGGGATCTGCACAGCCGGGTGCCGGTCTATGATGAAGATCTGGATGACATGGTGGGCATGGTCATGCGTAAGGATGTTTTCCTCTGCGCGGCCGAGGACAAGGATAAAACCACGCTGGGGGCGCTCATGCAGCCCGTGCACTTTGTGCCGGAAACCGCACCCCTGGACAAGGTCTTTCTGGAATTCATCAAATGCAGCATCCACCTCTTTGTGGTGGTGGATGAATACGGCGGCTTCACGGGCGTGATAAGCCTGGAAGACATCATCGAGGAAATCATGGGCCAGGAGATCATCGATGAAACCGACAAAACCACGGACATGCGGGAGCTTGCCCGCCAGCGGCGCAGGCGGCTGACCGCCTCGGCCGACCCCCTGGCCCGCTAGGTTGCCGGCCCCGGGGGGGGCATCAAAAAATAGCGGTCAGATAGAGGACCAGCATGACCCCGATCATGAGATTGACGGCCACGAAATTCTTGAATTTGACAATCCCTTCAAAATCCTCCAGGCAGAAACGCCAGAAGATATAGCACCCGGCCAGGGCGCCGTTCAGCATGAAAAAGGCGGAAAGGATCTGTACTGGAAAATCCGGGATGGCAAAGGCCAGCCACTCCAGCGCGCCAGTGCCCGCCTGCCGGCCGACGGTGGGCAGGAAATCACCGATGCCATCGGCGAAAAAGCTCATCCGGTACACCAGTTCACCGGTAAAGGCCATGGGAATAAAAATGGGGACCATGGGCTGTAACCTGCCGAGCAGCGGATCCTCGGTAACCCCGATCAGGCGGTTCCCCAACCGGATCACGGCCATGACCGCGAAAAAGCCCAGCACCAGCAAGAGACTGAAGACCAAGGCGTCGTACCAGCCGGTGGTGGCTACGATCTGGTGGTAGAGCGATTTATGGCGCAGAAAGCGGGCCAGTTGGGAACCGATAAGAAAGGGCACGATATAGGCGCAGGTAATGTAGCGCCCCTTGTTGCGGATGAGTTCGGAATAAGGGTTGCGAAAAAGGAGCTGCGGCGAATCGCGCTGGCAGAGGGGCAGACAGTGGCCGCACACCAGGCAGTGCAGGTTATTCTGCACACTGTAGGCCCCAAGGTAGACCGGGCAGCCTCTTTTCCCGGCCACCCCCTTCTTGCAGGCAAAGGTCTCGCAGCCCTTGCATTTTTCATGATCAGGCCGGAATTCGGTGATCGACAAAGTGGCGGCAGCGCCGGAGATGCGGCCCAGCGGGCAGAGATGCCGGCACCAGGCCTGGCCGGCATAGAGCACGGCCAACACCGCGGAGCCGACCACGATCGCCAGCACCAGGTACGAGGTGCCGGCCGGCCAGCGGTCGAGATCGGCCACCACCTCGGCCCAGATGATCAGGGCGAGCAGCAGCACCGAGGAGTATACTCCGTATTTCTGCAGGAAGCGCGGAACCTTGCCCGCCCGGGAAAAGCCGCGGCGCTGCAGGAAGACCCCCAACCCGGGAAAGGGGCAGATGCCGCACCACATGCGGCCCACGAAAAACCAGGAAAGGACAATAGAGGGCCACAGCACCCCCCAAGTGAGGAAAACCGCGACGTTACGCTTGGGGTCCTGGGGGCCGAAGATGCCGGAGATGACGACCAGCACAAAGACCAGGTCAGCGCCGGTGCGCAGGTAAACGTAATGCTGCCGGGCGGCCAGAAAACGGCGAATGCCGGGAAACACCCGGAACAGATCGAGTCGCTCCCCTCCCCCGGAAGAGATCAGACTCCGAATGGCTTTGGTCCACCAGGTCACGAAAACCTACCCAACCTCTTGCAGAGTTACCCGGATACTTTGGCGTTGCTCATCCCGCCGGATGCCGAGTTCCACTTCGTCTAAGACCTTGTGCCTGTCAAAGATATTCAACATGTCGTCCAGGGAGGCCACCGGCAACCCATCGACACTCTCGATGATGTCTCCCAACACGACCCCGGCCGGGAGACGGCGCGTACCCCGCAGGCCGGCCTTGGCCGCGGCGCCACCCGGTTGCACCTCCATGATTAGGACCCCGGCCAGGCCCAGGCGCTGGATGATGCTCTCATTGGCCACGCTGATGCCGATGCCGGGGCGAATCAGCCGGCCGTGCTTGATGAGTTCGGGGACCACCTGATTGACCGAGGCCACCGGCACGGCAAAGCCGATGCCGGAACTGGCCCCGGACGGACTGAAGATGGCGGTATTGACGCCGATCAGCCGGCCGGCGCTGTCCAAGAGCGGGCCGCCCGAATTCCCGGGATTGATGGCGGCATCGGTCTGGATCACGCCCTGGATGGTGCGGCCGTTTTCCGTCTTGATCTCCCGGCCGAGGGCGCTCACAATGCCGGAGGTAATGGTCTGATCCAGGCCAAAGGGATTGCCGATGGCAAAGACCTTCTGGCCGACCTGCAGATTCGCTGATTCACCAACTAAAATAGGCTTGAGTTGCGCCGCCGGCGCCTTGATCCGCAGGACCGCGAGGTCCTTGTCCGGCGCCGCGCCCACCAGCACCCCCTCCCAGGTGGAACGATCCGCCAGGGTCACCTCCACCCGGCTGGCCCCGCCGATCACGTGGAAATTCGTAACAATATGGCCATCGTTGTCCCAGACAAAACCGGAACCAGTGCCCTGCGGAATCTCATAAACGTTCAGGGAGAACAGGCTGCGCCGCACCTCGATGCTGGTGATGTAAACTACCGCCGGCGCGGCGAGCTGAAACAAATCAATGGTGTTACGCTCGTCCGCGGCCAGATCCCCACGAGCGGCAATGGCCTTGGGCTGGGCATCGGGATAGGGCGTTACCCGGTCGGCCTTCTGAAAATGCCACCACAGGCCGGCTGCCATAACGAGCAGCACGACGGCCCAGGTCGAGATGAGCGGTCTTCTGGGAGGATTCGGACGGGATGGGTTCATGGGTCACGGACCAGAAAAACAAGTTAAGGAAAAAACTATAGCTTTTCGCGCCAGAGCGCGTCAACTCATTAACGTCGGCGCCGCATAAAAAGAGAGGGGCAAGCGCATACGCTTGCCCCTCTCATGAATTGGCTGGTAGCGGGGAGAGGATTTGAACCTCTGACCTTCGGGTTATGAGCCCGACGAGCTACCGGACTGCTCCACCCCGCATCACAGTGAGGAGTCAATATAGCATTGGCCCATAAAATGTCAAGGAAAGATGGGGAAAATCTTGCGGCGGGTAGTTACTTTAATTCGATAACAAACGGTTGCGAGCGCACCAACAAAAAGAGGGGGAATGCAACATACAAATGCATTCCCCCTCTGGCGTTAATGGCGGGGCCGACCGGACTCGAACCGGCGACATCCTGCGTGACAGGCAGGCACTCTAACCAACTGAGCTACGACCCCTTAATTTAATGGAACAGCTTAAACGGTTTAAACGGCTTAAACGGTTCAAACAGTTCAAACGGCTTAAACGGCTTAAACGGTTCAAACAGTTCAAACGGCTTAAACGGCTTAAACAGTTCAAACGGCTTAAACGGCTTAAACGGTTCAAACAGTTCAAACGGCTTAAACAGTTCAAACGGCTTAAACGGCTTAAACAGTTTTTTGGTGGGCGGAACAGGGATCGAACCTGTGACCCTCGGCTTGTAAGGCCGATGCTCTCCCGGCTGAGCTATCCGCCCGACAAGCGGAACAGTTATTTACCAGTCACACCCCGCTTCGTCAATAAAAAACAGTGGCGCAAGGAATTTCCCCGGCCCTCTCACTGATGGGCGATGGGGGTGTCGACGGGCAGCATCACCTCGGGACAGAAAGCGGCCATGCTCACTTCCTTGAACAGGGTGGCGCCTTCGCCTAGCACCAGCGCCTTGGTCAGCACCTCATCCATATTCTCCACCAGGTCAATGCGCAAGCTCTTGCGAATCTTGGCCGGGATCTCCTCCAGGTCGCGCTCGTTCTCCTTGGGGACCAGAACGTTCCGGATGTGGCCCCGGCGGGCGGCCAGGAGCTTCTCGGTGAGACCGCCGATGGGCAGCACCCGGCCGCGCAGGGTGATCTCGCCGGTCATGGCGATATCCTTGCGCACCGGCAACTGCAGCAATGCCGAGGCAATGGCGGTGGCCATGGTGATGCCAGCCGACGGCCCATCCTTGGGGATGGCGCCCTCGGGCACATGGACATGGATATCGACCTTCTGGTAAAAATCCGGCGCCAGCCCAAGGCGAAGAGCCCGGGAACGAACATAGCTCAGGGCGGCCTGGGCGGACTCCTGCATGACCTCGCCCAGCTTGCCGGTGATGATGAGCTTGCCCTTGCCCGGCATGAGCACCGCCTCGATCTGCAGCAATTCACCGCCGACCTCGGTCCAGGCCAGCCCGGTGACCAGGCCGGTACGGTCGATATCCTCGGCCTGGCCCACCCGGTATCTGGGCACGCCGAGGTAGCGGGCCACCGCGGGTGCGGGCACCCGGTACTTCTTGTCAGCCCCGTTTTTCAGGCGGTCACGGGCAATCTTGCGGCAAATGGCGGCGATGCTGCGTTCCAGGTTACGAACCCCGGCCTCGCGGGTATAACGCTGCACAACCTCTAAAATAGCCTTGTCGTTGAAGACGATGTCCGCGTCCGTAAAACCGTTGGCCGCAAGCTGCTTGGGCACCAGAAAGTCCGTGGCGATCCGCAGCTTGTCCTCCTCGGTGTAGCCCTCCAGCTTGATGATCTCCATGCGGTCCCTTAGCGGCGGCGGGATGGAGGGCAGGTTGTTGGCGGTAGTGATGAAGAAGACATCGGACAGGTCGAAGTCCAGATCCAGGTAATGATCGTTGAAGGCGTTGTTCTGCTCCGGGTCGAGCACCTCCAGGAGGGCGGCCGACGGGTCGCCGCGGAAATCCATGCTCATCTTGTCCACCTCGTCCAGGCAGAAGACCGGGTTGTTCACCTTGGCCTTCCGCAGGGACTGAATGATCTTGCCAGGCATGGCGCCGATATAGGTCCGTCGGTGGCCGCGGATCTCGGCCTCGTCGCGCACCCCGCCCAAGGAAAGGCGCACGAATTTACGGCCCATGGCCCGGGCCACTGACTTGCACAGGGAGGTCTTGCCTACCCCGGGCGGACCCACCAGACAGAGGATGGGCCCGCGCATCGTCTTCACCTGGGCCTGCACGGCCAGGTATTCGAGGATGCGCTCCTTGGGCTTGGCCAGGCCGAAGTGATCCTCTTCCAGAATAGCGTCCGCGGCCAGGATCTCCACCCGCTCCCTGGACTTCTCGGACCAGGGCAAGCTCAGGATGACGTCAATGTAATTGCGCACCACCGTCGCCTCGGCCGACATGGGCTGCATGAGCTTTAGTTTTTTGAATTCTCGCTTCACCTTGGCCCGGGCCGCCTGGGGCAGTTTCTTGCGGCGGATCTGTTTGTCCAGCTCA
>Ga0210044_10009819_pt1 | contig 11557 bp, 7 predicted proteins | sample CryGey13umfilter_2_FD_183959 | JGI IMG/M metagenome (GOLD analysis project Ga0210044, IMG submission 183959) | Groundwater microbial communities from aquifer in Utah, USA - Crystal Geyser 4/9/14 3 um filter (SPAdes) (version 2) | ecosystem: Environmental > Aquatic > Deep subsurface > Groundwater...
ATATGCCACATTACCGAATGTGGAAACGTGAACGTGGTGTCACGGAAGACTGGAAAAGCAATGGCGCATATTGCCCGAAGGGTCGCGTGGTCATGGGTGACCTCATCGACATCGGTGAATTGGCTTCGCGGTGATGGGGCGCTTGGCTGATATCCCGTTTAAGACAGTGAGCTAGACGACGTACCCGATGCGGCGCCATATTCCAAAATGAATGATGAAGCATAGTCACGGCGCTACTACGTAAGAAAAAAACCAGTTTAATGTTAAGACGCTACTTAAATTTATTCCAATGTCTTAGGTTGTGGTCAGGCTATAGCCACAATATTTGCTGACTGCTTGAGGAGATCCTAGATAATTATGAGCATTGGTTGCAGATAGTTTAATTGATCTTAAGCCACGCAATATAATTTGCATCGATTCAATTGATAAATTATTTAGTCAATATTTAAATGAAAGAACACGCGAGCTACCATGATGTAATGGTTTGGGTGATGATTATGGGTATTGGTATAAGAGGCGGTAATTGATATATTTTTTAATTTTAAATACATTAGATTATATAAAATACTGGGTTGATAATATGAGCAAAATGTATGAGGAATTTCATAAGAATTTTGAGATTGTCATAGCCGATACGCCGGAATTATTGCGTGTAGTTTTTCATGTGCGTTATCAAGCGTTGTGTGTTGAAAAGCGTCTCCCTGGATTTGACATGTCGTTGTATCCTGATCAGCTTGAAAAAGACCAGTATGATCATCATTCTTCTCATGCTCTTTTAAGATATCGAGAAACGGGGGATTTCATTGGGACAGTTCGCTTGATACGGTGTGACCCGATGAATTCTGGAAAACCATTTCCGGTCGAACTGCATACGCTGATTGACCCCGCGCTCTGTAATATAGATGAATTGTCGCGCCAACATACAGTTGAAATATCTCGTTTAATTGTCCTTAATAACTTTGATCGTCGTAAGAGTGAGCGTCGTAACGTTGAAACAAGAAGTATGGATAGCAGTACTTCCGAAACAGATCGGAGATACCTTCCTAATTTAACTTTATTACTTGTGGCTGCTGCCGTACGTATGAGTAATCAAGGTAATGTCAGGAATTGGTTGTCAGTTATGGAACCTGCACTAAACAGACTATTAGGGTATTATGGTTCAGGTCTTACTCCCATTGGGCCAAAGGTTAATTACCTTGGTTTGCGCAGGCCGTATTTCTCGAACTACGTGGATATGTTAGATAAAATGTATCTGACGCATCGTGATGCTTGGGAAATAGTGACGGAGAAGGGCATGTATTGTAGATCTCCCACTACGACAATTTTTGTCGAAGAGAGAGTGTGACTGAAGGACGGTATTCACCCTCCTCTTTTCATTCAAAGCGTTGTAGACTGAAAGTCAGATGTCACGCAGACAAAGCAATGAGTAATCGAGTTGTAGCGTAAAACTATACTGTCAAGCGACTAGCTAACGTGAGTTTTTAAGGCGGAATAAGTGTCTTTGCTCAATAGCGACAGCTTGGGGTGTGAGTTAGTCATTTATGCTACATTAACGTGCAGAATCAAGGCCAAAATTTAACAACACCAAACAGTTTTACCGTTACAGTAAAACCATCTATACGTTCTGCAACGCAATGTGAAACAGAGCTGTTGTACTCATTAAATTGAATTTAATCCTTTTTAAGTTGGATATTGGTTTGTATGAATAGTAATGTTAAAAAATAACCTAAATCACTGTTCAATTCTCTTGATATGTTTTTTTTGCGTTATAACAAAAGGATGGGCAAATGAGCAATACGAAATTGTTACGCACCCTAATATTAGTGTAAAAAGTCTATCTGTGAATTCATTACGAGCCATCTTCGGTATGCAGTTAAAAGCGTGGCCAGATGGAACAGCAATTAAAGTTTTTGTACTGCCAGATGACAATTTTTTGCACCAAAGATTTGCTAAAGAAAAGTTACATGTATTTCCATATCAGCTTCGATTGACTTGGGATCGGCTAGTGTTCTCGGGTACTGGTCAGGCTCCAAATAGTGTCTCCTCAAACGCCGAAATGTTAACTAAGATTGCCAGTACACCAGGCTCAATCGGATATTTAGAAATTAGTCACATCAATAATAATGTCCATGTACTTAAAATTGAATAAGTGTGCGTATCGTTATATGTACTCGTCTATTAAATTTCTAATCGTATCGACTGTACTCTGTCATAGTGTTGCGCAAGCTCAGGAACAAGTAAACAGTCAAGCAAGTAAAAATCTTGTAACATCAGCAACTGACTGGTTTGATAGAGTAACGTTGCCATACAATTTGCAAATTCATGGATTCGCAAGCCAAGCTTTTATTTCAACTTCAGATAATAACTTTTTCGGAAATACAGATGGAGGCGGAAATTTCGGCTTTACTGAGTTGGGGCTTAATGCTTTAGCTCAACCACTACCAAAGCTACAGTTGTCAGTACAGGTTTTATCTCGACGTGCTGGCAATGGAAATTCGGGTGCGCCACGACTCGATTTTGGATTTGCTGACTATAGATTGTTCTCTCGTGACACGGATCAATTTGGGATTCGGATTGGAAGATTGAAAAATCCGTTTGGATTTTATAATGACACGCGCGATGTAGCCTTTACACGCCCAAGTATTTTATTACCGCAATCCATTTATTTTGATCGAACTCGCAATCTTGGACTTTCGGGAGATGCGGTACATTTGTATGGTGAATCTTCTCATAAAAACCTTGGGAGTCTTTCTGTGCAATTTGGAGTGTTCAGACCATTAGTTGGTGATAAAGATACTGAATTATCTCTTTTAGGGGGGGATAGAGCGGGTAACTTAACCAGGAAATTGTCCTATATCGGACGTGGAATTTATGAAACCAATAATAAGCAAATTCGTTTAGCCCTTAGTGGAATATGGTTAGACGTGGGTTATGATCCGGCAGCAAATGATCCTTTAGCTTCGGGGAACATACAGTTCACACCTGTTTTCTTTTCTGCACAATACAATGGTGAACGCTGGAGTCTGACTTCAGAATATGCGATTCGTCATTTTAAATATAAAAATTTCAATCATCCAGGATTTGATAGCCTAGATTTCACTGGTGAAAGCTATTATTTCCAGAGTGCTTACCGCTTCACCCCGAAATGGGAAGGTGTTTTACGTTACGATGCTCTCTTTACAGACAGAGTGGACCGTAGTGGTCAACAATACTTTGCTGCATCAGGACGTCCTGCTTACAGTCGTTTTGCTAAAGATATTACAGTAGGTTTACGTTGGAATGTTACCCCAGCATTTATGCTACGTACTGAATATCATAACGTAAATGGAACCGCTTGGCTTTCTACATTGGAAAACCCTAGCCCTTCAGACACCCGCCAACACTGGGATCTTTTTGCCGTTCAAGCATCTTATCGTTTTTAAGTGAAAATTTTGAAGAGTAAGAAATTGTCATTTCTGAGTCTGAAATGGAAGATATTGCTATTAAGCAGTCTGATTCTATTGGTGGTAGTCGTTTCATTTTGTATTGTTAGCTATCTTGGACAGATGGCTAATTTTGAGAATCAGCGGGATTCGGAGTATCAGCGACATGCGCGTGAGGTGGGTACCTTAATTAAGGATTCATCGAAAAGCTTACGCCAAATAGTCGAGACAATTCCTTTTTTGGAGAGTATGGGTGAGGCTTTAAGAGGGAATAATGGAGAGAATATAAAACTTGTTTTTGATCAACATTGGCCATTGCTTCAATTCCATAATGGAGTGGAATTTGTTCGCTTTTATAGTACATCGGGTCAGCTTATAGCGAGCTGGGGTATTTATGAATCCAGCACCTGCGAATATGATGCAGTGCTTGGTTGTGAAGACGTTGCCATGACCAGTTGGGTTGATACTGCAAATCAAACTGAACAGCCACTTAGCCCCATACTCTGTAAAGACCGCTGCGAACAGCTTATTATTGCACCATTATTAGTTCAAGGTGAAAAAGCAGGTGTGGTGGCAATGGGCGTTTCTCTGGCAGATGCTTTTTTGAAGTTTAAAAGCATATCAGATGCTGATATCGGTTTGCTGGTTAAGCCTCAAGAAGATTTTTCTGACTATGATAAAACATTGATGCCCGATTGGGGTGTTCGTATTATTGCGCTTACTAATAGCAAAATAAATCTTGAGCTAATAAAGCAAGCGATGCGACTATTTCCAGATTTAAGTAGTTTGGAACAAGGGGTTGAATTTAATTGGGACAATCGCTATCAGCAAATCAAACTATTTCCTTTATTCACTTCCGTTGCATCTGGTAAGGCATACTTTATTATCATCACTGATGTGACGCGAGCGGTTAAAAATATACATGAATCAATTTGGAAAATTGCATTAATTGGGTTAATTGGCCTTGTCTTTTCGGAAGTATTGTTGCTTCTGATTCTTACCAGAACATTGTCCCGTTTGAAGAGCTTTACTTTAGTATTGCCATTGCTGGCCAAAGCGAATTTTGAAAAATTTCGGTCTTCGCTTCTATTGCCTAAGCAAGCAAATCAATTCAGTGATGAGGTTGATGTGCTTTACAACGCTGCAGAGACATTGTCACATCAATTGGAACGACTTGAGAATGAAGTTACCGACCGAACAAAGATGTTGGTTGAGCAAAGGGACGAGTTAAGTAAGGAAAGAGATTTTATTTCAAATTTACTTAATACAGCACAAGTCATTGTTTTGACGCAAAATGCGAATGGAAAAATTCTTACGCTTAATGCTTATGGCGAGATGCTCATACGGTATAAAGTAAGCGAATTGCGGGGAACACCTTTTGTTGACATTCTTGCTTTAGAAGACGAGATTCAAGATCTATCTTTTAGTCTTGAAGAATTATATCTTGGCCAACGAGAGCAATTTCGTCATGAAGCAATGACACATTGTAAGGATGGCTCAATACGTCAAGTTGTTTGGTTGCATTCACGTTTGAATTGGCATTCAGAAAATGATTCGGCAGTATTATCGGTTGGTCTGGATATCACGGAATACAAGCGAATTGAAGGCCATTTGGCCTGGCTTGCGGATCATGATCCTCTAACAAATTTATTTAATCGGCGTCGCTTTAGTGAGGAGTTGGAACTGATTTTAAGTTGGGCTGATAGATATAAACGACCAGGCGCTCTTTTATTCTTTGACCTCGATAGATTTAAATATATCAATGACACAAGTGGGCACCAAGCGGGTGATGCATTGCTCAGGATGGTTGCGGATATGTTATCTAACACGGTACGTGCTGACGACATCACAGGACGTTTAGGTGGTGATGAATTTGCAATAATTTTGCCTGAGATTAAGATGGAAGATGCCATTGAAGTTGCCAAGAAGATTCTTGCTTATCTAGGCAATGCGGAATTAACGATAAACGGTCGGACACATAAAGTTTCAGCAAGTATTGGCATCGCACTTTTTCCTGAGCATGGGTGTAATGTACATGATTTGTTAGCAATTGCAGATCTGGCGATGTATCAAGCTAAAGAGAGTGGTCGCGGCGGATGGTATTTATTTTCTGAGAAAGACCGTAGCCGTGAGCGCATGTATACGCTTGTGGACTGGAAAGAAAAAATTGAGTATGCGCACTTAAATGGCAAATTTATGCTTTATTTGCAACCCATTGCAAATATAAAAAGCAAAGGTGTTGAGTACTATGAAGTGCTGCTACGTATGCTTGATAAAGATGGCTCAGTGCTGTCACCTGCCGGATTCATTCAAGCGGCAGAGCATACAGGATTAATTCATGCAATTGATCATATGGTGTTGCAGAAGGCTATTGCACTGGTTGCTAAAATTAATCAGCATGGGTCAAGCATCAAGCTTTCAATTAATTTGTCCGCACATGCATTTAATGATCCTGAATTGCTGCCAATAATTAAACGGGAGCTTGAACGCAATCTTGTAGATCCTGGGACTTTGGTATTTGAAATAACCGAAACAGCAGCATTACAAGATTTACCGGGTGCCCGCAACCTTATGATAGAAATTAAAGAGTTGGGTTGTGGTTTTGTCCTTGATGATTTTGGTGTTGGTTTCTCCTCTTTTTATTATTTGCGAGAGCTGCCAGTTGATTCAGTAAAATTGGATGGCTCATTTATACAAAATTTGGTTAATAGTAAAGATGATCAAATCTTAGTAAAAGCACTATGTAGTGTGGCGAGTGGGTTTAATAAGACGATTACAGCTGAATTTGTGGAGAATGAAGAAACACTTCTTCTATTAGAAACGATGGGTATAGACTATGCCCAGGGATACTTCATCGGTAAACCAGCGCCTTATAGCGACTTCTTTCAGGATGATTTTGTGTTCAATTGATAGCTCATTATGGTTAGATTAATGTTCCATTTACTAAACAGTTTAATAAAAGTGCCGCCCACAAGCGGTATTGTGAGCACAAATAATTAAATATTTATTGGATTAAATGCATTAAACAATGGGGATATTAAGCGCAATTCTCTTGACTCCGGCGATTGGTGTTTTGGTCTTGGGGCTACTTCCCAGCCAGAATCTAGATTTAGCTAGTGTCATTGGCAAGCTGTTTGCCGACATCGCCTTTTTGCTCACCTGCTACCTGCTCGTTAGTTACGACTCGCATTATGCAAGTATACAGTTCAATGAATATTTCTCGATCAATTCCAAATCGGCAATGCTTACGCGCTAGACTTTGACGGCTTATCCGTGCTGCGGGTTGTCCTGGCAACATTACTCACTTTATTCGCGTTATTAGCTTCTGCCGCATTACCAGTAATGTCAAAGGCTACAACATTGGCATGCTGTTGTGCAAATATGGCATGCTGGGTGTTTTCCTTGCTCAGGACTGGACTCTAGTTTTACATTTTCTGGGAAGTTACCTTAACTCCGCTTTTTTTTCTGATAGACCGCTGGGGTGGCAATCGGCGACAAGCAGCAAGACTTAATGACGCCATTACTTTGTTTACGCCGCGATGATTGCTCTATAACAGACCAATTTACGACGTTTGTTGGTGTATGCCAGTTTTAGCCATGTGGGACTGGTAGTAATCGGTATTGCTACTCTCAATATACAATGCGTCCAAAGGGCAATTTTTCAGCTGCTCAATTTCCCCCTGATGGCAAGCTGTCTGATGTTGATTGCAGGTTTTATCCAGCATCTCGTATAGGCAGCACTGGGGTTATTCATCTTGGCGGTTTAGCGAAGTGATGCTCAGACTGACCAGTTTTTTATTTTTATTTTCTGTTGCTAGTATCGGTATACTTGGAACCAGTGGATTTACAGCAGAACAATTATTAATTGTCAGCGCGATCAATACACATCTTAGTTTGGGTGCGGCTGCATTATTGGGGCGATTCTTGGCGCAGCCTATATGCTGTCCTTTATCCGCTGAGCTTTTTTTGGACTAATTGTTCATGCTCGCTTAAATCAAGTGCAGGATCTGAGTTCTCGAGAATTCGGGTGGTTTTGCATACCAGCATTATTGGCACTATTTTTGGGGTTTTTTCCTGATCTGGTTCCTGATATCAACAAAAAGGCTGTTGGGTCTTGGCTAAGTCGGCTGGTTCATTAAATACAAGCTCCCTCTGGACAGCGTATGTCGATGCCAACAGACTTATCATTATGTTGACTAGGGATATCTCAATAGATTATTGTTTGAGTTAGCAATTTATATTTATTTAAGGATGAAAAAAATGAACCCACAAAAAATAGTAATTGCTATGCCAACCGAAGATGAGTTTATGCCAAGTATTTCAAGGTGGGGGCACGAATATGTTTGGACCAAAAAGGAGACATATTTTGTTCACGTTATCAGGAAAGATGTTTACGTTAGTGATATGGGTGTTGACGAAACCCCTAACAAGGACGATCAAGAAAAAATTAAACAACATATGCTTGATTTTATTAAGAATAAAGCAAGTGAGATGATGCCTTTGTCGGCATTAAAAAAAGCGCATTTTGAAGTTATATTTGCGCAATCTCCAGCAGATAGACTGGCTGAGTATGCTAAAGAAATTAATGCAGGTATGATCGTAATAGCAACAAGAAATAAAAGAGGTTTTGCTGGGCTTTTCCTTAGCTCTTTTGCGGACCGCATTTTGAAACTGTCACCCTGTGATGTATTGGTTTTAAGACCAAAATAAAGCACCCCGCTGTTAGCCATGGATATTGTTGAGCTGCTAAAATCCGCCGGCTTTCAGCCGCCCTTTTTCCCAAAGGGCGGGAAATTAAGCTTGAAGCGATTAACATAGGATTTTGGAGGCGCAAATAATGACCCGGCAAACCAGACAACACTACTTTCGACACCTAAAGGATGATATTCCTGCGGGTATCGTAGTATTTTTAGTGGCCCTTCCGTTATGCCTTGGTGTCGCCCTGGCATCTGGAGCGCCTATGTTCGCTGGATTGATAGCCGGAATGGTCGGTGGGCTAGTTGTCGCTTGGTTAAGCGGTTCACAACTTAGTGTCTCGGGTCCGGCGGCCGGTTTAACGGTGATTGTTTTTAACGCTATTGAAACGTTAGGTAGTTTCCAAGGGTTTTTGGTTGCCGTGGTATTAGCGGGTATTATGCAGCTGATAGCTGGCTTTCTCAAAGCAGGGATCGTCGGTGCTTTTTTCCCTTCAGCTGTCATTAAAGGAATGTTAGCTGCCATTGGGTTGATTTTAATTATTAAACAGATCCCTCATGCTACTGGTTATAGCGTGCTATATGGTGGTCCTGAGGCCTATAGGGAAGAAGATGTACAGGAATTCTTGCTCCCAATATATGATGCATTTAACTCCATTTCGCATGGTGTATTAGTGACATCCATTGTTGCCTTGTTGATACTAATAATTTGGGAAAAGCCATGGTTTAAAAGACAAAAAATTCTAAAATTAATTCCTGGCCCATTAATAGCGATAGCATGGGGAATTCTTTATAATTTATCTGCTGAACGATGGTTTCCGGATTGGGCAGTCGGTTCAGTTCACTTAGTGAATATTCCTGTCTCAAATAGTGTTGGTGATTTTTTGAATAACTTCATATTTCCAGACTACAGTTATTGGACTAATCCTCAGGTTTATATTGTTGCAGCTACGCTAGCTATTGTGGGTAGTCTCGAAACATTGTTAAGCCTAGAAGCAGTAGATAAGCTAGATCCTTTAAAGCGCACTTCACCGACCAATAGAGAGCTTAAAGCACAAGGCGTTGGAAATATTGTTTCCGGATTAATCGGCGGTTTACCAATTACTGCAGTTATTGTGCGCAGTTCAGCTAATATTAACTCTGGTGGTAAATCTCCGCTATCTTCTATTGTTCATGGCTTATGTATATTGCTGAGCGTAATGTTCTTTTCAAATTACATAAATTATTTTCCACTGGGCTGTTTGTCAGCAATTTTGCTGCATACTGGGTATAAACTGGCTAAACCAGCTTTATTCAAGGAATTCTATCGAAAGGGCTGGAGTCAATTATTGCCGTTCATTATTACAATAACAGCTATTCTAACAACCGATTTATTAATAGGCATGTCAGTTGGTATGGTATTTGGTTTGTTCTTCGTTATTAAGGCTAATTTCCGTGATGCCATTACTCTGATTCAAGATGATTCATCTTATGTATTAACGTTTCATAAAGATGTTTCCTTTCTCAATAAGGCGTTATTGAGAAAGCTTCTTGCGCATGTCAAACCAAACAGCACTCTCGTAATTGATGCCAGCAAATCTCATTTTATTGATCATGACATTGTGGAAACAATTGATGACTTTTTAGTTGCAGCACCCAATCATAAAATTTCAGTTGAGGTTTGCGATATATACGGCAAGGAAAGATTAATAAAACGCGAGGAGTTTGTCATATTACATGACCACCATGATGAATACCCATCTGGTAAGAAGGTTCTGATCCAGAAGAATATCGTCTGATGGTGAATGAAATTATAGTGGTCTTTTCCGGAGTAAGCCCCATTTTGTTCATGGGTGATTCAACTCTGAAATGTGATTTATAAGGACTCAACTTTAGGGCGCATCTAAATTTCAATTTTCTAGGCAAGACAAGGCGCGAGTAAAAATTTTATCGCGGCTTGTGTTCCCGCAATCTGAGGTCGCCGCGCTGTTTCAGGGAGGTGAATATAAGGACTTCCGGTTGAAACCGTCCTTGAAAGTAAGTTTAGTACAATATTATTTTGTAGCAGCGAAAAAATATGGAATCTTGCAGTCGAGCGTGGCACTCTTTGGTGGTCTTTTCTCTTGGTCGATATGAGACTCTCCAAGCTCTGAGGTGACGAACAATGCATCTATAAAATAACGAAATTATATCCAATCCTAATTGAGCACTGGATTGCTATTGACGAACATTGCAAACTTTTCAGTTGGCAGTGGGCGGCTATAATAATAACCTTGAACCTCGTCACAGCCTCTTACACGCAAGAAATCAAGTTGTTCCAGCGTTTCAACTCCTTCCGCGATGACCTGTAATTTGAACTGGTGGCCCAGGCTAATGATGGACCGCACGATAGCCGCATCATTGACATCAGTAGCGACGTCACGCACGAAAGATTGATCAACCTTCAGTCGATTGAGCGGCATTTTCTTCAAGTAACTAAGGCTAGAATACCCAGTGCCGAAATCATCCACGGCCAATTTCACTCCCAGCTCATTCATTTTGATCAGAAAATCCATTGCTGCTTGAGCTTCGTTCAGCATGACGCCTTCAGTAATTTCCAACTCCAAATCATTTGGATCCAGCCCTGTTTCTTCTAATACAGCGATGATTATTTGCGCTAGTTGAGGCTGACGTAGCTGTATGACCGATATATTTATAGACAGCGGAAATTTGGCCATTCCCTGCCGCCGCCATGCGGCCAGTTGCGCGCAAGCTGTGCGCAGCACCCATTCCCCAATAGGTATAATCTGCCCGGTCTCTTCGGCCACCGGAATAAATTCGGCTGGCGAAACAAAGCCCTTTTCTGGATGCTCCCAACGCAGCAATACCTCCGCGCCACACACCATTCCACTGATCAAGTTCGCCTGAGGCTGATAGTGCAATGTAAACTCGTTGCGCTCTAATGCCAGGCGCATATCATTTTCCATAGAGAATAGTTGATTAGCACGGAAATTCATTTCAGACTCAAAAAACAAAAAATTGCTGCGGCCCTCAGCCTTTACACGATACATCGCCACATCAGCATGCTTGATCAACGTATTGATTTCGTCGTCACTATCCACATTATCAGGATAGATACTAATGCCGATGCTGGCATGGGTGGCGATTTGCAGAGTGCCGACATTACAAGGAGTAGTCAGCGTCTTGAGTATCTTGCCAGCCACACGCGCCGCACCGTTTGCATCAGTTTCACGCAGTAACACAATAAATTCGTCGCCACTGATACGCGACACGGTATCCACTTCACGCACACATTCCTGCAAGCGCAGCGCCACTGCCTGCAATAATTTGTCGCCCACCGCATGCCCCATCGAATCGTTAATATACTTAAAGCGATCAAGATCAATGAATAGCAATGCAAATTGCTGCTTATCGCGATGTGATTCAGCGATCAACTGTCTGAGTGTTGACGGCTGCACAAAT
>Ga0210044_10009821_pt1 | contig 11556 bp, 14 predicted proteins | sample CryGey13umfilter_2_FD_183959 | JGI IMG/M metagenome (GOLD analysis project Ga0210044, IMG submission 183959) | Groundwater microbial communities from aquifer in Utah, USA - Crystal Geyser 4/9/14 3 um filter (SPAdes) (version 2) | ecosystem: Environmental > Aquatic > Deep subsurface >...
CATAAGACTGCAAACAAACAATGTGAGATGATAATACGTCATCTTGTTCTTCCAAACCATCTTGAATGCTGCACCAAACCTGTGCTAAAATGGATTGCGGAAAACCTGAGAAATGTTAAAGTGAATGTGATGGCGCAGTACAGACCAGAACACAAAGCAAAGGAATATCCTGAAATCAATAGAAGAATCACAAAAGAAGAGTTTGATGAGGCAGTAAATTTTGCAGAAGAACTGGGGTTGGATTTAGTGGAATAGTCATTAGATACATTTATATAGTATCGTATCGTTACTATTGTAACGTGATAACATGAGGGTTGTGACAACGCGGGTATCTGATGAGTTCTTCAGAAACCTAAAGGAAATAGAACAAGATGAACATGCTGAAAGGGCTGAGGTGGTAAGAAGGCTTTTGGCAGATGCCATAAAAAGATGGAAGCTTAAAAGGTCATTGAGGATGTTGAGGGAGCATAAGATAACACTTAGAAAGGCTGCTGTTATCGCAGATATATCATATGTAGAAATGTTTGATAGAGCATCTGAAGCAGGGATTGATATAGGTTATTCATTATCAGATTTAGAAAAGGATGTGAAGTAAATTACATGGTTGTTATAGATTCGTCTGTTTTAATACCTTTGAGCAGGATAGGGAAACTGAATTTGCTGAGGAAAATGTTTAAAGAAATAAAGATTACAGAAGAAATCTACAAAGAGGTTGTTAAGGAGTCAGAAGGAAGATCAGGTACATCAGAGATAGAGGAAGCATGCAAAGACTGGATTAAAATATGTAAAATAAAAAGTAGGGTAGATATTCAGAAAATCGCAAAGTCTGAGGGAATTGAGAAAGCAGATGTATCTGTAGTCTTACTGGCAAAGGAAACAAAAGATATTCTACTTTCTAATGATAAATCCTTAATCGTAGTGGGTAAAAGCAAAGGTCTTATCTGTTGGTGGCTGACAACATTTATTTTAAATCTTGTTAAAAAAAGACAGGTAACAAAAAAGGATGCAAAACAAATACTATTTGAACTTGTAGAAGCAGGGATGAGACTGAGAATTGAGGTATATGCTGCAATGCTAAAAGAGATTGATAGATTATAAAATAATTATTCTCCTGAAATTTTCCCTTCATCCATAAACCCATTTATTCTGTTTTCTATCTCATCAACCTTCACCCTCACCTGCTGGGTTGTATCCCTATCCCTTATTGTTATTGTATCGTCTTCCATTGTCTGATAATCTATTGTGATGCAGTACGGCGTTCCTATTTCATCCATTCGCGCATACCTTCTGCCAATTGAGCCTGAATCATCGTAGAAGACATCAAATCTTTCCTTTAATTTACTGTAGATTTCTTTTGATTTTTCAGGCAAACCGTTTTTGTTAACAAGCGGAAAAACAGCAAGTGTTTTAGGCGCAAGTCTATGAGGAAGTTTTAACACAACCCTTTTTTCCTCCTCAGCAAAGAACAGGTCAAGCATAGACCAAAAGTTTCTGTCAACACCAAAACTCAGCTCAAGAACATGGGGAATCAGTTTTTTTCCATCAATGTTTACCTCCATGCTCTGCTTTGAGCCTTCCTGATGCCTCAATAGGTCATAGTCGCCTCTGTAATGTATTCCTGCAACCTCTCTGAAGCCACCAAGGCTTTCCATGTTTAATTCAACATCAAAATGTATTTTGTTGTAGAATGCTTTTTCCTTCTCTGTTTTCTCATAAAACCTGAATTTATCTAATGGAACATTTAAAACATTAACATAAAAATCCTGAATTTTTGCCATATGAAATAAATAGAATTTTGGTAGAGCATCTACAAGTTCCTTGCCTGCCGTCTCTTTAATCTTCTCTCTATCATTCGCAAACATTATTCTCAGTTTACTATCCTTTATCGCCTCAAAATTAACCTCATTATCAAACCTGTCAGGGTCAAAAAATATCTGAAGTTCTGCCTGAATAAGCTCCCTCATTCTGTAAACACCCTGACGTGGTGATATCTCATTCCTGTATGCTTTTCCGATAACTGCAAGGCCGAGCGGGAGTTTTTTTCTTAGAGTCTCAAACTCTCTCCTGAAATTCAGGTAAACACCCTGTGCGGTCTCAGGCCTCAGAAATGCTTTATCCCTTCCTTTAGGTCCTACAGAAACAGGGAACATCATGTTGAAGACTGAGGCATTGCCAAGTCCGCCCTTGCAGTCAGGGCATCCTATTTTCAGGTTTTTTATCATAGTATCTATTTCCTGAACAGTTAACCCTTCCGCGCTTTCCCCAGTTTTTCCCTCTATAAGATGGTCTGCTTTGAACGAATGCTTGCACCTGCTGCATTCTACCAGGACGTCTGTGAAATGCTCAGTGTGCCCTGAGGCTTTTAATGAAGATTCCGGGAGTATGTTCACAGTATCAATCAAACAATAATCCCCTAAACTTAAAAAGTATTTCAGCCATAAATTCTCCCATTTTCTTTTCAGCACTGCCCCAAGATGCCCGTAATCATAGAAACCAGCCAGCCCACCATAGATTTCAACAGCAGGCCAGATAAAACCTCTTCTTTTGGCAGCACTCCATATTTTTGCAGAGTCCATCTAATCACTTTTTCTTACAACCATCACAGGACAGGAGGCATGGTGTACAACATTTTCTGCGACACTGCCGAGCAGTATTTTTTCCAGGCCTGTTCTTCCCTTTGTACCAAGAACTATGAGGTCGTTCGGTCCTGAGTTTTCGATTATCTGCTCAGATGGTACACCCTCCACGATTTTTGTCTCAACATACACACCAATTCTTTTTCCTTCCCTGACAACATAGTTTACAGTCTCATGCGCATCTTTGTTCAGTAATGAATATATGTCTGTTGTCAAGGAATCAGGCGGTATTGCTGCAAATGCGGTTGTGTCCATCACATACAATGCCAGTACTTTTGCGCCTGTTGCCTTTGCAAGTTCAAGTCCCTGTTTCACAGCCTCTTTCGATGGCTCAGAACCATCCGTTGGTATTATTATTCTTTCATACATTTCCCACACCTATAAAGGATATGTGTCTACTACTACATTTTACTATCGCATCCATTGATGAATGGGTGTTGAGTACCAGAAAATCAGCAGAACCTCCTTCCTCTATCCCTCCTCGAACCTTAAAAAGGTTCCAGGGGTTTATTGTCACCATGTTAAAGATGGTTTCAGGTTCGACTCCACCCCTCAACCTTGAAATTTTGTAGGCAAACTCCATTTCAGTGAAAATATCTGGGTTGTTTATCATTGCATTATCCGAACCAAGCAGGAGTGTCAAGCATTTTTTTATCATCAGAGGAATGTTTGGGATATTCCCAAAAAAAACATTTGACCTTGGGCAGACTACAACAGGAACATTGCTGTCAGCAGCAATCTCTAAATCGCTTTCTGATGCCTTTGTCATGTGAATCAGGAAATCAGGTCTTAAGTCAAGCACCTTATCAATATCCTCCCTTATCCTTTCACTCACATGGAGTGCAAACATTTTGTTTTTTCTTTTTGTATGCTCAGCAAGTTTCTTTAACTCAAAGTAATCCCAATCAGAGATAGAACTCACACCAATACCATCAGTCTTTCCTAAAATTTTATTAACCTCCTCCCTGCGATATTCCAATTTTTCAGGTCTGCCCATTTTAACACATTTCATCTGTTTGTTTTTCAGCGCATTATTTAACTGATTGATTCCTTTTATTCCAAACTCCCTGAAATCACAAAAAACAGAAACACCTGAAAAAAACATGTCATCCACCGTTTTTTTCATTGCATCCACTATCTCTTTATCAGAACTTTTCCTTAAAACCCTGAACTTCAAACCGTTTGGCGGCGCAACCAATTCCTCAAGCCTGCCAGACACATTTTTCACAACAGCATCACCAATATGGGTATGGGCGTTAACAAGCCTGGGAATAATTACCCCTCTTGCAGCAGGTTTCCTGTTGGGTCTATCAAGTATTTTTTTTATGATGCCATTCTCAAACCCGATACTGCCCTTGATGAATTTCCATCTTTCATCATACTGTAGAATATAACCCTCAACATATCTCATTAAAAAGCATATCATTTTAAATAATAATAATCGTTTCTGAAAACCACAATGCTTATATCCTATCTTAACGATTCTATGTATGGTGAAAAAATGCCTGCAAAAGTAAAACAGGAAGCATGCGATGGATGCGGATCATGTGCTGAGGTCTGTCCTGCCGAAGCAATTACTGTTGAGGGAACAGCAAAGGTAAATGCTGATAAATGCGTTGAGTGTGGCGCCTGCGTGGATGCCTGTCCAAACAACGCGATTACCTTAGAGTGATCCAATGGAAACAGTGTATGTTTTGATAAATGTGGAATCAGGTGCGCTTGAACCTGTCATGAAAAAAATAGCAGAAATGAAAAATGTTAAAGATGTTGCTGTTGTCACAGGGGCGTATGATATCCTAGCAAGGATAGAAGGAGAATATATAACTGATGTCCTCACAAGTGTTGTGAGAGGAATACGTCAAATAGAAGGGGTAACCTATACAGAAACACTGGTGGTGGTGAAACTATAATCACAGTCATATAGGTCATATATGACAAAAAAACGGAGGTATATAGATGACAGAAGAAAACACGGTATTCATAGGAAGCAAACCGACAATGAACTATGTGTTGGCTGTGGTAACGCAGTTCAACTCCGGCGATGAAGTAGTTCTGAAGGCAAGGGGTAGGGCAATAAGCAGAGCGGTGGATGTAGCGGAAATAGTGAGAAACCGCTTTGTTTCTAACGCAAAAGTGAAAGATATTAAAATAGGCACAGAACCGCTGACCACAGAGGAAGGCAAAACAACAAACGTCTCATCAATTGAGATAAGTATGGGAAAATAAAACGTCTTTCTATCTATTTTCTTGAGGAACATTGCGGGTGTAGTGTAGCCTGGTATCACTTAGGCTTGCCACAGCCTTTTTCTTTTCTCTTTAGAGAAAAGAAAAACGCTGGCGAAAAAGAAAAGAGAGGAGGGATTGCATCAGCAATCCCTCATTTTTTCTTTCTTTGACACCGATGCGCTCTTTCTTTTCATAAAAGAAAGCGCTCCTGCAAAGAGCCTTCAACCCGGGTTCAAATCCCGGCGCCCGCATTCTTTTTTGAGTTAAATATTTTAAGATATAAACGCATTCATACATGCGCCGCCATAGCTCAGTTGGTAGTTCATAGGAAAACTTCGTTTTCCTATTCTCTCCAGTTTTCTTTCAGAAAACTGTCGATTCACAGGAATCAAAGATTCCTGCTCTCCTCGCAAACTTTGTTTGCTCGGATTCAGAGGAATTTGTAACCAAATTCCTCCTCTCTCCAAAAATTGCTCACGCAATTTTTGTCGAAGCAGCTGACTTATAATCATACGCCGCCATAGCTCAGCTGGTAGAGCAGCTGACTTGTAATCAGCAGGTCGGGAGTTCAAATGGTTCGGACTGTGTCCTCCCATTTTCAATGCAGTCCTGCCTTGAAAATCTCCCTGGCGGCTTTTGTACATTTAACATCCATCACCACTTTCACTTCTGATGGCGAATACGTTTTAACACTTTTTAGATAAACAACTTCCATTTTGCGCCCATTTTTTTCACAATTTTTTTTTAGGTCAGATATTCTGTTATTTATTTTGTCTTTTTCAATGATTTCGTAATAATGGATAATCCCCTTATCTTTTAGACTATTCAATGCATCATCAAAAAATTCGTATGCCTTATGCGGCAGGTTCATGATAATCCTATCCGCTTTTTCAATATTTTTCATAACCTTTTTTGCATCCCCCTGGATTGGGACAACATTTTCTACTTTGTTTATTTTGATGTTTTCCTTAAGGTATCCCACTGCTGTTTTGTTTATGTCTATTGCAAAAACCTTTTTTGGTTTTTTGTGTTTTGCAATCATAACAGCAAACCCTCCAACACCGGTAAACATATCTATAACCGTTTCATTTTTTCCTACCTGCTTGGCAATCCTGTGATGTTCGGATGCAAGGCGCGGGGAAAAATATACTTTTGAAACATCCACTTTCAGTTTTATGTTGTACTCTTTATGTATTGTTTCTGTTTTTTTTTCACCGGCAACAACCTCCAAATCCCTGATTCTGCATTCATTTTTTACACCCCTGTCAGCACACGCAGTTCTCAGGTTTATCTGCGCTCTCAGTAACGCATTACCAACCATTTTTTTATATGGGAGTAACTCATCTATAATTTTAATAATGGCAATATCGCCAATAATGTCAAATGATGTCGGCAAAAGTTCCCTTAATCGATCTGGTATTTCTACTATTTTTTTGTAGTCTCCTTCTCCAATTTCTATGCCATCAAAATCTTTCTCCAGGATTTCAAATCCTAAATTTATCTTTTTCAAAATTGGGATATAAAGGAAATCATTCCTTTTAATCACTAATTTTTTGTTCAGCACACCCATCTCAAGAAGTTTTTTCCTTACTTCCTCACCCTGTTTCCTTTCCACTTTTACGCATAAGCTTTTCATTAATATATCATGGAAGTAAGCATAGTTAAATATTCTCAAAACCATTTCCAAAATATGGGGAAAATAACATTTATTGGTCTCGGGCTTTTTGATGAAAAAGACATAACCCTGAAAGGACTTGAAAACATAAAAAAAAGTGATAAGATTTTTGCAGAATTTTATACTGCCAGACTCATGGGAACATCCAAAGAAAAAATAGAGGAATTGTTTGGGAAAAAAATAAGAATACTGTCCAGAAAAGAGGTGGAGGATGGAAAAATTATATTGGATGCTGCAAAAAACAAAAACATTGCATTTTTAACACCTGGTGACCCTATGACTGCCACAACACACGTTGCATTAAGGATCCAGGCAGCTGAGAGGGGGATAAAAACAAAAATTATTCATGGTGTTTCCATTGTCTCTGCCGCATCCGGACTGCTTGGGCTTCAGTCCTATAAGTTTGGCAGAACGACAACGATACCATTTCCGGAAAAGGATTACCTTCCTGAGAGCCCTTATGATGTTATCAGACAAAACAAAGAAAACGGCTTGCACACACTTATCCTGCTGGACATTAAATCAGACAGGTTAATGACCGCGAATGAGGGAATGAAGATATTATTAAGAATTGAGGAAAAAAGAAAGGAGAAGGTAATCACACAGGAAACATTGATGTGTGTTGTCGCAAGGGCAGGCTCTGATGACTGCTTAGTCTCAGCAGATTATGTAAAAGCTCTTTTAAACAAGGATTTTGGAATGCCAATGCATTCATTAATTATGCCTGGAAATCTGCATTTTATGGAAGCTGAGGTATTGGTTAAAATGGCAAATGCTCCTGAAAGCATAATAAAAGAACCAATTAACCAAAACCATTAACTTTCTCCATTATATAGGCTTACAAACTTAACAAATATAATATGGGGGCTTAACTTAAGTGAATAAGTACAGGCATCCCAACCCAAATTAACGCATAACCATCACTTTAACTACTTTATAAACCTACAAACTTAACAAAATTAAGTTATATATTTAATAATTATCTTTTCTTTATTTTCCCACTGGAACCAACATGTACCTCTACACCATTATTCTGCTTTGTATACCCATCCCTTATTTCAATATTATCACCTATCTCAAATTTTACAGTTTCCTTTGCTCTTTCATCCCATAAAACAACCCTTGATGATCCTGTTCCATCATTAATCATAATAGTTGATACAAAACCTGTTGAGCCATTTTTCCTTATGAATGACCTTGGTCCATTCTTACTGATTATCGCACCAATAACATTTACATTCATCCCTGGTTTAACGTCTGAGAGATTTGTGAGGTTAACCTTTATAAATCCTTTAGGTCTGTCCCCTGGTTCAGGAACAACAATCCCCCATTTACCAACATTTATCTCAAACCGGTTTTCATTTTTTTTAACCCATCCATTAACAACCTTCAGAACAGTGTTTTCTTTTATAGTACCATTTTCAACAACTTCAACATCTTTGTCCCAGAGCACAAGTCTGCATTCCCCTGTTTCATCTTTGATTTCAAGATTCACAACCTTTCCTTTCCTTCCATTTTTTTCAAAAACCCTTGGCTCAAAAATTTTTGTTACAGCAACATAAACCGTTGCTTCCTCAGCATCCCTTAATTCTCTGATAGTTGAAACATGCTCAACATTCCTTCCCATTTCATCTGCGATAAGAAAAGCAATTGCATCCTCATCCAACAGCTGATTGTAATCATCAGCTCTTTTTTTGATTTCTTTTTCAAAGTTTTCATGAGAAATTAAATCCTTAACAAGTTCGTATGATTCTGTTTTTGTTTTCCGCATGCAGCAGTATTGTTTTATGATTACTTTTTACTTTCGCTTCAACTATTTGTATAAAATGATGTTTTTGATATGAAAAAGGGGGGTTTTAAAGGATAATCTCTGTTTTTTCTAAAAATAACATCCAAAAACGTCAAGTTCGGTAGACCGAAGTTGACGAAAATGTTGCTTTAATCACTTCCTCTTTTCTGTTCTTTTAGAATTTTATCCTCAATCTGCATTACTATCTTTTGCTTGATATTAGTATTCTTTGTTCTCCTTTTTATTATTTCTTGAACTTTATTAAAAATTCTTATATCAACAATTGGATCATGTTCCCCCTTCTTTAATATTTCTTCCCATTGAGTAAAACCACAATAGAGTGAATTCTTCAGAATGCCTGATATTGTCTGCTTTGCCCATCTACCGCCTTTTTTTGTAGGAACCTTTTTTTCATTAAGTTTTTTTACAATAGTCCCCATGCTTGATTCATTAACATATTCTTTAAAAATATACTTTATAATTTCTGCCTCTTTATGGTTTATAATAAGTTTCCCATCTTTATAATCATAACCGTAAGGAATGTTGAAACCCAAAATACCACCAACAGTTGATGCCTTCTGCCTCATGCCTGTGTAAACCCGCTCACCAATCTGCTCAGACTCAAGCTGCGCTATCCTTTGTATTATATCAACAACAAATCTCCCCATTGCTGTAGATGTGTCTAATGATTCCTGCATGGATGAAAACTCCTTTTCCCATTTTCTCAGGTTGTCCATCATCTCCATAAAATTCCTGGAGTTCCTGTGAATCCTGTCCATCTTCACAACCAATATTGTGTCCCATTTTTCTTTCTCACCCATCATTTTCTGATAAGCAGGCCTGCGTGTATTCCTTCCTGAATGCCCATCGTCAACATATTCACCGGCTATTTCCCATCCTCTTGCCTTGCAGTAATTCCTCAGGGATTCTGTCTGCGCATCCAGTGAAAAACCCTCCTTTGCCTGGTCCTCAGTACTTACCCTTGCATAGATTGCTGCTCTTGTCATCATAGATCATATGCTTATAGGATTATTTAAAATTTATCAGTTAAATCACCATATTAATTTTGTTAAGTCTGTATGCCTACTCAATAGTTGTTGGTAAGTTTTTTGCGTAACTGCCTGCCCTTAATAGGAAGGTTTATTACGAAGGGCAAATAGATGATTGAAAAGGCAACGGCATATTCTCATTAGAGTCCCAACTGTTCGCATTCAAACCAGAATAACCAGAACCCATACCATAACCATATTCATAAAGATTACTTAAACCATCAGCATCAAAATCACCAGAACCATCAGGACCTGTGCGATTCACAAACTCAAAAGTATAATCAAAATCGGCGTAATCATCATTGGCATCTTTCACATCAACCATGCTGTTGATGGTACTATTGCCATTCTCAACATGTCCTATTTCTTCACAACCCCTATTATTATTTTCCTCTAAACCTTTTATATCACCCCCAAAAAAATTATTATTTTCACACACCTCATTTATTCCCTCTACACCAAACACCTCACCATTATTGTTGTTATATATGTTCATCATAGAATTATTAAAATCCTCGTTTGGCATAGAAAGACAATTACCAAACATATTAGGATAACTACTGTTAGAAAAAGAAATATTTGGATTCAAATAATCCTCATAAAGCATACCCATCCTTGTTTTCTCACTCATAGTCCCCAGATTCTGCCTGAAAGAACTGGAAACAGTTTGGTTCTCAAACCAAACCTGTTTCCTAACCCTTTTCTTCACGTAATGGTTTGAGAGCTTGTTATTCGGGACTATATGCATACTTTATCAACCCCGTTATGATATTAAACTGAGGGATTAAAATGATTTTGATGATTATGTAAATAGCACGTCTATTTTTTGTTTAACCTTTTCAATTATTTCTTTATTTTCCAAAGTTTTTGGACCAATTAAGAGATCAACTTCTTTCTGGTACATTCCCGCCAAACTAAACCGTGGCTCAATTCTAAAATTGTAGGTGGGAACAGCAAAAGACGTCATCATAATTCCTCCCTTCTTCTCCCTTGTTTTTTCAAAATCCAATCCGCTATCTTTTAGAATAGATTCTATTGTGCCAAAAACTTTTTCCTCAAACGTTTTAAAATCAATCTTCATCCCTTTAGTATCCTTTAAAGTAGTGATCTTAAATTCTGTTCCTTTCTCTTTTTTGAGTTGATTATATACGACCCAAAAAACAAGAGGAAGGAGAACGACTACCATTGCTCCAACCCACCAGATGCTATACAAAACATCCAGAGTTCTACTTGGCACTGTTATCCAATCATATAGAACACAAAAGAAAAACGTAGCACAAAGGAAGATAAGAACGACCAATCCTTTAAGGTGGTGTTTAAAAGCATCTATCCACACATTTTTTCTCATTTTTATCACCTCACGGATAACTGGGGATTTTATCCCCTACTACAGAACGATATTGTCCAATTGTACCGCATGTTATTATAAGGGATGCGGTCATGAAAATTGCTGAAATAAGGATTTGAGGACCTTTAGATGTTGCAGTGCCATAACACGCAGCACCCGCACCTACTACCGTCAGTATAGTTCCAAAGAACATACCAAGATCTCTTGCAGATTCTCCGCCTTTTTGTGCAAATCCTGTGAAATAAGCAGCAAATGCTGACAGGAGTAATCCTGCTCCTGCACTTGCAACCCCTCCAGTTCCAGTTCCTAAAGCAAAGAAAGCAGCAATAGAAGATACCAACAGTCCTACGATTCTAGCAACATCCTCACCGCTTAAAGAATGGTGCTCATCAGTCGGAGTGATTCCAGTAAGTGTACAGAACAATGCCACAGGATCAGTTATTGACCCTAAAAGATTTTTTATTGTCTCAGCATATTGCTCACCGCCAACTGCTTTTAAAGCAGTGGCAATAATATCCCCTACAAAGTCTGCTACACTCTGTATTCCATCCTGTATGAATTCTAAAAGTGGTTTAACAAGATTTACAACCCACTCAACCGCACCAAATACTGGTTTGAAGACATCAAGAAGTCCTCCCGACAAAGCATTCAACATATCATATACACTACCACTACCACTTACATCATTCTCAGCATCCATGTACTTTATCAAAGCATCAAGTACACCACTGGCCCAATTATCCAGTACATTTACTATCGCATTTATTATCGGGCTAAACATTGCAGTAATAGCATCCCAAATCCAAGAAACCAACGTATTAAGTGCCCTACCA
>Ga0210044_10009823_pt1 | contig 11554 bp, 10 predicted proteins | sample CryGey13umfilter_2_FD_183959 | JGI IMG/M metagenome (GOLD analysis project Ga0210044, IMG submission 183959) | Groundwater microbial communities from aquifer in Utah, USA - Crystal Geyser 4/9/14 3 um filter (SPAdes) (version 2) | ecosystem: Environmental > Aquatic > Deep subsurface >...
TTCCGATCTTATCGGCTGTAAAACCGGTATCAAACGCCGTCCCCGCCCAAAGCTAACGCATTGTGGCGGGTGAAGATATAGTCTATGTAATATTTACATGAACAGGCTAGTAGAGCCCGAGAGTTCATATCGACGGCTCTGTTCGGCACCTTAGCTATTTAAGCTTTCGGGGTGCCATGACAGTAATGTCATTAAAAAATAGCGGCTTATAACGGTGGACTTCATCTACTTCAAAATAAATAGCCTAAATGATATAATCAAAGTATATGAACAATACCGTGGGAAGCTTAACTCAACTTCAAAAGTCCATAATTCAAGGCAGTGCTTTGGGCGATGGATATATCAGACAAATGCCTGGACGCAAAGACGCTTTTTTGGAAATCAACCATTCAATCAAAGCTAAAGAGTATGTTGATTGGAAGTTTTCTAATTTAAAAAATCTTTGTTTATCATCGCCAAAAGAGAGGATAATTGATGAGAGAAGAATCGCTTATAGATTTTTCACTTGTCAACACTCAGAAATAACGGAAATCTACGAAAAATTTTATGAAAATAAAAAAAAGAGGTTTCCAAAAAATTTTGAGCTTGATCCAATATCTTTGGCAGTCTGGTTTATGGACGATGGAAGCAGAACAAAAAAGGGCGATTTTTATCTTAACTCGCAACAATTCAGCATAAACGATCAGAAAAAAATGCTGCATGCTCTAAGAGTGATTGGAATAAGAGCGAGATTAAATAAAGATAAAAAATATCATAGGATAAGGATATATAAGGAGAGTATTCCTAAGCTTATAGATATAATAAAACCCTGGATTGTTCCTTCTATGAAATACAAAATTGTTGAGTTATAGCCCCGTAGAGACTTATTCCGACTATGTTGGAATAGAGCTTTCCAAATGCGGAAGGCTAAAACGCCGACTCCGCCTTAGGCGGATGAAGATATAGTCCTAAAATTATTCATAAAATCTTTCATTGAATAATCAATGCGATGTCGGCTCATCACATCCTGGAGGTGGAGAAGCTTCCAAGGGTTGGGCTGTTCGCCCATTAAAGTGGTACGTGAGCTGGGTTCAGTACGTCGCGAGACAGTACGGACCCTATCTACTGCAGGCGCCGAATCTTGAGTGGAGTTCGGGATAGTAAAATTTTGCTACTTTATGGAGTAATCCATAATGACAACCTGACTAATAACGGTGAAACCTTCATTATTTATTTGGTTGCGGTGATTATAGAGAATTGCAGGTTCTTATTCTCTGTGATACAATTTAATTGAGGACCGAATTAAATAAAAAGGCAATACCGTGGGAAGACAAATAAAAATTCAAACAACAGATTGGGCTTATATTGCTGGATTTCTTGACGGCGATGGCAGTGTTATAATCCAACTAAAAAAAGAAAAGACACGAAGAGGGGTTGGAGGTTAATGCTTACCATTTGTTTCTATCAAGATACAAGGCATGAAAAGCCGCTTTTCTGGATTAAGAAAAAATTAGGAATTGGGTATATCTCTCACAGAAAAGATGGGATAACCGAATTTCGAATAAATGGTTTTGAGCAATTAGAATCAATAATGAAAGGATTATATCCTTATGTAAAATTTAAAAAGAAGCAAGTTTCTTGCGTCTTAAAAATTTTACAAATTATTGGCTCTAAAGAAAGTTTGTTTGCTTTGAAAAAGCAAGACAAAAAAAGAATAGCTAAAGCCGTCTTACAAGCAAGACAAGAAAATTATCAATCTGGCTCTAAAGGGATTGAAAAATTAAAACTTGATTTGGAAATGTTAATTAATTCTTGAATTTTAATTGTCCCCGTAACGACTTTAATGGTTAAAACCCATTAGGATGGCAGTTTTTAAACCTGTCATAATATGTCAGCCCCTAATCCGCCTAAGGCGGACGGGTGAAGATATAGTCTGAGCTCATAGAAATATGGGAATAATCGACGAGAGGACCTTCCGGAGCCAACCTCTGGTGTGCCAATTGTTCTGCCAAGAGCATTGTTGGGTAGCCACATTGGTAAGGGATAAGCACTGAAAGCATCTAAGTGCGAAGCCCACCACGAGATTAGGATTCTTAAACCCCCCGGAGACTACGGGGTTGATAGGCTCTAGGTGTAAGAGCAGCAATGCTTTAAGCCGAGGAGTACTAATAGGTTTATCAATTGGGTTTCTAAACGGTTAGCAATTATTGAGGAATATTATGAGATGGTTGCAAAACTATTCCTGCTACAATTTTATCTTTTCGGCTGCGTCATCGTCAGACTTCGCAAAATGCTTTTCGCCGTAGCTGGGCTACGGCCTCAAAACATTTTGCTCGTCTTCCTCGCCTCGCTCGAAAATCTAAAATTTCGCTACGAAATAGTTTTGCAACCATCTCGATTTAACTATTTTTATGTGTTTGTCCATTGATAAGGCGATTATACTGAAGGTGCTCCACCTGTTCCCATTCCGAACACAGAAGTGAAATCCTTTGAGGCCGATGGTAGTGGTTTTACCGCGAGAGTAGGTCGTCGCCTTATCAATGGACGAAACTCAAATATGTCGAAATATCGATATATCGAAAGCAAAAGCTTCCGCCTAAGGCGGAAGCTTTTGCTTTTCAAATTTTATTAGTTATAATGCAATCATGAAAAAGACATACAAAATTTTAATTTTATTGATTTTTATTTTAGGGCTAACCATTGCCATTAATAAATTTAGCGCTGATGATTTTATAAAAAATACTTTCTATAAGATATTCACGCCGTTTCAAAAATCAACCTGGCAAGCTGGCGGCTGGTTCTCGGACAAATTAATAGCTCCCTTAACAGTTGGGAAAATTCAGACCGAAAATCAAAATTTAGTCAAAGAAAATTTATCCTTAAAAGAACAAATTATTATTCTCAAATCCCAAGCTGAAGAAAACGCCATACTGAAAGCCGCTTTGGGAATAAGCGCGGAGAGAAAAGAAAATATGGTCTTGGCTGATGCGCTGAACAAAGATTTTCTGGGAAACTATTTGCTGGTTAACAAGGGCAGTAAAGACAAAATAACCAAGGGCTTAGCGGTTATCACGCCAGACGGAGCTTTGGTGGGAAAGGTTGAGAAAGTTTATAACGACTTCTCGCAAATCATTTTAATTACTTCTGCCTCCAGCTCTTTTTCAGCTGAAATTGAAAACGAAAAAACCGGCGTTTTGGCGGTGATTAAGGGCAATGGCGATGGCAAAGTTTTTTTTGAATTGGTCCCGCAAGAACAAGTTTTAAGTAAAGGCGATTTAGTCAAAACCATTGCTTTGGGTAATATTTTTCCCAAAGATATTTTAGTGGGCGAGGTGCTGAATTTTGAAAAAGAACCGTCAAGCTCTTTCCAAAAAGGCGATATTCTGCCTTATTTTTTACGGAATAATTTCAAGCAGTTATTAATAATTGTTGATGAAAAATAATCACCTCAATATGCTTATTGCAAAATATCTAATTTGGCCGCTTGTTTTATTGGCCTTATTTTTTGTTGAATTAAGCTTTCTGCCCCAGCTTCTCCCTTGGGGCATAACCATTGATTTTGTTTTTTTATTGGTTTTTTTAAGTTGTTTTTTTCGCGAAAAAAATGACTATTTTAGTTATTTTTTAGCAACGATAGCGGGGGGATTTTTAGATATCTACTCCGGGCAATTGTTTTTTGGTTTTTGGATATTATTTTTTGTTTTACTGGCTTGGCTAATCAAAAAAATGAGTTTTTTAATGCAAGGTCTCAATGTTTTTTCTTTTTTGATAAATTTTTTAGTGGCTTATTTATTTTATAAATTTTTTTCCTGGTGGCTGGTTTGGCCAAACTTTTCTTGGCTAAACTTTATGATCACTTTTGCTCTTACGGGAGCTATAGGAGTTATTTCTTTTTTCATTTATGCCTCTTTACATAAAAAGAAAAGTTAAAGAAGTTGGAATAGAGGACATCTTTTTAGACAAACTTGCTCAAAAAAGAGAGCAAGAGCATTTTGTTTCCAGCAAAAAATTGGAAGTGCCGCTTGATAAAAATGGGTTTTTTTCTTTATTGGTTTTTGGATTTTTAATTTTCGGATTTTTAGCTGGCTTTACATTTTATCTGCAAGCGCAAGGCAAAGAAAAATACAATTCGCTCTCCCAGCAAAACAAATTTACAAATTTCAATTTATCGGCTGAAAGAGGCATTATCTACGACAGGAACCTTTTGCCTTTAGTAAAAAACGAGTCAACCTTTGAGCTTTGGGTAAAAAAATCCGAGCTACCCAAGGAAAATTATAACCAAGCGATCATAGCCATCTCTTCTATTATTCAAAAACCAGCCGAGTTTATTAGAAATCTCATAGATAGCGCCATACAAGATGATTTCTTGATAGCGGGCGATTTGAACCACGAACAATTAGTGCTTTTAACTGCTGAACAAGCCGAGTTTCCCGGGTTTATCATCAAAAAAAATATCTTACGACAATACCAAGGGCCTTTAAGTATGGGCCATATTTTGGGTTATTTAGGAAAAATCAGCCAGGGGGAGGTGGCGGTTTTGCAAAGCAACAATTATGAATTTGCCGACTATATTGGCAAAGAAGGCCTGGAAAAATATTACGAGAATATCCTCAAAGAAAAAAAGGGTATTGTTAAATTTGCCAGAACCGCCCAAGGCAAAATAATCTCGCAGGAAGTTGTACAATATCCCGCCTCGGGGCAGAGTTTGGTTTTATCCATTGACGCGAAATTGCAAAAGAAAAGCGAACAAGCGCTAACTTTGGCCTTGGCTGAAAATGGCCTTAAAAAAGGAGTGGTGGTTATTTTAGACCCAAGAAACGGAGAAATGCTAACTTCGGTTTCTTGGCCTTCATTTGATAATAATTTATTTGCTAACGGCATATCTATTGAAGATTTTCAACGGCTCAACGATGATAAAAATAATCCCCAGTTAAACAGAGTAATTGCCGGGCTTTATCCCAGCGGCTCGGCCATCAAGCCAGTCATGGCCACAGCCGCTTTAGAAGAGGGGATTGTTAATGAAAAAACAATTCTCTATTGCCCCCCAAAACTTTGCGCGCCTCATCAGTATGACCAAGGCGCTGATTGTTACCCCGACAATGCCTATCATGGCTATACTGATGTCAAAAGAGCCATTGCGGAATCAGTCAATCCTTTTTTCTATATGATTGGCGGGGGATACACCGCCCCCAAGCCGTCTAATGAATACTACGACCCCAAATTGCCCAAAAAATTTGAGGGCTTGGGCATCATGAAAATAGCCCAGTATCTTAATTTATTTGGTTTTGGCCAAACCGCCAACATTGATTTACCCGGCGAAGCCTCGGGCAGGGTACCCGCGCCCGAATGGAAAGAGGCCTATTTCAAAACGCCGGCCACCCAAAAATGGTATTTGGGCGATACCTATAATCTTTCTATTGGCCAAGGGTATTTTTTAACTACTCCTTTGCAATTAGCCCAGGCCATCATGGCTATAGCCAATAACGGCCAGCTTTATCAACCCAAAATAGCCAAAGAAATTTTATTAAGCAACAATCAAAAACAAGCAATCCCGCCGATTTTAATCAGAGAAAATTTTGTGGCCAGCTCCACCTTAAAAATTGTCCGAACCGGTATGCGCCAAACAGTCACTTCGCCGGCTGGCTCGGCTCACTCATTAAATGTTTTGCCCATAGCCGTATCAGCCAAAACCGGCACAGCGCAAATTTATCCCAACAAAAAAATTTACTTAAACTGGATCGCTGTTTACGCTCCCTCGGATAACCCGGAAATGGTCATGGTTGTTTTGATTGAAGAAGTAGTCGGACTCAAATCAACCGCTCAAAGAGTGGCGCGAGAAATTTTGGACTGGCAATTTTACACCCGTAACCTCAAAGAAAAAACACCCCCTGTTTTAGAAGCGCCAGCTCCATTAGAGGTCTCATCTCTAACTGGCTCAACCACACCCGAAACAATCTCCACAACCACTACTACCACCACCACCGAAAGCGCTCCTTTCTCAACAACAACCATTAGTCATTAAAAATTTGGACGGGGTCTGACCCCGTCCAAATTTAATTAAATTAATTTATGATCTTGCTCGATAAAAGCTTTTATACTATTAAAAAAGAAAAACAAAAAGGCAGAGGAATATTCGCTAAAAAAGAAATTCCCAATGGGACAATAGTGGCTGATTATTTGGGTCGCTTGATTAAAGTAGAAGAAGAGGAAGATTACGAAAAACGCTTTGGCCATTATGTAATGTTTTATAATGACAGAGCCTCCATTGTGCCGCAAAATATTAAAGCAGTTGGCGCTCATTTAATCAATCACTCTTGTATGCCCAATTGCGGTGTTTTACTTCTGCAAAAACATATAATTTATGTATCGTTGAGAAAAATTTTCCCAGGCGAAGAATTAACTATTGATTATGAAATAGAGCAATTACCCAAAGGAAATTTTCAATATCCTTGTTTTTGTAAAAACTTGTTTTGTCGGGGCACTATGAATGTTTCCCAAGAAAAAGAAGAAAAATGGTATCGCTTTAGCCATAAAGGAAGCAAGGTAAATTTTAATAGTTTAGAGGTGGCTTTTGGCCAGGCATTGGAACCCCTTAAAAAATATCCTAAATTTATGAAAGATTCTTTTGGCTATCCAGTTTTTGCTTCATTAATTAAAGAGCCGATTATAGTTTCCGACAGCCGGCTACCGTCAATAAAAGTTTTGCGCGAAAAAATAAAAAATACCGGCCGATGCCTGTATTTCCCTAAAATTGATTATTGTTTATTCGGTATCGCTGACAATACGCTCATTTCAGCGCCGATGAGCTATCTTAAAAAATTCATATAAATATGGATATTTTAGTCCTCTGCGACCAAGCAAAAAAAACTGCCAGAAACTGGGCAAAAAATCAACTTCCAACCATAAAAAACAAGGTAAAACCGCTAAAAAACTTTCCCGATGAGATTATTTTAGACGGCTTGGTTAATAATTGGTTTGAATTGTTTGATGAAAAAATTAAAAATCGCCAAGAAAAGTTTTATTTAGCTCAAACCGCCAGCGCCATAAAAAAAGTTGAGGTTAGTGTTTATAGAAAAGCCCTCAAAAAAGTTGGCAAAAAGCAGCTCAACTGCTGGGGCATTGACGAAAAACAAAGAAACCTGCTTTTAGGCGATACCGCGACACCCGGCCTTTTGGAGGTGGCGGGCCGGGCTGATAGCCTTTTTTTGCGATTTTTGCAAGCCAGCTATTTTTCGCCGCAGTTGCTTGATAACCAGCCAGCCAAACAAAAAAGTTTCGCCGTTATTAACAAGCTGTTTCCAAAAGAGTCTGGGGATATCTCTTTGGGTTTGATAAATATAAGCCAGCAAAATCGCTGGTTTAGTGAAGAACAAAGCAGCTTATTATTCCAGCGCTACTTAAAAATTTTGAGCAGTTTTTTTAGCGATCTTAACTATAAAAAGATAGTAAAAAAACAAAAAGCAATTGAAAAAATTTATAGCCAATGCTTGCGAAGCGGCTTTCCTATTGTTTTAACGCCCCCGCTAGAAACCAGCCAGTTTGAGCCATACCTTGACCCAGAATTGCGAATTAGTTTTAGAGATAAAAAAACTAAAAATCAAGAAAAAACATTTCAAACATTGAAAAAAAATCTATCGGGGATTATCAAAAATAAGCAAATAGAGCAAAGAGATATTTTTCTTGTTAATCCGATTGTTTCTTTTGGAGTGAATTTAGTTTTTTGCGGCACTGCCCAAGAAAAGCCGGAAATAGTGATTTTTTTAAGAGAACAAAAAGAATCCTACGACAAAGCCCTGCCAACAATAGTCAATAAATTTATGGCTGCCGCCATCAATGAAACTACCGTAGAAAAAATGTCTTTATTCCTGACTATTTTCCACGAAATATTCCATCTCACTGGCGAAAATTCTCTCTGCTTGAAAAATTTAATAAAAAAAACTTCTGGAAAATTAGGCCTAAGAGACGCCCTTGAAACCGAAGCGGAAATTTTATATCGCTCCTGGCTCTTGAAAATGTCTGAAAGCAAAAAACTATTCGGTCATAAAGAACAATGGGCTTATGCCATGACTGCTTCTTCCCTGCAGGCGCTCAAAGATTTGCCCGAGAACAACAGCTATTTTAAGGCCGCCTGCTATACTCTAAACGAATTATTCGCTCAAAAAATCGTTTACCTAAAAAATAAACAATTTTACATCAAAAAAGAAAATAACTATCAGGATTTCAGCTACGCCCAAAACCAGTTAGTTAAAAATTATCTGCTGGCCTTGAAAAAAAATAATTTTCCTTCCGTAAGCTATCTGTTAGCCAACCTAAAACCCAATAAACAGTTGTGCTCGGCTATTTCTTTTTTGAAAGCAAGCTAAGCTTTTTAGCGCCGATCGTTATGAGCCCGTTGGCAACCTCGGCCCCGCCTTGCGAGGGATCATCGTCAAAATCAAGGCGGCCGCTGTCTAAATCAACATAGTCAATGGGCAGGGCCAAAGCCAGAGCGGCTCCGGTGGTAATAGAAATATTTGATTCATACATACAGCCAATCATAACAATTTTGTTAAAAATTTTCGCTAAATGAAAAATCCGTAAAAAATTGAAAGGCCCGCCACACTTCATTAACTTTATATTAACTCCGTTGGCGTAGTCTTTGGTGATAATTTTAACGGCATCTTTTATATCTACAACCGCTTCGTCGGCTATTATGGGAATAGGCGATTTCTTTGACAAAACTTTTAACTGCTCTAGCGATTGAGCGGCAATCGGCTGCTCCAAAAAAATAATCCCCAAGTTTTTTATTTTAACGATAAATTTTTCAGCTTGGGCAAAAGAATAGCCCTGATTAACATCAACAGCTAATTTAACCGCTTTCGGCAAACTCTTTTCCAAAACAACCACTTTGGCCAAATCAGTTTCCAAATCAAGACCGCATTTTAATTTTAAGATTTTGAAACCTCGGTCAACCGCTTGCTGGGCCTGAATAAGAGTTTGTTCAATACTTTCAATGCCCAAAGTAAAACAAATCGGGCAAGCTGTTCTGTATCCGCCAAAAAGGCTACCTAACTCAAGGCCTTTGGCGCTAACAAACAAATTCAAAAGCGCTTCTTCAATGGCCGACTGCAAACAAGGAAAACCAGCGAATTCTTGCTGGATTTTTTTATGATAAAGATACCATAAATTAAGAGGGATGCTAAAAAAATCTTTATTTAGCTTTTTATCAAGCAAAATTAAACATTTTTTAATTGTTTCTCCGGTAACCTCTTCGTCGGGAGCAGCGCTGCCTAAGCCAAGAAAACCGTTCGGCCCAGTAATTTTAATAATAATTACCTTTGCGCAAGAAACTGTTTCATAGGCGATAGTGAAGGGCTCTTTGAAATGCAAGTTAGCTGTAAAAAATTCAACTTTTTTTATCATAAACTACTAATTGGTTAGGGTAGTATTTTTTTGAAGCAATCAATTTCTTCTTGAAATATCTTGATCATGCGACCGCGATAGGGGAGTGGCAAATTATCCGCCAGCTTCAGAGAAGTGAAAAAGTTATTATAATAACTCCACTTTTTACCGACTCTTGGTAAAACGATTTTTTGAAAAGCCTTCAAATAACGGAATTTTAGCCCTCTTCTCAAAGCAATCATAAAAGCGAATTCTAAATCAGGATCGGGCAAAAAAACCTTCCAAGGATCCGCAAAGCATTCTTCAAAAAATCGTGAACTTTCCAGCAAGTTTTCTTTAAATCCCAGCTTGGCTGGGTCGAAACCGCAGGCCACCGCGTTAAGAAACATTTGATTGCATTTATGGCATTTATGGCACCATTGAGAGCCCCCTATCAACGGCTTTTCAGCCATACAAGAAAACATATAGGGAGCAATTTTCGGATAACGATGTATGAGAAAGAAAAAAATCAACAATTCTTCCAATGGCTCCAGCGAATTTTTAACCGCGCACTGCTGATTAGTTAAAACTCCTATTAAAGCATTTTTTGCCAACGACATTTCGGCGGTTTGGTCAGTGGAATAAAAAATTTTCCAGCCAGCCTTAAAACTAATATCATTGTTGAGGTATTCGCTACCCGTAAGAATATATTGCGCTTGGTGGCGATAAACAAATGGTAAAACCAGCAACGACAGCAAGGTTGTCTGGCTACCCCAGCCAAGCTCTGTTTTTTCTTTCAAGTTAAAAGCCCGGCCGTATCTGAAAAGACCGGGCTGGTGTTTGATAAAATAAGTCTGAACATTAAATTCTTTTGCCAGTAGCTTAAGCTTGTTTAACTTATATTTTTCTTCGTATGGCTGAACCGGCTCTTGGCAATAAACCAAAATTGGCTCTATGCCCAGTTCCAAACACAAGGCAAAAGTAGTTAAGCTTTCTTTACCAAAAGAAAAAGGAAGAACAGCTTTAACTTTTGAACGATTCCATTGCTCTATATCCCCTGGCTTGGGTGATTTTTCTTGATCGGGCAAATAATTAAATTCCAGATTATAAAATCGCTTCAGATACGATAAATGCGGAACACTATCACTTCGTTCGCAATCCAACATATCAAAAAGCTGATTCTTAAATAAAAACGGCTCACCAAGCGGATAGCCAAAATTATAATTGGCTCCTTTTTTGTCAAGCATTATTGGCAAAAAATTGGTTTCTGCAAAAGTTATGTTATCCGAAAATAATTCTTTAAGCGGCTTTGGCAACTCCTGCCAGACCTTGCCCGGATAAACAATGGAAAATTTTTGATTTTCCACAACAACATCAATGCCTCGCGATGTTATTTTTCTGGCGATGTTAAGTTTTTGAATGTTTTCCATACCTTAAAATTATTATCATAAGTTTTGTAGTCGGAAGTTATTTCTTCTCCTTTTTTTATTATTCTCGTAGCGATAAAGCTGCTCCCTTCGGTAATGCGGCAGTTAGGTTTGTTAGAGTGATTAAGAAAAAAAGAAATATCCATACTATTAAGGCCATTTTGCGGCGCGAGAATATAATCTTTCTCGTCGGTAGGAAAAAAATCGTCAATCATCTTTTTGATGCCCAGATCAAGATTATCCAATTCTTTGTTGGTAAATTTGAACCACCTTTGTCTATCAGCCCCACAAAAAATACTCGCGCCTTCGGGAATATCGCGAATAGCAAACACACCCACGCCTTCAATTTTAGATGGTCGCAAGCGACAATAAGTTTTTCTCAACCTACCAATGATTTTTTTCTTATTTTGGTTCATTGGCATTATCTTGTGATTGGCTTAATTGTAAACGATAATCCAGCGGTTTATTTTGATAGCGCCTTACGGCCATTCTAATAACCTCTTCCAAATAATCACCATAATTTATTTGAGTGAGTTTGGCTGTTTCTGCAAGGCAGTCCTGAATATTGATAGGCGGGTTGGCATTAAGTTCAAGCACATAAGGGTTGTCGTCCTGATCTACCCTAATACCAACCAAGCCGTAATCATAACAATTCAAAATATTGTAAGTATCCAAAGCAATTTCAGTAATTAATGTTTCTAACTTTTTGCTGATATTTTTAGCCGGTCTTTGAACGACTATGCCAAAATCGGCAAGCGAAACATCGAAATTTTTCATATTATAAGTAA
>Ga0210044_10009826_pt1 | contig 11549 bp, 9 predicted proteins | sample CryGey13umfilter_2_FD_183959 | JGI IMG/M metagenome (GOLD analysis project Ga0210044, IMG submission 183959) | Groundwater microbial communities from aquifer in Utah, USA - Crystal Geyser 4/9/14 3 um filter (SPAdes) (version 2) | ecosystem: Environmental > Aquatic > Deep subsurface > Groundwater...
TGTGTCACTTATCTGGCTGCTGTGTATGGCGAAGCCTGGTTTGTGGGACAGGCGCAGATTGATGCACAACATGCACTGCATATTCTGTTGCAGGTATCCGCACTGATGCTGGTTGGCGGCGTAATGGCTTTTATTGCGCGGCGCCATGCGAGTTTGCGTGCCAGCAGTGACAAGGCCGTCAGGCAACATCGCCTGCTGAAGGATCTGCACGATAAAATCATGTTGTCCATGCGCGAAGGTGTGATTGTGCTTGATGACCGGTTGCAGGTCAGTGATATGAACGATGCTGCACGGGAGTTGTTAGGCGAACACTCGATTGCGGAGCTGATCGCATCCTCCCGCTTGAAGGATTTCTTTTTGCAGCCTGATGCATCCATGTTCCAGACTGAATATGCACTGCGTAATACGATATTACTGGTGGCAGTGACCCGGCTCTCTACCGAGGCTGATGCGGTCTGGTTATTGACGCTGGTGGATATCAGTGACCTGAGAAGGCTTGAGCAACAGCTGATTCAGAAAGAGAAGCTGGCAGCCCTGGGGCAGATGTCAGCTATGCTCGCTCATGAAATTCGCAACCCCATTCAAACCATGATGCAGGGGCTGGAGATTATGGCCGCCAACAAAGCGGTGGATCTGAATATTCATGAGATTATTCATGACGAGATGTTGCGACTCGGCAGACTTGTTTCCACCATGCTTGATTATTCAAGGCCGCTGCAGCCATCCATATCGCCGATGATGATGCCGCAGCTGATCGCCTCTGCCGTGAATAAAATGGAGATGGTGGAGCATGGGAAAATAGGGTGGAGCTGCGAACTGGGCGAGCTGGAAATTGACGGCGATCATTTTCGGCTGGTGCTGGATAACCTGCTTTCCAATGCTCTGGCCAACAGTTCGGGTGGCAGCACTGTGCAGGTCTGTTTGGGTGGTGTTGAGGGAGGAGATGATGAGGAGGGTGGTGACGAAGGCAGCTGGTGCCTGTTCGTCTGCAATCAGGGCGAGATTCCCGAAGCTTTGCGGCAATCGCTGTTTGAGCCGTTTGTGACCGGACGCTCCAGAGGTGTTGGCTTGGGACTTGCAACCGTGAAGCAGGTGTGTGATGTGAATGAGTGGTCTGTGCGCGTAGAGAGCGGTAAGGGGCAGACTTGTTTTGCCGTAACAGGCCCTATCTTAAGACATCAGGCCGCAGCAGTGACAGATTCGATAGAGAGCATGCATGGCTGAAATATTACTCGTTGAAGATGAAGCCAATGCGCGCAAGATTTTATCGCTCGGACTTGAGTTGCAGGGGCACCAGGTCACCGCCTGTGCCTCGCCTGAAGAAGCCGAAGCGCGCATGAAGGCATATGTCTTTGATATCGTGTTGACCGACCTGCGTATGGAGGGGCGTGATGCAGGGCTGGAGGTCATCAAGCTCAGTAAAAAACTGCAACCCCAGGCAAGAGTGCTGTTGCTGACGGCTTATGCCAGTGCCGATACTGCCGTAACAGCCATGAAAGAGGGGGCATTTGATTACCTGACCAAACCGGTTTCCGGTGAAGAGCTGGCTGCAGCCGTTGAAAGAGCCCTGTTTGATGCCGCGTTGCCAACAACCGTGGCCAAAGCTGAACATGGCGCCGGGCGTTCGGATGAAAAAGAGATGCTGGTCGGTGAGTCGGAGCTGATGCAACGGGTCAGACAGAGGTTGTCGCGTGCGGCCAAATCCGAATTTACCGTGCTGATTACCGGCGAGTCGGGAACAGGCAAGGAGCTGGCGGCGCGTTTCGTGCATGTCCACTCCACGCGTTGCAAAAACATGTTTGTGCCGGTGCACTGTGCGGCCATTCCTGAAGGGTTGTTTGAATCTGAGTTGTTCGGACATAGAAAGGGCTCTTTCACCGGCGCTGATTTCGATCGTGTCGGACTTATTGAATCGGCCGATGGCGGCACCCTGTTTCTGGATGAGGTGGGGGAGATGCCGCTCTCGGTGCAGGTCAAGCTACTCAGGGTTCTGCAGGAGCGGCGCATTCGCCGGGTGGGTGATGATGCCGAACGGGATGTGAACGTGCGTATTATTGCAGCCACCAACCGTGATCTGGATGCCGAGGTTGCACGCGGACATTTCAGGGAGGATCTGTTCTTCCGCCTGAATGTGGTGCCGGTGCATATGCCGCCACTGCGGCAGCGGCGTGAAGATATTCCGCAGCTGGCCAAAGCCATTGTGCGCCAGTGGAGCGAGGGGCGGGAGCCGTGTATGACACGACTGTGCGAACTGCCGTTTATGGGTAATGTGCGCGAGCTGGAAAATATTCTGCAGCGTATGCTCGCGCTCAGCGATACCGGTGATCTGGATCTGCAGCTGCTGGCCGAGTTGTACTCCGGCGCCAGGAGCGAGCCGCAGCTCTCGCTCTCTTCATTGCAGCATGATAATCATACTCTGGATGAGTGGATGGAAGCCATTGAGAAGCAGGTGATCGATGAGGCACTGGCCAAAACAGGCGGCAATATTACCCGCGCAGCCGAGGAGTTGGGTATCAGTTTCCGTTCTTTGCGCTACCGTTTGAAAAAACTCGGCCTTAGCGGAGACGATGAGTGATTTCGATGCTGCTGCTGGCGGTTGTCGTCGGCATGATTTTCGGCAGTTTTGCCAATGTCTGTGTGCACCGCATTCCGCAGGGTGAATCGATTGCCTTTCCCGGCAGCCACTGCCCCAAATGCAACCATGCCATCGCCTTTTACGACAACATTCCGCTGATCTCATGGCTGCTGCTGGGCGGGCGCTGTCGTCACTGTCAGGCAGCTATCTCATGGCGGTATCCGCTGCTGGAACTGTTGATGGGCCTCAGTTGGGGGCTGCTGGCCTGGCACTATGGCCCAACGCTGATGCTGCTCGAAGCGCTCTGTCTGTTCTTCCTGTTATGGATTCTGACCTTTATCGATCTGGAAACCTTTCTGCTGCCGAACGTGCTGACTTTTCCGGGCATCGCACTGGGCCTGGCTTTCGCATGGCTGTTCGGCGACTGGCAGGATGCACTGATCGGGGCCATCGCCGGTTATGCGGTATTGTGGCTGGTGGCCAGGCTGTTTTTGAAAATGACCGGACAGGAGGGCATGGGCTATGGCGATTTCAAGTTGCTTGCCATGCTCGGTGCATTTATGGGCTGGCAGGCGTTGCCGTTTATTATCTTTTCCTCATCTGTGGCAGGCAGCGTGATCGGCGCAGTGATGCTGAAGTTGTCGGGGCGCGGTTTGCGCAGTGAAATTCCCTTCGGGCCTTATCTGGCTGTGGCCGGCATGTGCTGGTATGTCTGGCATGAGCAGATTCTGGACTGGTACCTGGGTTTTTCAGGCATCAACCCGTGAGCGGCTTGCGCAGAATCGGGCTGACCGGCGGTATCGGCAGCGGCAAGAGTACGGTGGCATCAATGTTTGCTGAACTGGGCGTGCCTGTACTGGATCTGGATCAGGTGGGGCGCGATCTGCTTGCCCCCGGTTCCGATGCACTGCAGCAGATTGTACAGGTCTTCGGCGCAACATATGTTTTGCCGGATGGATCGCTGGATCGCAGGGCGCTGGCAAAGCACTGCTTTGCCTCGCCACAAAAAACCGCAGAGCTTAATGCCATCATGCACCCGTTGATCTGGCAGGCGGAACAGCAGTGGCTTGCAGAACAGCGGGGGAAGCTGGCCATCATTGAGGCATCGGTGCTGCTGGAGTCCGGTGGTGCAAAACGGATGGATGCCGTTGTGGTTGTGATGGCCGGGCAGAGCTTGCGTTTGCAGCGCGTACTGGGACGGGGATTCCAGAGCGAAGAGGAGTTTTACACAATCCTCAAGCGTCAGTGTCAGGATGATCAGCGACGGGATCAGGCCGATTTCCTTATTGATAACAATCACTCCTTGCAGGCGCTGCGCGAGCAGGTGGCCTCGCTGTACGGGCAACTGTTGAAGGATTGATGTTAAAATGTTTTTATCGAACTTGACAGTCTGATCCGGCAGATTAACAATGCATGCGTCGGGTTTCTCCGGCGTTCCGTTTGTCCGTAAGGATTTGTCGTAATTCAGTTCATTGATGGCACCCTCAGACCTCATGATCCGATCAGTGTCCACTTTTGGAGTATTTTAATGTCTAAAGATAGCGAAACCGCACAGGCAGTGGCTGATTCCACACCGGCAGCAGATGTGAATTCCGAGGCGACGAAACCGCGTCCTCGTGGTCGCCCGCGCAAGGCTGTAAAAGAGGCTGGAGCCAACAGTGCGGATGCAGCTACGGAAGCCGTTGCAGTTGCTGTTGAAAAGAAGCCGAAACCACAACGTCGTGCCCGCCCGGTGAAAACTGAAAAAGCCGAACCGGTGGTCGAGGCAGAAAAGAGGAGTGCGCCGGTTGCAGTGGCGAACGAAGTGAGTGAAGAAAAACCTCGCCGTCGCGTGCGCCCGCAAAAGCCGGCGAAACCGGATGTGCATGAGCCGGTGGACAACGGTAATAATGCAAACGAAGCAAGTGACGGCAATTCAGACAGTGCAGCCCACCGACAGGAAATGCAGGACAATGGCGGAGATAATGCACGCCGCAACCGCTGGAAGAAGGGGGACCGTAACCCTAAACAGCAGCAGCGTCCGCGTCGTGATGATGGTGAAGAGCGCATTTCCGACGAAATGGAAGGCGTGACCCTGAATCTGAAAGAGGTTTCGGCCAAATCGCCCACCGAACTTCTGGACCTGGCCGACCAGTATGATATCGAGAATGCTGCGGGCATGCGCAAGCAGGAGCAGGTTTCTGCCATTCTGCGTGGTCACGGCTTGCGCGGCGGTACCATTTACAGTGAAGGTGTGCTGGAGATTCTGCCCGACGGTTTCGGTTTTCTGCGTTCGCCTGATGCGAATTACCTCTCAGGCCCGGACGATGTTTATGTTTCCACCCATCAGATTCGCCGCTTTTTCCTGCGCAAGGGTGACACCGTTGCCGGTGAAATCCGCTCTCCGCGCCGTGGTGAGAAATATTTTGCCCTGAAAACCGTCGATACGACCAACGGTCAGTCGCCCGAGCAGGCGCGTACCAAAGTGCTGTTCGACAATCTGACACCACTGTATCCGGATGAACGTCTGCATATGGAGATCGAGAATCCGACGAAAAAGGATCTCACTGGCCGTATTATCGATATCGTATCACCTATCGGTAAAGGGCAGCGCGCCCTGCTGGTCGCACCGCCGCGTACCGGTAAAACGGTGATGATGCAGTCGATTGCCCATTCCATTGAAGCCAATCACCCCGATGCTGTACTGATCGTTCTGTTAATTGATGAACGTCCGGAAGAAGTGACCGACATGAAGCGCTCGGTGAGTGGAGAGGTGATATCCTCGACCTTCGATGAACCGGCCCAGCGCCATGTGCAGGTTTCCGAAATGGTGATCGAGAAAGCCAAGCGTCTGGTTGAAACAGGTAAGGATGTGGTGATTCTGCTTGATTCGATTACCAGGCTTGCCCGCGCCTACAACACTGTCGTTCCATCCTCAGGCAAGATACTTACCGGTGGTGTGGATGCCAATGCGTTGCATCGCCCGAAACGTTTCTTTGGTGCAGCCCGGAATATCGAGGGTGGCGGTTCACTGACCATTATTGCGACCGCACTGGTGGAAACCGGCTCCAAAATGGATGAAGTGATCTTCGAAGAGTTCAAGGGAACCGGTAACATGGAGATCAAGCTCGACCGCAAGATCTCGGATAAACGTGTATATCCAGCCATTGATATTGCACCATCAGGCACCCGTAAAGAGGAGTTGCTGACGCCTCGTGAAGATCTTCAGAAGGTATGGATCCTGCGCAGGATTCTGTCCCCAATGGGCTCGATTGATGCGATGGAGTTCCTGATCGACAAACTCAGCACCACAAAGAATAACGCCGAGTTCTTCGATCGCATGAATCAGTAAAGAACACCCTTACCGCAAAGGACGCAGGGGACACAGGGGAAAAAATAAACAGTAAATTGATCTGTCGTTTCACCCGAAAGGTGAGTCGATATGGCGGTTAAACGTTCTGTTATTCTGCGGAATTCCGAGCACTGTAATGAATCCAACTGAGTATTCAGGTTCAGATTTGTTGCTTTACTCTGTGTCCCCTGCGTCCTCTGTGGTGAATGCTTTTATACGTTTAAGGCGTCGGGAAGGTGATGGAAGCGGGGGATATGATAATCCCAGTAGCCATCAGGTTCGTGCGTAATCCAGACGGTTTTGCAGCCCAATTCGCGTGCCACCTTCAGGTTGTCCGCCATATCATCAACCACCAGCGTGCGTTCAGGTGAGCAGCCTTCTGCTTTGATCAGCATGGCCAGCGTTTCTATATTCGGCTTGGGCATATAGTTGTTAAAACGGATATCGTAGATACGCTCAAAGTGATGGGCGATACCGAGCACATCAAGAATGCGCTCGGCATGTTCAAGGATGCCGTTGGTGTGGATCACCTTGCGTCCGGGCAGCCTCGCCAGCGCCTCATCCAGTTCGTCATCGCGTTTGAGTATCTGATGCGCATCAATATCGTGCACATCATGCAAAAAGGCTTCGGCTTCCATGCCGTGATGCAACATCATGCCGCGCAGTGTGGTTCCGTACTCTTTCCAGTATTTTACCCTGAGCCGATCAGCCTCTTCAGGATCAACATTCAGCTCTTTGGCGACAAAGGCGGTCATGCGTTTATCCATGCGCGCAAACACGCCGTTGTCGGCGGCATACAGTGTATTGTCAAGATCAATGACAGCTAGGTCGAATGGCATGTCAGTATTATATCACTTACAAGGTGAGTTCATATAGCCCTAACGCGCGTTGATTGTTTCATGTAAAAAGACTGATGGTGGCTGTGAATACAATTCGCCGGGATTTCTGCTACATTTGCAGTGCGGAATGTGGCGGAGGATGTTTATGTTTGAGCTGATGATGAAGTGGAAAGCGGCCGCGCTGCAGATGTTGTGGCCGGAGGAGATCGAAACGCTTCCCGGCTGGAAGGCGCTGCTGACGCGCATGCTGCAGGTCAGCTTTGCGGTGGTGCGGGATTTTCTCGAAGGGCAGCTCACCCTGCGCGCCATGAGTCTGGTCTACACCACACTGCTCTCACTGGTGCCGCTGTTGGCACTGACCTTCTCCGTGCTCAAGGGTTTCGGGGTACAGAACCAGCTTGAACCGGCACTGGTGAACACACTGTCCGCACTTGGCGACAAGGGCGAGGAGATCGCCCGGCAGATCGTCAGTTTTGTCGATAACATCAAGGTCGGCGTGTTGGGCTCCCTGGGGCTGGGCATGCTGATCTATACGGTTGTTTCCCTGCTGCATAAAATCGAGAAGTCCTTCAACTATATCTGGCACATCGAGCAGGCCCGGCCTATCGGTCAGCGCTTCAGCGAATATCTGAGTGTCATTCTGGTGGGGCCGCTACTGATCTTTTCAGCGCTCGGCATGACTGCATCGCTGATGAGCAACACCGTGGTGGAAGCTGTTTCCAGTCTGCCGGTGATGGGCTTTGTTGTGCATTCCATCGGCCAGTTGATTCCTTACGTGCTGGTGATTGTCGCCTTTACCTTTGTTTATATCTTCATGCCGAATACCCGCGTGAAGATCGGACCGGCGCTAATCGGTGGTACAGTGGCCGGTATCGCATGGGAAACGGCCGGCTGGGCTTTCGGTGCTTTTGTGGTCAATTCGGGCAATTACACAGCCATCTATTCCGGTTTCGCTATCCTGATCATGTTCATGATCTGGCTGTTCTTGAGTTGGTTGATCCTGCTGCTGGGTACCAGCATCGCCTTTTATTGCCAGAATCCGGGCCATATCACCATGCGGCGTGGACAGCAGGAGATGAGCGCGGTGATGATGGAACGACTGTGTCTGCTGTCGATGTACTTTATCGGACGGCATTACTACCGCCAGCAGAAGCCCTGGCATCTGGATGAACTGGCGCGCTGGCTGGGCGTGCCGCTGAATGTGTCCGAATTGATCCTGAACAGGCTGCATGAGCGCCAGCTTATTCTGGCCACCAGCGAAGGCGCACCTCCGTTTGTGCCTGCGCACGATATGGAGACCTTGCAGATCAAACAGATTCTGGATGCCGTGCGCTCAGGCGGTGATGCCGGTGGCCTGATGCCGTGGCGTCTGCCCGATGATCCGGTCGTAAATCAAATGCTGCAGGTGGCCGACGATGCCATCGATCAGGCTCTGGGGCAGCAAACGCTCAAGGACATGGTCATTGCCGGCATTGAACATGAGACAGCAGGGAAGGGCGGCTCCAGTAGCGCCACAACGACTGCTGCCGGGGTTTAATCGTTGTTTTTCGGTGTCAGGTTTTCCGTTCTGTGGCTGGGCTTGGCCAGAATTTCGATATAAAGCGATTCGGGCTGCTGCGCTTGAGCAGCATCGATGGCTGCACCAAGCTCAGGCACTGTAACTATTTTCGCTTGTTCAGCCGTAAGGCCGACACGACAGTCGAAATCCCAGACGTCGAAACCTTCGGGCAGCTCTTTTTTGCGTTCGCGCGCCAGATATTTTTTGACATCTCTTCTTACGGCATCGACTAGTCTGGCGAATTTGATTTTCGGGTGGGTTAACTTAAAGGTCTTTTTCATGTCCCCGAAATCTGTTCCAAGCCGGCATCATCTGCAATCAGTGCAGGCCATTGCGCTGGAAAAGAAAACCCCTTTATCGTGTAAGTTGCGGCGGCCATGCTGATTCTGCACGCTTACGGTTATGAAAGAACTGCGCTTTGATAACCGTTTTACCCGCTTGCTGCCGGCTGACCCTGAGCCGGATAATGCTCGCCGGCAGGTATTTCAGGCCTGTTACTCGCGCGTGAAGCCGGCGCAGGTTTCAAAGCCTGCGCTGATCGCTTATGCCCCCGAAGTGGCGAAGCGGCTCAACTTTTCCGATGCATTCTGTCAATCCGATGACTTTGTGCAGGTTTTTTCCGGCAACCGCCTGCTGCCTGCGATGGATCCGCACGCCACCTGTTATGGCGGCCATCAGTTCGGCAGCTGGGCCGGGCAGCTGGGTGACGGTCGTGCAATCAATCTGGGTGAATTGGTGAATGACGCTGATGAGCACTGGATGCTGCAGCTTAAAGGAGCAGGCCCCACACCCTATTCGCGCAATGCCGACGGGCTGGCTGTGCTGCGCTCATCCGTGCGGGAATTCCTCTGTAGCGAAGCGATGTTCCATCTGGGGGTGCCGACGACCCGCGCGTTAAGTCTGGTGTTAAGCGGTGAGCAGGTGATGCGGGATATGTTTTATGATGGCCGCGCAGCCTTTGAGCCGGGCGCTGTGGTGTGCCGTGTTGCCCCCTCGTTTACCCGATTCGGCAGCCTGCAAATTTTCTCTGCACGCAAAGATGTGGAAACACTGAAAAAGTTGCTTGATCACACCATCACCCATGATTTTCCGCATCTGGGTGAGCCGGGTAAAACCTGTTATCTGCGATGGTTTGCCGAAGTCTGCCAAAGCACGGTTGAACTGATGGTGCACTGGATGCGCGTCGGTTTTGTGCACGGGGTGATGAATACCGACAACATGTCGGTGCTGGGATTGACCATCGATTACGGACCTTATGGCTGGCTGGAAGGGTTTGATCCCGGCTGGACTCCGAACACTACCGATCGCGAGATGCGCCGCTATGCTTTCGGTAAACAACCGGCCATTGCCGGCTGGAATCTGGCACGTCTGGCTGAAGCGATCCTGCCGCTGATCGGGGATGTGAAACCTTTGCAGGCGCAACTGGATCAATATTCATCCGGCTACAAATCCCGCTGGCAGGCCATGATGGCAAACAAGTTGGGGTTCAAGGCGTTCGATATACAGCGTGATGTGAAACTGCTCGAGCAGTTGCAGCATATTCTCACGCTGACCGAGACAGATATGACGATCTTCTATCGCAAACTGGCTAATCTGGATGCCACAGTTGATCCGGACGATTTAAGTGATGCGGAGATCATGCGGCCACTGCTGGATGCTTACTACGCACCGGATGAACTGGAGGACGAGGTTGAGCAGCAGGCTGCCGGGTGGTTACGACAGTATATGCGACGGCTGCAGCAGGACGGACTAAGCAATGCAAAACGCAGGGATTTGATGAACCGGACTAACCCCAAATATGTACTGAGAAACTATCTGAGTCAGGTCGCTATTGATAAAGCCGAAGCAGGCGACTACAGCGAAATTCTCCGGCTGCATGAATTGTTGAAACAGCCCTATGATGAACAGCCGGAGTTTGAAACCTATGCTGCCAAGCGGCCTGACTGGGCCAGAAGCAAAGCCGGTTGCTCGATGCTGTCCTGCAGTTCATGACTACAATTAACTTTCAACCGGTACCAGTTTAGATGTAAGAGCTGTTGTGAACTCATCCAGCGTTTTGCTTTTGAGCAGGGCTGCAAGCAGCCAGAGCATGGAGAGCGGCAGCAGCAGAACCTGTACAACAAAGATGGTCAGGTAGGCGGTCATCAGGTTGAGCAGTGAACTGATAATATTTTCCGCATTATCCACCATTTTTACAAATGCTTCGCGGGTCTTTGCCACTTTATCGGCAGCACCTGCCGTCATGGATGAGAAGAATCCCTGTTCCTGTTCGGGCTGCATTGTGCTCATGTCACTGTAACCGGAAGAAATGACAGAGAGTTTTTGCATGGAGTCTTCAATGCCCGGCTGCAGCCAGTTGCTATACAGGGCGTTACTGATCACTGCCGAGGCAGGTAGCATAAAACGCAACAGCAGCAGGATCAGACATAGTTTGATGGCCAGTTGCAGCAGCGGTGTCATGGCAGGGCTATTCAACCAGATCAGCGGCAGAGTCAGCAGCAGGATGATAGCGATAGCCTTGAAAGAGATGGCTTCACTGACTTCAAAGCCGATCTTCTGGATGCCGAGTGAGGCGATGGCTGTAATCAGCACGGATGAGAGGCGTTCGGTCATATCGTCAATCGGATCCAGCACCTGACCTGCCGCGATCGAGATACCCACGCCTGCCGGCGCCAGCTCCAGATGTGACTCCTTGACCACGGAGACCACAGCGTTGACGCCACGAGCGGTGGCATAAGCAATGCTGGCGGCCTGAATAGACTCGGAGAAATAGTTGTCTGCGAGATTGTCCGTGAGTGGAATTTTGACGAATGAGGCGGCGAAAAAGAGCGCACTGACCAGTGCGATCACGGCTGTACGCTTTAGTTTGTTGGGCTGCTCATTCATACCGTTTTCCTTGCTGCCCTCGCTACTTAAGGAGGTGCTGATTTATTGCCATCCTTGGCCAGCACGGAAGCACTGAGTAAATCAGCGCTTCCTTAATGATCACCATCATCGAATGGTTTGGGGTTATTGTCGAGCAGCGCTTGCCGGTGTTTTCGGGTGTTGGTCTGTTTGTGCCACACTTGCCTGCTCAATTTCCTGTCGGGTTTTCCGGTAGAGGGCTGAACTGTTGTCGATGTTTATGGCACGTTCGATGGTTGTCCGTGCCAGTTCATAACGTTGCTGATCCAGATAGGTCTGGGCCAGATTGTTGTATGCCTCACCGGCCCCGGGGAAATCATGCGTGGCCTGCAGAAATGTTTG
>Ga0210044_10009830_pt1 | contig 11545 bp, 4 predicted proteins | sample CryGey13umfilter_2_FD_183959 | JGI IMG/M metagenome (GOLD analysis project Ga0210044, IMG submission 183959) | Groundwater microbial communities from aquifer in Utah, USA - Crystal Geyser 4/9/14 3 um filter (SPAdes) (version 2) | ecosystem: Environmental > Aquatic > Deep subsurface > Groundwater...
GGGAAAACTCGGGGAAAATTTGTGCAAATTTTGTCATTTTTTTGTCAAATTTTGGTGAATTTCACTTTTTTGCAAAAATTTCGGGAAAAAAGTGTCCAAATTTTGTCCAAAAATCATCGAAAAAACAGCAATTTACAAAAAATGCACGTCATTTTCCGGCCGAGAAACAGAGAAAAAAGTACTTTTTTACACTTTTTTTTCCCCCGAAAAAAAAAGTGCGCGCGCAAATTTCCGAAATTTCCGAAATTTGCACTTTTTCACAAAAATTTTAACAAATTTTATAAAATTTATAAGTCGCTACAGCCGGTAAATCATGATTTTTAGGAAAATTTTACCAAAAACGTAAGGAAAGAGTTTCCTTACGAAAATTTGTTCATTCCTTACGAAAATTTTTGCACTTTTTTGCAAAAAAAACTTTCCTTACGAAAATTTCCTCATTCCTTACGAAAATTTTGTAAATTTTATTAAAATTTATGATAAATTTATATAAATTTTATAAAATTTATAAGTCGCTACAGCCGGTAAATTATTAACTTTATAGATTTATACATAATTTATACAGTGTTATAACTTTTTATAAAAGTTGTATAAATTTTGTAAATTTCCCAAAAATTTTCTGTCTGACCTCATTTTTCGAAAATTGGAGATTTTTATAAATTTTATAAAATTTTATAAAATTTTTTTATACTTTTATAAAATTTTTATAAATGTTTATAAAATTTTTTTTAGACGTTTTATAAAATTTTACAAACGTTAATATAAAGTGTTATGATTTACCGGCTATATCATTACGTGGTTATTAAAATTTATAAAAAATAAGCCGCTACGAGTCGTGTTTTATTTCTGTGTTTAATTTACCACACATAGACGCTTATTTTTAAATTACCAGTAAACCATCTTGTTACAGCCGGTAATTATAATTAACTCTTACAAAAGTTTAATGCAATTATAGTTTACCTTACACAGCATTACATTTTATATGTACCTGTATAAACAAGTTTTTAGCTACGGTAAAGCATACCTTATGTTAATGTTTTTATAAAATTTTATAAAACGTTGTTTATAATTTTTATAAAATTTTATAAACGTTACTATAAACAATTATGATTTACCGGCTGTATTTTTGTATCGTTACTATAATTTATAAAAAATAAGTCCTTAAGAATAGTGTTTTACAGGGGTTTAATTTACAGTACTTAAACGCTTACGGGTATGCTAGCATACAAAATAACGCGGTACGGCTTGTATTTTATAAAGGTACATTCCTAAAGTAAAATTATAATTTGTACTATGTAACACAACATTTTATAGACGAATAAAAAACAGAGTGTGTAAACCCGGTAAATTATAACGTGCATTGCTGTTATTATAAAAAGTTTATAATTTACGTTTTATACTTTTTATAAAAGTATGTAAGCCAGGCTGACTGCTTATGCTTTACTGTATGTAACATACGTTGTTACCGTAAAACTGTGTACTTTACGCTATTATACTTTAACACATAACGTGTGTACTTTATTATTTCTATAAGTATGTATAAACCTTTCCTAATGTAATACAATTTTGTTATATACTAGTATTAAAACAAAAAGCATGTAACATATCATATGTCACGTTTTATTTTCTTTGAACGCTTTACGTATATACACGTATATATATGTATATACTAATGTACATATACGCTGTTATTGCATTAAAAGACCACTACTGTATGAACCTTTCCTTTACTACATTTTTATTCACAGTAAACGTAATCACCAAACAAAAGCAGTAACGGAATACAACCTACTACTCGTTTTATGCACATAGTTGTAAGTTTGTTAAAAATTATAACTACACAAAAATATTGTGTTGTTACTTTAATTTATAATAGTTTGTATAACAACAACTACGTGCTTACATGTTTAGACATAATTCGCATAGTTTTATTTTATACGTCCCGTATAAAATAGCATCTACGTAGTAAAGGTGTTTACATTTTTTAAAATGCAGTTAATGTAACATACTGCGTATTATAATATAATTCTATTATATGTAATGGTGTACTACCCTTTTGTGATGTTACACTATAACGTAGTATTACTTTCTGTTGTGGGTACCTTACATGGATAACAATCTTTTGTTGTACTGTAACAAAACACAACAAGAAAAGTGTATTATCTATGTCCATGTTGTGTTACACATATAACTGTATTACTTGCATGTATGGGTAACATTCATACGTAACCTTTCCTAAAAGTAATTGACGTAATATACACTTACCGAGCAAAACAACGACACAATAACGTTAGCTTAATCAATAAAGATTTTGCACACAACTTTTTAATATGTTAATAATATCGTTACATATATACACATGTAAAACATTAACATAATATCAGGTACGGTGCATCTACAAGAAACGAATATTTACGCTTCGTTCGTTTGTTAGGTGTTTTAGTACTTATACCCATACATGTCATTATTAGGAAAGGTACCTACGGTGATACATAGTGATATGACTACATCTATAACATTTTTTTATGACTGTTCAGGTAGTGTTTTAGTACCTTTCCTGGTGTAATATATATGTGTATTTAAAGCTCATAAATAAAGTAAAAGCTGTATAGTTTACTTTTATTTTGATTAACTACTACATAAGACGTTTCTTACTTTTATATATTATTTATGTACCTTAAACCTTTCTGCGTATATATGATACGTACATGAAAGCATAAAGTACATGTAAACTTATGGTGATGCACTACGGAATTAAGCACATAATGTATTAATACCTTTCCTAAAAAGTATGTATGTACACTACAAACCCTATGATGCAACATACAGAACTAAACGTAACGTTATGTACTTAAATGTTACATGTGTTTACATATTATACTTATCGTATGTTATTAATTTCATTTATATATTTAAAGCTAAATTAAACATTAAAGTATATGTTACGTATATAAGGTACTTTATTTTATTATTTACAATATTTTTTGTGTTTGTATAAACACATATATGTTTAGTAATGTTTATACTGGAAAGGTGTTATAATGCACATCTACGGGGTAATATGTTTTTTACTTTTATAAACTATCATTAAACTATTAGTACGTGTTGGTTTATACATGATAGGTCCACTACGGTAGTATACGCTACGCATGTAAACAAAAAACAAGATGGTAAGTAAATGAAACGTTACAAACTTTTATAAAACGGTATTTATAATTTTTATACATGTAATACATTCTGAATTAAATGTATGCACGTATACGCTAACGTGTGTAGTATATTTGTGTATGTTATACTAGTAGTACTTATACTTAGGAAAGATATTTATGTTATACCACTACATGTAATAAAAAAGAATGTAATACATATTAGCTAATAATTGCGAGTTTTAATCCTTTGTTAGCTTGTAATGTACATATCGACGTTTATGTGCGTGTCGTACCGTGGTTAATGCAACGTAACTACAGGAAAGTTTTGCATGAGGTATGTCTGCTACAAAAATTATTTTGTTACATACATTATAATAATACTTTTATTATTCTTAATAAAGTTAATAACATAACGTTACATAGTTACGTATGTTGTATGACATTTTTGTAAAGACTCGCGTATAGTATGGTTTTACGGGTATTAAAAACTTATAAAAACTTCAACCGTGTATCGTGTTTACACACATAACGTAATCTCTTTACATTTTTTTGTAAAATACTATTTATACAGATCTTAAAAAACTTAAATTTTTAAACATATTACACAGGTCTTTCCAGTAATGTACGGTAACTTACTTAACTTAAATCAACACAAAAGGATTCACAATTACAATATATGAAATAACCACAGCATTAATATGCGTATCATTTTTTTACTGAATTTAAAGTACACACTACTATTGTTTATGTGATTATTATTAATTCCCATTTTATACACGTTAAATAATTATTATTTACAGGGTTATGTTTATGTTTATTATTGATATGTAATATACATGCATAGGAAAGGTGCTTACATTGTAAGTATACATAACATTTATATTTAATATTCTAACACAGTGTGTTATTTTTTGATTTTTGTGCTTACATACAACTTGGTTACACACTGGAAAGACAATACCTTCTGTTATAAATCCCATATATATTAAAACTATATACTTTTATACATAATATTAACATAAAAGATTATATTCTTAAACGAGCATTTATTAAATTCAATGAAATAACTTTATTCACTTTTATACGTGACTATACTTTGTTTGATTACTATGTTTTTATATTATAAAAAATAGAAGTGTAACAGGTAAGGTTATAATTAACAATTAACACCGCGCAGGTTAGTATTTATTAAACGTTACACTTTTATAGTTGCCCGTTTAAGTTTATATTAAACATATTTTCGCCTTAACTCCTATTTTTTGTAAGCATGTGTACAGAAGTTTTTATAAACAGTTGCGTGTGTTACGCTAACTTATTACGTACTATATAATTACATTTAAAAATAGTTTATACGTGAAAACAATAGTATACGTTACGTTATAATTTAATTATTGATGTTGGCTTGTCATGCTTGTATGTAGTATTTGTTATATTCTAGTATGGAAAGGTAATACTATTATACACAACGTGTTGAATAATATTCCCTACGAAAAAAAGAACATAACATTATCATGATCGTATTATAACTATTAGACACCTTTCCTATGTTAATAATAATTATAGAACTATATAAAACACCAAAAAACGTAAGCGTTACATACAAGTGTATTGTAAGCGATACGCGCTACATATGATGATAGTGTGTAACGTATATAATTTTTACTGTTGTAGTTTACATATAATCCTATAGTATACTACGTATATGTATTGCATTTACTTCTAGTTTGCACTATACGTTTTTAAATGGGTCTTACTATAGAATTTACCTTTCCTAGTTAATAATAACCCCTTTGTATTACACCCCCTATAAATATAAAAAATGTAAATTAAATATATGTAATAAGGTTGTAGTGTACTTACACATACAATCTGTTATAAGCCTTTCCAATTCGGTGTTGTCTACACATAACATATATGTATTATATATGTTATTATTAAATATGTAGTAGAGTATAAATTGTAATTGTACCTATTCGGTTTGTATGCGTGTACTATACAGTTTGAAGTTATACGTTATTACATTTAGTTAAAATATTAATGTTTATAATGTTAACACTGTTGTTAACAAACTTATTTGAGACGTGACACACGTAGGTGTAATAACATATATATTTATAGTAATTATGTCACATGTATTTTATTAATTGTTTTTTGGTTGCGGTAAACAACAACAACAAAGTGTACTACGTGTAGGAGGCGCTACATTACAAACATAGTATTTAATAAACTTTAATTATGTATACCCTATTTATAAAAGGTATTACGTTATGATGCTATGTATTATGCAAAAATATATATCATGTGATAATACTAAATGTATGTAACCTTTCCCCAGCTACGTAATACATGTTTTTCTCCGACAGCATAAAAACATATAACGTAAAGCATTTATGTAATGTATGTTAATATTCTTAAAAAAAAAATTTATATAAAAAGTTTTTAATGCTGCTTCCTATGGGTTTTTATTTGTTTACGTTATCCGTTATGTAACATACACCCCATAGGAAAGATTTCAAGACTGGGTCTTTACATTTTTATTAAAGTACTACTCTACAGAAAAAAAACGTAAGCAATTGTGTAACCATATGCATGGTACACTAAATACTTATAGTAATAACTTAAAAAACGCAAATGTATATTACATAATAACCTTTCCTGTTATGACGTATGTTATTAATCTGTTAAACAACAAAACAAAACCGACAGCGTAGTAAGTACTAAAAGAAAAATTAATAAAGTACTGTAAGTATACATATACACACGTATTTTTATTATTAACATATATAACGTAACTGTATGCTGATATGCGTACACTTTTGTTTTTAAAATAATATATACAAAGCATAAAAAAGTAAGGTATGGTGATTACCGTCTGTATGTAATCCTGTGGGACGCATGCGGTTGTAAGTAATAATTATTACCACAAGGCTGTTAATAACCATAGTACATTATGAATATGTTAAAACAATTATAGTGTGATACAAGTGCTACACACGTAACGCAACCTTTCCCAGTATGCACGTGCTACTGTATATGATTACCACCGGACAACAAAGGGCAGTACAAATTCTTTACGGGCGTTTGTTAATATACGAAATCTTTCCTATTGTATAAAGGATTATCTTCTGTAAACAAAACGTATACGTTATTGTAGTAAACTTAAACTTACACGTCATATTTAATGTTGTTGCACTTAACGTATATCCTATGTATAATCATTACGTAGTACAGTGTATTACGTAAATCCCGCAACACATGTGGAGTATCGGTTATGCTTTTCAATACTGTTATAATTAACTATTAAGATTATAATACCGAATTTAATGAATACAAAGTTTAAGTTTAAACATTTTCTTTTTTGTACGTGATACAAACTTATAGTGTTATACATTTACAGAGAAAGATAGTAACGTAACAACTACGTGTTCGAATAGCACACATAGTATTAATATATTTATTTTATATTTTGTAAAAGTTAATGTAGATAATTATACTTATTAGAGAACACTTAATATATATTAAACTTTATAAGTCATAAGTACATACAAATGATGTTTTATATTTATCACGTTTACGTTTTTTATATAAATATTAAATATGTAATATCATAGGAAAGGTGGTAATATGTAAAACACACACGAGTTTACTTAATTCATTTTAAACATACTATGTTTATAACAGTATTAACCTTACGCCCGTCATATGCATGTAATAATTTAATTTATTACATTACGTGTGATAGGGTGTATCATACATAAAAAATTAACTAGGAAAGGTTATATGATATTATGTTTAATTTTTAATAATGTATAACGTTTACGTGTACACATACACTATAAGTAAATGACGTAACATGTACAACAATGGCTATTATATACTACTAACGTAGTAGTTAATCTCATGCGCGTATTATTTAATTGTATGGGTGTTTACACTTTGTTGCATGTTTGTTACGGAATGTACTGTCACACTGGAAAGGTTACTCTTAAAGTTTTACTTAATATAGTGGATGTTACAGCACACAGGTTATTACTTTTTTATAAACTGTATAAATATTACATAATATAATGTTATGCCTACGCACGGTTACTATATGTACGTTCGTGTACACGTTTACAGTACAGGTACAGTTATACGTGCGTAGGTATAGTATAAACGTACACGTCGTGTACAAACACCTTTCCATAGATATATATTATTTAATTGTATAGTATCACGAAAAAATAAAAAGAAAAACATTAGTATCATTACATTTGATTTATAATATTATCTGCTTGTAGTTATGCTCATACCCGACAGGTGTATAATATGCATAATACCTTTCCTGATGTATTCTATATTTACTCACAAACGAAAGCAATAAAGAAAATGTAATTTACTTTATAAGTATTATTGTTACTCATTATACTTGTTAAGCACTCGTAGTAACAACACACAGCTATCCTATAATGTGTGTATGCCTTTCCTAAAAAAATATAGTACAGTGTAATTAAACAAAAAATCACATATTTTTGTACACGTATATAATTTTTGTAACTGTTAAAAAATTTTAAAACACGTGTATGTTATGATGATTTTGCTATCCATGTAACTATTTGCATAAAAAGTTATTATAATAATGTAATACCGCAATTAAGTACACATAATTAATGTATACTATTAAAAACAAAAATAATAATTAATAATTATGTTTCCTTATTTTTTGTTGTGTTATTACACATATAAAATACTTTATTTCCAGGAAAGGTAAATATGAAAATATATAGTGTTGCATCCCTTCAGGTTTTGTTTTGCGTATAACGTAAATAACCTGTATAGTTTTAAAAAGGAAAGGTCATACACAACGTAATAAGTATAACCGGTGTTAAAGTATCACAAGGCACTATTATTAATTACGTGTGTAGTTATTTATGAATATACACGTGAACTTATCCTATATGACAATAGTACGGAATGTTACCAAAATGTTTTTAATACTGTTTACATTTACGGTTAATAAAAACAGTGCACGAATTAATGTTTTCATGTAAGTGTACATCTATATGTGACTATACTTTACTTTTTGTAAAAAGTATACACACGTGATAATAGGTTATTTCCTGTGAGCTTTCCTTAATATTACTATATGTGTAATCCTAAGGAAACACAATAAAAAAGAGGTTAACAACATTATTTTAATTACTAGTACCAACAAATATTTATTATTGTATTACTTTTTTATAGAACTGTTATTGTAATAGTATTACATTAATATTGTGTAAGCACGCGAAATGTATAAATTATTATAATACAAACCATTTGCATACTGTATACTTATGTAAATAATATGTGACATAATACTAAAAACGTAACCTTTCCTAATGTAGTACAGCTATATGTGTATGTTTACACACACACAACATAAAAGAAACATAATAACATTATTTAAATACTTTTTGTCCGTAGTATGTTATTAAAATATAATATGTTACATTGTTAAAAACTACCTATTTTTGTTTACGTATAGTGATAGTACCTGCAACGTTTTATTACGGAAAAGTATTCTATGGGAACACACGTTATACGTGACGAAGCATTATACATTTAAATTACATACGTACGTGTAATATTACTACGCGTTACGTAATGTTAACAGTACTTCAAGCGAGCAGATAACCCCGTTAAAAAAAATGATGATATGTTTTAAGTAAATACATGAATGCATACACGTAAATAAAATAGCAACGTGCGTAATGTTTTTGTATCATTCATGTACATATACTTGTACAAACGAATTTGTTTTGTACTTTACGTTAATTGCGTTTACGTACTTGAAGAAAGGTAATGTACGTTTACGATTACATTTTGTGTAGTTGTCTCTTATAGTATATGTGACGTATTTATACACTGTTTTTTCAATTGTGTATATTACATATTAAAACTTAGAAAAGGTTATTTAATGTGTTTAAAATCGTATAGTACTGTCCTACCAAAATGTAATGTGTGATATACGCTAGTAAGGCATTACGTTAAAAACATTATACTGTTACATGTATTTAGTCATACATATTTTTATGTACACGTGTTACGTTATCTAAATTTATTTTATACAAGTATTAATAACGTTTTTTTTTGTGAATTGTTTGTACACGTAATATGTACTACATAAAACTATAGGAAAGGTTTACACCTGTAAGGAGCATACATTGCGTAAATACAACATGCACCTTCGTAATGTTTTCATATATTACGTATAGGTAACAATAATGAATAATTCAGTAAACACAGAATTGATAACACAACATACACCTTTCATAAATAACAGTAATTGTAGTAAGCATAATATAAAAAAATTAAAGTACTACGTAATTCACTTAGTATACAATGTTATACATTGTGGTGTACTTAAGTACTCATGAAATTACATAAGCTTACATACGGTGTCTTTCCTAAAAAAAGTAATATATAATAGACGGTAACAATACAAAAAACATACTACACATATTAAGCCAGTATAGTATGATATTATGTTATGTTGTAACATGTATAATGTACACATTACCTATAGTGTAAAAGACTCACAAACCCAAAGTATATAATATTACAGCTTTCCTACAGGAAGTATAGTTTTATAATATGTAGGCATTACTTATTCTATTAGGAGAACGTATTTCATTTTATTTTATAGTAACCGCATCGTTTATACTTGTTAATACAACGCACATAGACTTCTCTCATGTGTAACAGGTATTGTTTAACATTGAAAAACAACAAGCAAAAAAGTATGTACAATTTCACTTACTTGTTACTGATACATAGTGTAATACAGCTTCCGTAACCTTTCCGTTGTACGAATACATACATGTCGTAGAAAACAAAAACAAGTGTAAGCAACAAGAATTTACACTTTTACATAGAGGAATTATTAACTAAATTTTATAGGAAGTACACTACACAACTACGTGTCATGTAGGTCTATATTCTATAACGTATAAGTTACGCAAGTAATAAGCTTACGCAAATCATAAAATGTAAACGATAAAATTTTGCAACAGCGTTAATGTATCGCTATAGTTCTTTACGTATATATGCACTTATTTTTATACATATGAAAGGTACTACACCACAGTGTAAGCTACGCGTTCATTAAAATTTTATAAGTAGCCACTATAAATTACGGCTACAGGGTGTGTTTAGGATAATATTACACGAATCAGGGTTTAATTGTGATAAAGTATGCATGTTATAAAACGTAATTCTTAGAGCCTTACTTTTATAAATTTTAGTAATGATACAGTACTGTAGGTGGTAAATCATAATGAATTGCATTAACATTTATAAAATTTTATAACAGTTGTAGACAACATTTTATAAAATTCTATAACAACGTTAGTATATAGTATGGTTTACCGTACTTAACACCTTGTTTTTATAGTTATATGCGCAGTGTGCTGCTACGTATGGTAATTTCACTTACATTAAACTTTTGTAGTATTCATGTATAAAATACAGGCTGTAGAAGGCTGTTTTAAAGGTTACCTTAAAAACAAGTGTTTAAGTGCGATAAATTAAACATGGTATAAAACACGACTCTTAACAGCTTATTTTTTATAAATTTTAATAGTGCCGTAATAATACAGCCGGTAAATCATATCACTTTATAATAACGTTTATAAAATTTTATAAAACGCATAAAAAAAATTTTATAAACATTTATAAAAATTTTATAAAAGTATAAAAAAATTTTATAAAATTTTATAAAATTTATAAAAATCTCCAATTTTCGAAAAATGAGGTCAGACAGAAAATTTTTGGGAAATTTACAAAATTTATACAACTTTTATAAAAAGTTATAACACTGTATAAATTATGTATAAATCTATAAAGTTAATAATTTACCGGCTGTAGCGACTTATAAATTTTATAAAATTTATATAAATTTATCATAAATTTTAATAAAATTTACAAAATTTTCGTAAGGAATGAGGAAATTTTCGTAAGGAAAGTTTTTTTTGCAAAAAAGTGCAAAAATTTTCGTAAGGAATGAACAAATTTTCGTAAGGAAACTCTTTCCTTACGTTTTTGGTAAAATTTTCCTAAAAATCATGATTTACCGGCTGTAGCGACTTATAAATTTTATAAAATTTGTTAAAATTTTTGTGAAAAAGTGCAAATTTCGGAAATTTCGGAAATTTGCGCGCGCACTTTTTTTTTCGGGGGAAAAAAAAGTGTAAAAAAGTACTTTTTTCTCTGTTTCTCGGCCGGAAAATGACGTGCATTTTTTGTAAATTGCTGTTTTTTCGATGATTTTTGGACAAAATTTGGACACTTTTTTCCCGAAATTTTTGCAAAAAAGTGAAATTCACCAAAATTTGACAAAAAAATGACAAAATTTGCACAAATTTTCCCCGAGTTTTCCC
>Ga0210044_10009831_pt1 | contig 11543 bp, 14 predicted proteins | sample CryGey13umfilter_2_FD_183959 | JGI IMG/M metagenome (GOLD analysis project Ga0210044, IMG submission 183959) | Groundwater microbial communities from aquifer in Utah, USA - Crystal Geyser 4/9/14 3 um filter (SPAdes) (version 2) | ecosystem: Environmental > Aquatic > Deep subsurface >...
GGGGGGTATTCTTATATTTAAAGCAGTCTTTGGGTACCGTACTACAGGAATCCGTTGTTGGACAGCTTTCGTAAGTCCCTTCTGGTGTTGGACGCATTTTGAACTTATCCCAATCATCTGGAGGACATTGAGTTTCGGTACACACACATACAGTCGGAGTTGGTGTTGGTGTTGGTGTTGTTACTCTAGGACAAAAATAGTCACAGTTTCCACAGCCAGGGTCGCTACCACCCTGATCCTCACAGTCACCATTGCAGGAATAATCATAACAACAGCCAAATTCAGCGTCATCATCATTCTCGTCACACCTTTGGTAACCAGCTTTCGGTCTTGGTCCGCAATTATGGCATTCACCACTACACCGATACTGCGCCTGCACCCGAGATATCGTTCCAAAGCAAGTTACAACGGCAACTATAATAAATACTAAGACTATATGACTATAGTGTTTCATATAAATATACGAATATTAACGAATTTAATAACGATTTCCATTCTACGTAGGCACTACCCTGCTTGTCAATCGTTTCAAGCCCATTTTGTCGTTCTTTCATAAGCGAAGCGTCCAACAACAGTGGTGATGAGTATGGAGAATAAGCTGATTTTTCATATATTTCGTTTGCTATGCTGTTCTTATCGGGAGTGACTTTGGAACCAGTCTGTATCGAGAGCATTTTAAAATAGACCTCTACTAAGCTTTGCTTTAGGGAAGCAGACCCAATACCTTGATTAGTAAACACATAGCCACACACGCGATCGAATTGCTTAATAAAATCAGAATCCCATCCCTCTCCCTCAACCCATAAGGTATCTTTATACCCATCAAGTACAGCTTCGTTGCTTTTAACTACTTCTGCATCTAACGCAACAGTTTTTGCATATGTTCCAAAGAAAACAGTTGCTCCAGAGGTAGTTCCTTTGATAACCTCGGCAATCGGGCAAATCGGGAAGTTGTACACGGTAAATGTAGTCCAATTAACTCCTCCACTCGCAGCAACCTGCTCTTTTGTAATTGCGGGGTATTTAGGAGTAAACGGATACAACGACGTGCTGAATTCTTCCATAAATTTGGCGAAATTGCTTCTATCAGATTGGTATAGGCCATACATATAATAGGCGACTTTCTCCGCCGGATTGTCACTATATCCGGCTATACAAGTAGAAAGATCCGAGCATTTAAGTGCTGATGGCGTAAAGTATTGTTTAAACACCTTTAGTTTTTCTATTGCACCAACTTTTTGTGCCTGTTTAGAAACAAAGTCCATCTTTATTAAATTGTTTACTTTTTTTACCCAAGTTTTTGCATACTCTTCTTTCTGCAGATCGGTTGTGTTATTCAACCTTTTAACCTCGTATCCGGTAAATTTCACGGCGACTTCAGTCTTCTTCCCAAAAAGCGCTGTTATGAAGTGTGAAATCGAAGCACTTATCGTTTTTGTTGGCAGGCGTGTTTCTCCATTAATGGCAATTGATACAGGAATTTTCTGCGAACCAAGTTCGCTTACTGATTCGAAAGATAAATCAATTCTTCCCAAAAACGACGTTGGCGAAATGTCTTCTTTTGATATTTCCATTAAAATGTCCGACTTTTCTTGCCATTCTTTTGTGGCTGTACCTAAATTCTGCAAATAATACATTGGTAATAAGCTGCACTTAAGTGTCGCTTTTGAACCATCAGTTGATTTTGTAATCGCATACAAATAACAGTAATCTGCGCGGAACGAAAACGCTTCGCCTGTCGCTGTTGCAGTTACCTGCCTGTTTACCTTTAAGCTCGAAACCTCTTTGGGAAAAATCAGCCTTTCTTTTGTCGTCCACGTATCTTCATTGTTCCAAGCCACTTCAATATTTTTTGACAAGACACGAACAAGAACAAAAATCACGCTAACAAGAAGAATCACTACACTGATAAACAACACTTTTTTACTAATCTTCATCAAACCAAGTATACAGGGTTTCACCGTTGAGTCAACCAGAAATTGCTTAGCTTTACTGCTATTATTGCATTCCTAAACTTTAGATAATTCCTCAAGAATTGCATCCTTTGTTCGGTACCCAATTATTTCCTTTATAAATTCTCCGTTCTTGAAAATTTTCATATTCGGAATACTCATAATTTTGTACTCTTGCGCAAGGGGCATATTGTCGGGCTCTTCGGTATTTACCTTTACGACATTGAGCTTGCCCGCCGATTCTTCTTGGACCTGCAATAATATTGGCGCCAGCATTTTACACGGTGTGCACCAAGGAGCCCAGAAATCTACCAGAACTATTCCGGTTGCTTTCAATACTTCCTTTTCAAACTGTTCTTTCCCGACGACTTCTATTTCATTTTCCATCTTATTAGTTGATAGATATTAGATATTAGATATTAGTTACTAGTTACTAGCTATTAGTTATTAGTTATTAGTTATTAGTTATTAGTTATTAGTTATTAGTTATTAGCAATCGGCTAGGACGCGTGGTGAATCAATTCTGCAAAAAGTTTTGCCATCACCTGCTTACGTTCGGCAAACTTTGTACACTGGGCAAGTTCCTTTTCGATGATCTTTTGCATTACTGCGCTGACACCGGCACGAACCGCCTTTAGCTGTGTTAATTGCTCGTCACATCGTACACCAGAATCTCTCATTCGTACAACTGCCTCTAGTTGACCAACCAAGTTTCTGATTCTTGCTGTGATATCTTTTTCCATCAATAATAGTATAGCACACCCCAGGGGGGTGTCAAGTTGCGGGTGGCGAATGCTTTAATTCTGGGATATAATCACCAATCGGAGTGTAGTTCAGTTGGTAGAATGCACGCATGGGGTGCGTGAGGTCGCGGGTTCGAGCCCCGCTACTCCGAATGAGATAAGCCAGAAACGGAGTGACGTAGCGAATCCATAAGGTGCAGTGGCAAATGCTACTACTCCGAATTTGCCAATACATGAAATGATGCGTATTTTACAACTATGTTACAATTTAAATATGTCTAGCAAAATTATGTCCAAACTAATACCGCTAATTGCAGGAATACTAATTCTAGCATTAGGTTATTTCATATATTATTCCTTCTTGGCCAAACAGCAGCCTACAGATTCTCCACCTTTTCCTATTGTTGATTATTTTGCCTGTAGCGATAATTGTCCTGGACCAAAAGAAAAGTATATGGTTAAAATATATCAAGGTGTTACCGATAAAGACGAATGTTTAAAAATTGGAGGTGAACCATACACCTATACCGGTTGGGGAACTTTCAATATTTGCCTTGTGAAATAAATCTCTACTACTTCACCTCAATTGCCCCAAACAACGCATACCCATTAACTCGAAGTGTCTGGGTCATATTGGCATCATCGACGACCCTTTTATCAGAAGCACCACCAAAGATTGCGGTTACATCTAGTTCTACCTTGCAATCTGAGGGAACTTTTATTTCTGCACCACCAAAAGCAACTAAAGCATCAATCACGGCTTCCCCATCTTTAAACGCTGCTTTGGTTAAATTAACTTCAGTAGCACCAAACAATGTGATGAAACTACCTGAAGAAAAGGATTTATCGGTAATTGACTTTTCTAAACCACCAAAAAAGGTTGTGTCAGCCAAGGTGGTTGTCTGCCCTTTTTTCGGCAAGGTGATACCTTTAGCGATGGACGAGATTCCGATCATTATCAAGACTAAAGAAAAGAAAATTGGCCAATATGAAATATCAGTTACACCCAACATATTCAGCTGCGCAACTACGCCAAGTCCACCAAGGATAACACCACCTTTTATATCTTTTGCAACAAAACGTGATACCGCAAGCCCGATAACAAATAAAGGCCAAAATGTCGAAATTAGATTTTGCACTATTGGATAACCAAATGAGTTAAGCAAAGAACTTACCCCAAGAGTAATCAAGAACAGACCAAGCAGCAGTGAAAAGAAATTCTTTTTCATTATAAATGAACAAAACTTAGTACCTAACTCCTACGATTTTATCAGATTGAACGAGTTAGTATAGCAACGCAATTGCAAGTAGCACCAATAGCATGCCAACTACTTGTTTTATCGACAGTTTCTCCTTCATAAACAATGTTCCGATTAAAACATTGCCAACAAACATACTCAAAAAGACTCCCGTAATCTGCGTTACTGATCCGACTTTATATGCATAACCCAACAAGAGTAACGTTCCAATATTTGCAAGCGCTGCAAAAAAACTTTTTTCTTTATAGTTTATGAAAGAATGAAGTAATCGTCCACGCCTTTTATTCATAAAGAAGGGTAATAATATGACGGGCACAGCAGAAAAGGCAAACATAATAACAGATACTGAGGCAAAGCCAGAAACATATTTTGTGAGAACACTTGAGAAGGCACTAGCGACAGCGAAAACTAATGCATATTTTATACCTCCATTTGTATCTCGTAAGCCCGCCAATGAAACGGTCAACCATAAGCCTACAGCAAGAAGTCCTATTCCCATATAGACATTTGGTGCCAAAAGCTCCCCGAGAAAAAGGAAAGCCATAAGAGGAACTAAGAAGATTCGCAGTTGCGTTACAACTGACGACACAGATAAATTCATTCGAGAGTGCATCTTCATAAAACAGTAGACTGCGATAAACTCCGAACAACCCAATATTAGAAGAGCAATGAGATTCTGCCACGAAAAACTAAATTGAAAATCAAAAAAGAGAAATACTGCAAAGAAGCACGCACGGTAAAATTCAAACCACCATGCATACGCGGTAGAATCATTGCCCTTTTGTAGATGATGTCGATTGAGCGTATTGAACAGAACTGAAAAAACCCCGGCAGCAAGGGCTAGAAGGAACCAATGCTCTAACATGCGACCAATTTTATTCCTTTTACTCAACGATGACAAATTCGCTTACAGAAGCTGCTACCAACGTCGCTCTTGTCACGAACACCCCAAGTGCGTTATAATTCGGAGTCTGGGTCGATAGCTCAACGGTAGAGCATCTGACTTTTAATCAGTTGGTTCGGGGTTCGAATCCCCGTCGACCCAAAAGGTTATCGGCTATCCGAAAGGATGGACGGTAACCTTTTTTTGTATATGCTGGATTTGAAGCCAAAGCAAAACGTAATTCGCGCGCTGTACTGCAAACAAGTTTGCTTAGTAATGAATTGGAGTCATTCCTTTCCCTCTGCTTGCATTACGAACATCAGGAACTTCCTTGCTTAAAAAAGCCTCCAATTCATCAACAATCCAAGACGTGTCAGAAATTTGGCTATAATAGCGAACTGCACGTGAAACAAACCTGTTTTCTAGCCTCATTATTGCTTTAGTTGCAAGGGTATTTAGGAATTGGCTATCAGCATACGAAATATCCACAAATCTTGTAGCAAGGAAAAAACTTGTCACCGCTAAAAAGGACCGAGGATCACTAAATACCTCATCTTTACTTCGCATACTCTCTAATTGGAAGTCCATATTTTTCATCAACGCAAGCCCCAACGCCAATCCTCTACTAGGATTTTCCCTAACATATGCTCCCAACAACTCTTTGACACCCTGCTCTGCGAGCAAAATTGGGCCATCACTGCGAATCCATTGAAAGATAGGCTCAAGTCCCTTATTGTCGTTGTTTGGCAATAAAGTTAAAAGTATTCCAAGCTCTAGTGCTTGTTTTGGGTCAACCTCTGCAAGATTTCTTATGTGTACTTTCGAGGCCTCCCAAGCCTGACTAGCGTCACTTACCAACTGCGCCGTACCCGCATCATGGTTCTCTAAACCTGAAGCCAAACGTCCACAAAGGATATAAAAAATTGCCTCTTGGGTACCCCTATCAGTAACTTTACTTAGTCCTTCCGCTAAATCACTTGCCATAAGGGATTGTATCTCTTATCTTGGAAAATTTCCTCACCTACTATATAATTACACGTACGCTGTTCCTCGATAGCTCAGCGGTAGAGCAAGCGCCTGTTAAGCGCTGGGTCCAAGGTTCGAATCCTTGTCGAGGAGTTTTGCTCCAATATTCCATTAAGAAGTCGACACCATATTATTGTAGAGATAATTCGTTTAGTATAAAATCTGTCATGCCGGTGCAATCATATAAAAATACGCCAGAAAATTCAAGTCAAATTCTCACATTGGCAGATATTGGTGCAACACCCGATAACTTTGTAACCTATGGTGCTGACACAAGTATTTACCTAAACAGACATCTACCTATTTGTATAAAAGTTTACGACAAAGCTGCCGAGAGTTTAAATTTCTCTCCTCCCTTCATGGACCTTGAAAATTATCAATATCAAACGGGCAAGCTAGCAAAGGCAATCCTTGGTAAAAAAATACGTTTACCAAACGGACGCAATATTCCGCTGCTAGTCAACCCGATTTTCAAAATCGGTAAAGTTATGATTGATGGCAAGAATATTCCTTATTCACAATCTTTTGGTATACGTCGACCGAATCTTAGAACATACATAACTCCGCCAGGTAGGCAAGTCCCAGTCGAGCAACTTTCTACTTTAGATAGAATTCTAACACCGGAATGTAATGATGCTATTGTTGCACAATTAAAAGCTATTTCTGCGTGGGCAAACAAAAATGTATTGAGAAACACTACAAAGCTTTCAACACTAAATATTTTACCTGTCACCATAGGCGGAGCCCCTGTTTTTCTTATTACGGATATAAGAAACTTTGTTTACCCGAACCGACAGATAACTCGATTGTTTGGTGCTGCCCAAGCAAACAGAAACGTGCAGCTCTAAGATACACTAATGAGCTACTACGCTCCGCTTTGTAGCCTAAACTTTGTTGGCACCGTATCAAATTTGTCAGTTGCTCCTTCAAAAAAGTACCGGAATATCGATAGTCAGATTTCTGGTCTGATCAAGTGGTCTTTTTCCATTTAAACGTCTAAATGGATACCCACATTCCGTAAATTTTGTGTATCTTCGCTTCAATATATAGGCGTTCATCCAAAGATTAGCATGCTCGTATGATTCAAAGCCTTTAATACCCCCGATTCTCGTTTCCAAATGCTGGTTGAAACCTTCTTGAATGTTGTTTGTTAGCGGTGACTTTGGTACTTTCTGGTAGTTAAACAGTTCTTCTCCAAAATGGTTTTGCAACCAGAGCAATATTCTTTTCTCCTCGGTATTTCCTTTCGATACCGAATATTCCAACATATGCGCCAACTTTCGTTGGCGTTCACAAGGTTGAATGCGTTTTGTCGTATCCAATGTGTCAAGTACCCGTTTTTTTAAGACACTTTTCTAGATACTGTTTGGGTGCCATACCATAGGCACTATGAATCCGTAAATTATTGTAGTAATACACATAACTGTAAATCTCTTCTGCCAATTCCCCTGTGGTTTCAAATCGTTCCAAGTCACCATTCTCTGCTTTGAACCTACTAAAAAATGATTCCTGAAATGGGTTTTGCCACGGACTTCCTTTGTCGCTTACCGATATGGCTACGCCGAGAGTTTCCAGGTAACTTGTGCATAATGTTGCCATATTTTCATTACCTTGATCACTGTGAAAATATGTTGGCACGGCTCCTGTTTGCGCAATTGCACCTTTAATACAAGCCAAAACCAGCGGTGCATCGTGATGATGGCTCATTCGGGCACTTAATACTTCTCGGGTAAATACATCTTTTACGGTCGACAGATACACGAAATTGCCATGAAACTTGATATACGTTAGGTCTGTTACCCACAGTTCGTTTGGTTTTGTTGTAACTAGCCCTTTTATGAGATTTGTGTATGAATGTTCCGTTGTTGATACTGTTGTGTAGAACCTTTGAGCATTTCGACGTGGTGGCTTAATGCCGTATTTGTTCATTACGCGAGATGCACGATTGTGACCAATGCCAAGTTCAGTCGCAACTCGCTTGTGTCCGTACGCAAAATTAACTTGGTGTACTACATCAATTCGTTGTTTAAGCTGTAAGTCCTTCTGCTCTTGAATTGTCGTGTAGTAGACATTTTTATGGCTAATGCCACAAGCTAAGGCCACGACAATGTGGCACGGCGATGAACGAACTAACTCGACTTTTTTTCCCGGCTCAGATCGAGTGTCAACAAACCAACAATGCGCTTTAATTCATCGTTTTCTTTCTTGAGTTTGTTGTATTTGAGTTGTGAGATACCTTCTGGTGATATTTCAGCACTAAGCCATGAATATACGCTTTTGTCGCTAATTGCGTATTGAGTTGCCATATCACGTACTTTGGCGCCAACACGGATTTTTGCAAGGATTTCATCCTTAATTTCCTTTGGGATGCGTTTCATCATATATTTTACCAAACATATTAGTCTGTTTTCTTAGAAAACTGTCTTAATATATCGGGTACCTGTCATATATTTGGAGCACGTCTATCAGAAAATCAAGTTTTATCGACGTTAAGTGGTGGGGAGATTGTAAAATTGAATATAGCTAAAGCATTTTCTAAATCACCTCAGTTGCTGCTTATGAAGCTCCCCGCCCTCACGGACGGGGTATCTCCTTTTTCAGCTCTTCGCGCTGTTCCTCGTCATGCCTACCTTGTTGTCTGACATACTCTCTTATCACAGCCTCATCTCCACCCACCGTACTTACGTAAAATCCTGTGCCCCATATTCCTCCGTTGTCCCAATACACCTTCCCGAGCATTCCGGAAAATCTTTTCCTTATTATTCTTGACGTATTCGTCTTTATTGCATCTACAATTCGTGATACTGCATATTTTGGTGGAATGATCACCCGTAAGTGTATATGGTCTTGGTCCATTCCTATCTCAGTTATGTATAGGTCAGGAAAATATTTTCCGATACTTTGCAATATTTGGCGCAAATATTCATCCACTCCCTTGCACAGGATTTTTCGCCTGTATCTCGTTACCCAGACAACGTGATACTGTGTTCGGTATACCGTGTGTGCCATTTTCAACATTCGCATTCCTTAGTCTAGCATGACGAGGACTCCGGCTCTCACCCCCGCCCTCACGGACGGGGAGCTCCCGCTGCATTAGATTACTCGCCCGTACACTACCCAATTTACACACTTCTCTCTCAGTTTCCTGATTTATCAATTCGGTTCGTGACCGTAACAAAAAGAAAACTTTTTTCTTTTTGTAGGGAACGAGAGAATTGTGTAAATTAGGTGATGGCGGGATTCGAACCCGCGCATAGAGGTTTTGCAGACCTCTGCCTTACCACTTGGCTACATCACCATAATTGATTATACTACAGGAATTAACGTAACTCATACCTTCGATATGTATCAAGTCAAATGCGACAAAGCGAATTCATGCGGTGTCATCATATTAAGTCCCAAGTGGGGACGGTCATTCATATATCTCCATAAAAAGGCATTTACTTTAGTTTGCAACTCTTCTTTTTGTTCCTTTTTGTATAGTGTCCAACCAACACACTCTTTTCGTAGCGTCCTGTTAAAACTTTCAATGTAACTTTGGTCATTCTTTCTGTACGGTCTACTTACTCGTACTACCTTACACTTTGCCTCTGCTAGTTTTCTGAAGTATCTTTTAAACTCAGGACCGCCATCCGATTGAAGTGTGTTGATTGGACCAATCTGTTCAAGAGCAACTTTCAATGCTTTTCTACCAGCAAGCGATGTTAGGTTGTTCGCTATGCGAACAACAGGTTGCCTGGTTAGTGTATCTACAAAAGTAAATGCCACTAATTCCCCTAACATGACCGTATCCGCTTGGACAATATCGCCTGCCGTTTTCCCTTGTTCTGATCTACCAAGGTACTTCTTTCCCTTGTAGTGCTTTGTTACCAAACCTCTAGCTGTAAGTATGCGATATACGGTTGCTAAAGAAAGCTTTACGGAATGTTTCTTTAATTCCCAAACAATCTTCTGACCACATACTTGGTGGTTGTTGTTTCGTATATCGCATACCAAGGCTTTAATCCATCCAGGAGTTTTTTCTCTGCTTCTTTTCTTGGCGTTAATGTAGTGTTGTAACATTTTATGAAAACCTTTTGTTCTCATCTTGTAAATCCACCGATATATGGTTGCTCTGTGAACGCCAAGATCAGAAGCAATCTTATCTGGATGGATATTGTTTTGCCAGAGGTGGTAACAAGAGCGAATTCTAGATATATTAGTCATTGTGGCGGGCGATTAAGTTATGTAGCAGACACTACATTGTATCGCTTGTCGCATTTTTATTGAATGAAGAACCCCGCAGCAAGCTGACGGGGTATCTGGCGGTTAATTTATTTCATACTCAAAGAATGTGAGCTGATTTCGCTCAATTAAGTCATATTGTTGCCCTTGCTTTTGTACGTACTCCCTAATCACATTCTCGTTTCCATATTGTCCAACTGTAGTTGCATAGTATCCACTACTCCAGAAGCTTCCTCCCCACAAGAATTTTTTCACTTCCTTGTGTCGCCGAAAGATTTCCCTCGCGGTAAGACTCTTTGTTATCTGTACGATATCTTTTACCTTCAGCACAAATTTCACGAAGACTCAGAGTTACCGCCTCGGTAAATACTTTTCGTCTGTATCGTACAGGATACACCATGTGGTACAAAAGCAGGGTTTTGTTATGACTCTTTTTAATGTGCTCCACCATTCTTTGATCTTAGCACGGTTCCCGTGCTAACAACTCCAACCGCAGCAAGCTGCGGGGAAATCTTCTCGATTATAAATCAATACCCGATGGTTCGATTGATCAGCAATAAAGAGTCGTATCCCATCTGAATGAACACCTCTTGGATAAAATAACGTATTAGCCCCAACCCCGCCGTTATTCTTGGTGTTACTCGTCATACTCGGCTGACCCACAACAACATCCGCGCTGGCGTTATTTGACGTGGGCAAAGAATTAAATATTAAAACTCGATTGTTTCCCAAATCAGTAATAAATAACTTAGCACCATCATAATATACCCCATAAGGGGCATTCAGCGTGTTTGGTCCAATTCCACCATTATTAGCGGTATTGCTCGTCATATTCGGTTGGCCAATGACAACGTCAGCAGAGGCAAAGCTCGTCGTAGGAATAGAGTTAAATATTAATACTCGATGATTTGAAGCATCTGCAATTATCAATTTATTTGTGGTGGCATCAACGAACACCCCCTTGTTAGCGTTAAGGCTTTTGGCACTTAGTCCTCCGGCATTCGCAGTACTTGTTACCATATCCGCCTGGCCGATAACAACATCTGCACTCGCCCCATGCGTAGTGGGAATCGAATTGAAAATCAGTACACGGTTATTTTGCCCGTCAGAAACGAACAGCTTATTGAGGATGGTACTGCCTATAGCATGAAATGCTCCTCTAATCTTGCTTGCGGTTATTCCTGACGTCGCAGATACTAAATCCGTTTGCCCGACTACGACATCGGGAATTGCCCCACTTGAAGTTGGAATTGCATTGTATATAAGGACTCTAAAGTTTTGATAATCGTTAATAAATAATTTGGTTCCATCAGTATCCATTCCCTGTACAATGAAGAACCCCGCAGCAAGCTGACGGGGTATCTAGCGGTTAATTTATTTCATACTCAAAGAATGTGAGCTGATTTCGCTCAATTAAGTCATATTGTTGCCCTTGCTTTTGTACGTACTCCCTAAT
>Ga0210044_10009832_pt1 | contig 11542 bp, 10 predicted proteins | sample CryGey13umfilter_2_FD_183959 | JGI IMG/M metagenome (GOLD analysis project Ga0210044, IMG submission 183959) | Groundwater microbial communities from aquifer in Utah, USA - Crystal Geyser 4/9/14 3 um filter (SPAdes) (version 2) | ecosystem: Environmental > Aquatic > Deep subsurface >...
AACGACTGGCAGCGCTATCCGGGCAGTCTTACAGCAAGCAAGCCGCCTTTTTCTATTGCGAGCTGGCGAGCGAGGAAATTGCAAAGGATGATATTGCCGCGGCGCATGAACATTTGCAGCAGGCGCGGCAAGCCCGGTAGCGGAATCGGGTCAGTTACCAGATCAGCCCGTATGGGGTCAACTTGCCATGCGGACTTAACATGACGGCAGACAAGGTTGACTATGTTTGTGAGTCGCTGAGGGACGTTCTGTGTATATGACAGATGTGGTCTTGTGTACGCCTTAGCGGTGCCATGTGACGAATCGGAGTTGTGTCAGGACAGTCTAAGGGTAGAGAGTGAGTTTTAAACTATTACCGGATGTTCGGCGAATCCTGATAGTGCTTCTGTCCTTTTTTCTTGTATGTGATTTCTGGACAGACCCCGGGTCACTTGTTGCGCTGGTGGATCGCAATACTTTAGCGATACGGTTTGAAAGAGTGCTTGTGGAAAACCCGACGTGCAGACCTGGGTTGCTAGATAAGCATGATCTTGCACCAGGATCGGGCATCTATCTCGACACGGTCCAGGCAAGTGACTGCGATGCCAAGTTGCCAGACCTTAGTCCAATGACGCGTCCTGGCCGTATTGCGGGGATGCTGCTGCTGGCTCAACACAAGTACGAATTGGCCCAATACATGTTTGTTCGGACATCCGAATATCACAAGGACGATGCATTCATTCACTATCTACTAGGAATTGCTGCTTGGCGGCGTGGTGACAAGATTTCAGCAGTAGAGTTCTGGAAAATGACTGGCGCAGAGCGCCTATGGTTGGCTCAGGCCTGGGCATGCGCTGTCCAGAATGATCCATGTGCACTTGCGTTTGCACACCTGGCTCTTACTGTTAACCCATCAGATACTGATGCTATTCGGGATTTCGGACGCTATGCAGAAGCAGGGGGACATATCGAGCAGGCTGTTGCAGCCTATGCAAAGGTATTGACCATGGGATGTCAGTCCTACACATGTGAGATTATCCTCGGTCGCATGTATGGTTTGCAGTTCCGCTGGGATGATGCCATCAATCATTACAGGCGAGCCACTGAGCTGAATCCGCGTAGCGGCGAGCCCTACTATGCTCTCGCGCAGGTGTTTGCACAGCTTTGCGATTTGCCTCGCGCTCTTCAGGTCGCAGAGCAAGGACGAAGGGTAGATCCGGACTTTGGCTGGAATGCGTTTTTCCTGAAACAATACACTAATGGACCCGAAAGGCTGGAATATGACAAACGTTGCGCCAGGTAAAACGATGGCAACTGTCTCGATTGTAATGCCAACTCGTAATCGAGCCCGCCTGTTGAGATTCGCGCTTGACAGCGCGTTGAAACAGACCTATGAAGACATCGGGGTGGTGGTTAGTGACAACTTCTCGAGTAGTGAGACACGAGAGGTTGTTGATTCGTTCCAGAGCCCAAAGATCCGGTATGCGCGGACAGACCAAGCGTTGTCCATGCCTGACAGTTGGGAGTTTGCCTTGCACCATGCCAGCGGAGATTACATTACCTACCTTACTGATGATTCATATCTTCTTCCAGACGCAATCAGCCGTGCAATGGAAGAACTGGAAGACTCAGGAAAGAACATAGTTGTCTGGAATCAGTGCACGTATTTCTCTCAGGACTGGTTAGAACCGGAGCGGAGGAACTGTCTCTATATTTCGGACAACACGCTCAAATCATATCTGATCCGCGGCGAAGATTCTCTGAGAGCTCTCTTTGACCTGGGGCCCTGTAATCAGGCGCCCAAAATGTTGAACTGCCTTGTTCATAGAGGTCTGGTGGAAAAAGCAATTCGGGGTCAAGGTCGTTTTTTTCTGCCATCATGCCCTGATTATGCAAGTGCAATAGGGCTACTTCAATATGCTAAGGAATATGTCTTTATAGACAGACCGTTATTCGTCAATGGTCTATTTCCGCAGAGCATAGGTGCTACAGCAAGGTTCACCGGCGGCAAGGCAGTTCAGGATTTTGCTACAGAGTTTAAAGATAGGAGCGACATTAGCGGATTGATTGGTCTCGATGTTCTTACTCCTGCTGTTAACATCGCCGGAACTCTGGAGAGAATGCGGGCATTCTATCCCAACCTTCAGTACCCAATAAACAAAGAACGGCTGGTTTGCGACACCGTGAATGATCTCGTAGTTCATGAAAGTAACGGCGCTGACGTCAGCCAGGATTGGCGAACGCTTGAAGTGTACCTATCAGGTCAGCCAAGTTGGCTTCAAGATGTGGCGCAAAGGCAGAAGATTCGCTCGAAGCTAATGCTTGTTCTCAAGAGAGTCCGCCGCGTTCCGTTCTGGGAGTATCTTGAACGACTCCGTGGCATCCACGTGTTTTCTGGAGACCAGTGGGGATTCAGCAACATTGGAGAATGTGGCAAGTTCGCCGCAGAGACCATCGAGAAGATGGCCCAAGCCCATCCGTCATAGCATGTGCGCTGTCTGTTTGCTCACAACCGTGCGCAGGCCTCAAGTACAAGAGAAATGCGATGTCAGTCTCAAAAGTGGTTTCTAGGAATGTATTATTCCTGATGCTAGGCGATGTTGTGCACAAGATAGCCTCGATCCTGTTCTCAACCCTCGTGGCTCGCCAGATTGGAGCCGAGTCTTTTGGGGTTTTCTCGATCGCCCTGGTTCTGGCCGGCCTTGTCGCCGTTGTGGCCGACCCTGGGGTCTCTCAGATTCTTTATCGAAACCTATCGGAAAATAAGGAACCCTCGCCTTTTCTAGTTGGGGCAGGGGTAAGCTTGGTGCTTCTTCTGCTTCCGCTGAGCCTCCTTTGTCTTGTCGCTCTGGCCTTCGTGTTCAAGTATCCTCCGAACGTCTTCCGAGTCATTGCGGTCGTTGGACTCGGCGTCCTTGTTTTGCAGGTGAGGCAGATTTATTTTTCGGCCTTCAAGGCAGTAAGTCGTTCTCAACTGGTGGCGGTGGGGATGTGGATTGAGTCGCTATTATTGATCGGTTCTGCGGCCGCCATCGTGAAGAGAAACCTGGATCTGCCTCAGATTGCGTGGCTGTACTTGTTGGTCTGCCTTTTGTCCGCGATCTTTGCGGGGTTGCTCTACTACATTCGTATCGAGATGAGTTACCGGCTATCGTCTCCGGCATACATGTGGGGAGTACTTAGACAAGCACTGCCTTTGGGCCTACAGGGCTTTATGATACTCATATATCTTTATGCTGATTCGGTAATGCTGTCCCTCATGTTCAGCTCAGAGGTCATAGGGTATTATCGGGCGGCATACGCTCTGGTTACTGCGCTTAACATCATTGGCACAGCTTTGTCGTCTTCCGTTTTCCCGTTCTTTGTGCGATTGCAGGCCAACGACAGGAACAGGCTAGATGAGGCCTATCACAAAACCATGAAGTACCTGCTGGCCCTGGGCTGTGGTATAGCCATGGGAACGACACTGTTAGCAAACAAGATAATTCTGTTTTTCTACGGATCCGGGTTTTCTACCTCGATCCTACCTTTGCAGGTTCTCATCTGGTCCGAGGCGCTGATTTTCCTGAGCTTTGCGACCAACGCCGTTCTATTGGCACAGAACCGCAGATGGGCGTTGGTCCAGGGGACTGCTCTGGCAGCTATCTTGAATGTGGCGCTCAATATGCTGATCATCCGCTTCTATGGAGCTGTTGGGGCAGCCAGTACAACGGTTGCGACTGAAGTTTTCGCCCTGTGTTTTCTGCTCTGGCAGGCGCGCCGGAGTGGTATCTGCTTTGACCGGCGCTGGCTTTCTGATCTCGGTCGAGTTGGACTCGCGTGCGCTTTGATGGGCTTGGTTCTGTTGCTCGGAGCCAACCTTCCCTTGATTTTGCTGGTGGTCTTGGGGGCTGTTGTCTATGGGTATGTGCTCCTCTTTGTTGGCTTTCTCGACGGAACTGACATTGATCTGGCAAAGCAGGTGTTCACATGGACCGAAAGGCAGCCGCGTGTTGACAGCCACTGAGGCGATGATGAGCCAGATGATTACTGCATGCCTGGTTGTGTACAATGAAGAACGAGTCATTCAACGCTGCCTCGACAGCCTGAAAGGTGTAGTTGACGAGATTATCGTGGTGCATGACGGGGATTGTACGGATCAGACATTGGACATCTGCAGGAATTATACCGAGAAGGTTTTCGTGCGTTCGAGGATCGGTGTGGCTGACCCCCATCGGCCGTTCTGCTTTGAGCAGGCGACAGGTGACTGGATCCTGCACCTGGATGCCGACGAAATGCTTTCACCGGAATTGCGAGCGTGTCTTCGCGATCTAGTCGAGGATAGCCATGTTGACCTCTACGCTTTTTTGTGGCCCTATACAGATGGCAAACGCGTGATACGCAACATTGAACATCCCTATCGGAGATGCCTGGCTCGCCGTACGAAAATGTACTTCTATGGCATGCCTGAGGAGGTTATCCAAACCTATGGCGCGATCAAGTACGTTCCTCTCGTCATAGAACATAGGCCGTTGTATGACAACTACACCTGGCGCCTGCTGCACGACAAGGGCTTACCATGGACAAAACTGCTGGCACAATGGGTGTGGAAAGGGCCAGATGAGATTCCGTGTTACGGTGTTAAGGATAAGCGGGAATTGGTGCAGCATTTGGAAGACTACCGACGTAATCCCTTGTTGAAGGCGTTGGTGGAGTTTCCGCTTCATATTGCCAGACAGCTCTACCGGGGGCTGTGGAAGGCGGGTTGGTTAGGACTCAGAATCGTCTTCCTGTCGGCGGTATTCAGGGTGAGTATTTTCTACTACGTTTTTAAGTGTCGTCCCAGGAATGCGAGAAAGGACTAGACCGTGGTAGTGATTATCCTTTTCTGCGTTGTGGTTACGATTTTTGTTTCGAAGTGGCTGTTTCACAGCTATCTGTCGCCGCTTGGCATGCTGGGCTTGACGTGGGGAGTGAGCTTTCTATTGTTATGCATCATGACACTATCGAGATTTCCGTTAATGGAGTCAACGTGGCTTGTTATCCTGGGCGCCTGGCTTGCCTTTTTGTTTGGAGCATTGTTAGTGGGACTAAACAAAAATATCAGCGGTACAAAAGAACGATCATCGTTAGTTCTCACCGAAGGTTATTTCAAGATGTTACGGATTCTTAGTATCTTGGCCTTGCTGGGGGGTATTCGCTTCGCAGTCATTGTGGTAGGGAGAGTGGGATGGGGAACGCTGTTAACTGATTCAATAAACTTTCGACATACTATTACGGCGGGAGAGTTCTCTATGGGGACAGTGACTTATTTCTTCAACGGGTGTATTTTTGCATCTGCTGCACTCGGAGGCATCGCAGCGGCTAACAACCGAAGAGCTTTTTTATCTTATCTGACCTATATGCCTCTCTTGGGTGCGGTACTGGTTGATCTATTCTCTTTCGGAAGAGCGCACATCATTACGACGATGGGTATTTTCATCACTGGTTATGTTGCGTCACGGGCATCAAGCAAGACTGGCCTGTGGAAAATCAACTCCAAAAATATTGGAATGATCATCGGGTTATTGATCATCGTCGGGATACCTTTTGCCTATATCACACGGGCCAGAGGTCGGGATATTACGTTCGAGAACAATCCGCGTCTTATCCAAGATTACTCAAGCAATATTTCTCAAACTTGGTACTTGCTGGACGCTCTTGTGGCCAGACAGTTACCATTGACTTGGGGGATCAATACTTTCTTTCCAGCCGCTAAAATCTTATACGGTCTCGGTCTACTTGACACGAACCCTCAATATATAAGACTATTCCAGGAGACAATCTGGGTGCCAATAGGGGGGGGGTCTAATACCTACACACTGCTTGGCGGTATGTATGCTGATTTTGGGGGGCTTGGTAGTTTTGGGCTGTTTTTTCTTCTAGGCTTGCTTACAAGCTATGTGTTCGTACGTTACCGTCGTCGCCCTAAGTTGTGGAGTATTGTTGCTCTTAGTTTTGTGTATCCGTTCCTGTTTTTGTCAATTCAAAGCAATATGTTTGGTTCTCTGGAATCCTATGTTGGGCTGTTCTTGGCACTGGGGAGCGCAGTTCTTATCGGCCGGGACAACCATAGCAGGCAATTGGGCTATCCTGGTGTTAAGGAAGAGGCGTTTTCCGACACGCAGCTGCAATCCGAACGCGGCACTTCCGACACAAGGGCTTTTCAGGAGTCAGGATGAGATATTCAATCAAGAATTTCCTTATCAGAATTTCAGGTAACGGCCAATTTCAACGGCTGCTTGAGCGCAATGTTGCCTATTCTCTATACCTGATGGGAATTGGCTCAGGCACCTTTCCGTATTCAAGTGGGGAAAAAGCACTGGTGGACAGACTCAAACAACATGTGGTCGTCGACAAGCAACCTCTGTGCGTGTTCGACGTAGGGGCAAATGAGGGGCAATTCTTGAAGCTGATAATGGAATCGGGCTTGACACATACGGGGGGGGGGACTCCGTTCCACGTTCACTGCTTTGAGCCAGGTCATTACGCATATTCGCTCCTTTGTGCTTTCGCCGAAAAGCATCCAGATTGGCAAAAGCATTGTACACTCAATAACTTTGGATTAGGCAGGCAATCGGGTGATTTTGACCTGTTCTATCCTGAAGCGGGGTCCGGCTGGGCTTCTTTGACCAAGCGCGAGACGGGGCACTTGGGAATTGACTTCAAGTACTCTGAAAGGGTCAGGATTTACACCCTTGACAGTTATTGCTCACGCAACGCAATCTCTTGGATAGACCTTTTGAAGCTCGATGTTGAAGGACACGAACTCGATATTCTACAAGGGGGTTCACAAATGTTTGCCAGTCGCAATATCCGAATGGCGTCCTTTGAATTCGGAGAATGCCATATTGACACGCGAACGTACTTTCGAGACCTGTATTCCTTTTTCAAAGACAACGGCATGAGCAGGATGTACAGAATAACACCCTCAGGCTATCTGATGCCAATTGATCAGTATCGGTTCATATATGAGCAGTTTCTTGCGACCAATTTTCTGGCGCTCCGAGATGAGCTATAAGATGCCATCTATTTGCGTAATTGCAACAAGTGACAAGGCACATCACATGCGTATCTACTACCGTATGTGCCTTACCCTGGTTAAGAATGGCTATGAAATTGATCTCATTGCGGGAAATGATAACGAAAGGGGATTTGCTGAGGGCATTCGATTTCACCCGATTGGTGAGTACCAGGTATCGCTAAATCTTCGCCCTTTGGCTCGATTACAAAGGGTGCGGCGTGCTTTTGCGATGGCAGTCAACACGAATGCAAGTATCGTCCCGCAAAAGTCAGTTCAGGATGAAGGTATGATAGTAGTCATCCTTCTGTTGGTCGCAACAACCTTGTTCTTCTCCAGATTGTTTTTTCGCACCATATTTGCGCCACTCGGGGTATTTGGCATGATATGGGGTTTCAGTCTTTCGATGCTCTGCCTTGCAACACTCGCGGAGTACCCCCTGAGCGAACAGACCTGGCTCCTTATCCTTGGCGCTTGGAGTAGTTTTCTTCTTGCATCGGTCTTGGTGGGGCGTGCGCGCGCAACTGTCCGGAAGAGACTGCGTAATCCAAACACAGATTTACCCGTGTACCCAGCTTTTTCTGGGGTATTGAAATTCATCGCAATCATTGCATTGTTGGGGAGTCTCCGATTTGCCTTCACAGTGATAGGCATTGCAGGATGGGAGCGTTGGCTTCAGGATTCCCTCAATCTCTGGTATACTATGACGACGGAGAGTTTTGATACGGGGACTTGGACTTCTGTGTTCCAGGGCATCACGATGACCGCTGCCGCGTTAGGAGGAATTTGGGCGGCACGTGAGCCCAAGTATCTCCCCGCATATTTGCCTCTTTTGGCTGCAGCCCTGTTTGACCTATTCTTCTTTGGCCGGGCGCATACGCTTATCACGGTTGGTATTTTTGCTTCCGGTTTTCTGTTGTCACGTATGGCATACAAGGTTCGATGGGTGACATTGCTCAAAAGGCGCACCGTGTTAATGATAATTATGGGAACGCTTTTTGTGGGTATACCCATTGGGTATGTGACGCAGACACGTAGAGGACCATTGCAGGAGATGAATCCGCAGATATTCCTGGATTATGCAGAAAATCTTTACATGAACTGGTACCTGGTAGAAGATGTGGTGAGGACACAGACAGTTTTCACTCCGGGTGTCAATATCTTTCCCCAGTTTTCAATGCTGGCTTATGCGCTTGGCTTGCGTGAGAGTGACCCGCGTGAGGAACGGCTTTTTAATACCTCGCGCGAATTACCCAGTGGGCGAAAATCCAACACATACACGCTTGTCGGCGGTGCTTATGCTGATTTTGGAATGTTGGGCACCTGGGTGTTGCTCTTTAGCGAGGGAGTGCTTACGGGCTCTGTATTTGTCGTTTATCAGCGGCGTCGTCGTCTTTGGAGCATGGTTGTCCTTGCTTTTGTATACCCAATGCTGTTGTTTACCGTCCAAGGCGATCAACTCAGTTCGCCGCAGTTCAATGTGGGTATGTTGCTGGGGCTAGGGCTTGCTCTCTGGATTGAAAGAAGAAAGATTCCGGAGCCGAAAGAACACAATCCTAGGCTTGCTAAAGCTAGGTCAGAAAAGCGCTCTTCTGCTCAAGAAATCCTCCGCCCCAGTGGAAGCATGAGTGAACAATGCGACTGACTACTGGGGTGAAAGATTCGAATATACGCATCAAGTTTCTAGCTTTTGAGAGCCCCTGGCCAGCCCACTCTGGATATCAAAAACGCGTGTATGAGCTGTTACGAGAACTGTCACAAGATTTCACGATTGATCTAATATTGCTCAATCGACGGCTTTTGTCCGACGAGCAAAAGGGCGAACTTGCTAAGTATGTCAAGACCTTGAATCAAATTGCAAGGTGTGATGTATCGTTTGGCGATAAACTAAAGGTTGCATTCAAGGCTGTCGTTCTCGGATTGCCGTATCACACGGCGTTGATACAATATTCATATGCTGAAGCTGGCATCAGCATACCTCAAGCAACAGAGCGAGTCTTTTCAAATGCCGTTCATTGGGCGATACCGCTTCAGGATCATATGCAGTCGCGGTGGATTGTTGACCAACAGAATGCTGATGTTCAGTATTGGAGAGTTTACACAAAAGATGCGCGAAATCCTTTGATCAAGTTTATTGCGTTGTTAAACGGATGGGCGACCTACCGATATTGTCAAAAAATATATCACAGTGCCGCTCGTGTGATCTCAGTTTGTGAGGAAGACCGCCAATTGAGCCAGCAGGTTGCGCCAGCGGCACGAATTGAGGTAATTCCAAATGGCGTAGATTGTGATTTTTTCCATCCACAACGCAATTTTCCCATTCAACCACGAATTCTGTTCACCGGCACTTCGGCGGATCGTAACATGAAGGCTTTAAGATTCTTCACCCATGAGGTCTATCCAATTGTGCGCAAGGAAGTGCCACAAGTCGAGCTTGTCATTGGGGGAATATTCTCGGCTTCAGCACAGGCTGAATTCGCAGTGTTCCCGGGTGTGTATTTCACCGGCCCGTTGCCTGATTTACGGCCATTGTATAATGATTCGGCGTTGTTTATCTGTCCATTTGAAGATACGTATGGGTCAAAACTCAAGGTTTCAGAGGCGCTCGCAATGGGGATTTGCGTTGTGTCCACACCGGCTGGGGTGCGCGGTTTCCCGCTTGTGGATGGAGAGAGCGTTCTGATAGGCCGCGATAGGGTTAGTCTGGCGCGGCAGGTTATCCGCGCGCTATCTGAACCTGCATTAACTGAACGAATTGGTAGTGCTGGACGCTCTGTTGCTGAGCAACACCTCGATTGGCATCGGGTGCTTGGGCCGCGCTTACGCCAAATCGCCCGACAGGCATACGAAGGAACGAAGTGAGGTTATGCGACAGGTTAGGCATTTTGCCAAAAAGGTACTTCGTCTATTGCCCGAGCCGGTGTTTCAGGCGATCAGGCGGTTCTACTATGTTCGTGTTGTGCGCTCTGTGAGTGAGGCGAGCGAAGCAGATTTAGAAATCGTTCGTTATCTGGTCAATCCCGGTAATCGTGCAGTGGACGTAGTAGTTTGTAAAACATGCTTTGATGGGTGAATTGGAGTATTCTGTCTCTAAAAAAGGAGGCAGGTATGTCCAAAATGTACGTTGTCGATTTAAAAAGAGACGAACAAGAAATGTTGACTATTTTGATATCTTCCGGAACTCAACGTGTGCGAAAGCTCAATCATGCGCGCATTCTTCTTAAAGCGCAGGATGACTGGACCGACCAAAGGATCAGTGAAGCTCTGAATGTGAGTGTGCCGACTATTGAGCGGGTGCGCCAACACTTTGTGGAAGAAGGAATCCAGCAAGCCCTGAGTCCTCGCAAGACTCGACGAAGATATCAGCGCCTGATGGATGGTATTCAAGAGGCTCATCTGTTGGCCCTGGCATGTAGCCAACCTCCCAAAGGCCATCGGCGCTGGAGCCTGCGTCTGTTGGCGAGCGAGATGATACGGTTTGAATATATTGATGAAGTTTCTCACGCTACCGTTCGCAACGTCATGCAAGAGAATGAACTGAAACCCTGGCTCAAAGAAGAGTGGTGTATTCCTCCACAACAGAACGCTGAGTTCGTCTATCACATGGAAGATGTGCTGGATGTTTACCAACGCCCTGAAGATGCGCGCTTCCCACTGATTTGCTTCGATGAAACCCCTGTTCAACTGATCAGCGAGACACGCCAGAGCATTCCGGCCCAAAAGGGCCATCCAGAACGCTATGACTACGAATATCACCGGGAGGGAACCGCCAATCTGTTCATGTTCTTTGCGCCGCTGTTGAATTGGCGCCATGTCAAAGTTACCGAACAGCGTACCAAAACAGATTGGGCCATCTGCATTGATGAATTGGTCCATCAGCATTTCCCGAACGCCGAGCGATGTGTCTTGGTTGAAGACAACTTGAATACCCATACGCCAGCCGCCTTGTACGAAACCTTCAAGCCAGCGAAAGCCCGCGGGATCCTGGATAAATTGGAGCTACACTTCACGCCCAAACACGGCAGTTGGCTCAATATGGCTGAGATCGAATTCAGCGTTCTGAGCCGTCAATGTTTGAATGGATATATCCCAAGCCGAGAATTTTTGGCAAGCGAAACGCTGGCGTGGGAGGCCGAACGAAATACAAATCAGGCCACAGTCGATTGGCGTTTCACAACTGCCGATGCCCGTATCAAACTGAAGAAACTCTACCCGGTCATCCAGAGCAAAGAGAATGTTAAAGAAACCCTACCCATCAAAGCATGATTTACAGTCTAGTAGGCGCGAATATCGGCGTTTATACAAAGCATCTGTCGAATCTTGTTGGAGATTCAGGCCGTGTCTATGCAATAGAGCCGCTGCCTCTCACCTTTGATCTGCTGCGCGCAAATGTCCGAGCGCTGGCATTAAGGAACGTCGAATTGATGAATTGTGCGGTTTCCAGTAAGAATGGTCAAGTGACTATGGCAGTCCCAGTTATCGCCGGGGAGGAAAATTTTTACAGGGCAAGGATTGTACAGGAGT
>Ga0210044_10009833_pt1 | contig 11539 bp, 15 predicted proteins | sample CryGey13umfilter_2_FD_183959 | JGI IMG/M metagenome (GOLD analysis project Ga0210044, IMG submission 183959) | Groundwater microbial communities from aquifer in Utah, USA - Crystal Geyser 4/9/14 3 um filter (SPAdes) (version 2) | ecosystem: Environmental > Aquatic > Deep subsurface >...
TTACAAACCTGGTATGAAAAAGTAGAAGCGGAAAAGATTGAACCCTTCCAAGTCGCAGCCGAATCAATCAAAGCCTACGAGGACACCATCCTTAACTACTTTCACCATCGCAGTACCAACGCTGCCGCTGAATCATTCAATGCCAAACTCAAAGGTTTTAGAGCATTGGTGAGAGGAGTGAGAGATGTGAAATTCTTTCTATTCCGAGTGGCGAAACTATATGGTTAAAAACCATGTATTGCGTGTGATCCAAAAAAAGCTCCCCGTTGTTGGAGAGCTCACTACGGATAATCCTACACCGACAGAGGGCCTTTGCGCCCAGATTCAGCCAGCACTACCAAATTGCCCGCAATCACCGCTTCTTTTAGACCAGACTCGCGCCAGGCACCCTTAATACCATAGATGCCATATTTTGCCTCTTGTCCCCGCACAAAAGCCTGTCGCACAAATGTATATCGTCCACGAGGCAAATCATTCGTGGAAATCACCACACAAACGTTGACCTTTTCTGCCCCATCCGGCCACGGGCTCACGATTTTCACCTCAGGGGCGGGAGCCACCTGCTTAACTGGTATAACCCTCTTTAACAACGTCCTTAAAACTGAGAATTTCATATCAACTCCTTAAAAAGCAAATTTTCAGATTACCCGGCTATTCTACCAGACCCTATAATGACAAGCAACCTCTACCGAAACTCGCCATTAAGCTCATCCTCACTGTAAACCAGTTGATCCATCGTCGTCTGATATTCATGAATTTCATTCTCAGAAAACACAATTCCGATCTCTCTTTGTACGTTTTCCAAGGAATCGGAGGCGTGAACCAGGTTGTTTCCCCCGCTCATCCCCCAGTCACCACGGATCGACCCTGCCTCGGCCTCATACCCCTTACGAGTACCAATAATTCTCCTGATCAAATCTACCGCATTGTAACCTTCCCAAATCATGGCTACAATTGGTGTCCACTTCATATATTTGGCAATCATGGGAAAAAAAGGCGCCTCAGCATACTGGTGATACCACTTTTTAAGTATTTCATCATCCATCTGCACCATCTTTATGGCCACTAGCTTTAAACCCTTCTTCTCAAATCGACTAATAATATCTCCGATAAGTCCTCTTTGCAGGGCATCCGGTTTGATAAGCACTAGCGATCTTTCCATTTTTTTCATAATTCCATTTTAGCATCCATTGCGCCAACTTGACAAAATGTACATTTAAGTGTACATTTGAACTATGGAATTCGTCACCACCACTCAACTTAGAACCAAATCACCTCAAATCTTAGCTCAGCTTAAACTTGGCAAATCTATTCGTTTGATCCACAGATCGAAAGTGGTAGGTACCATCAAACCACCAGAAAACGAGCCTAAAGTCATGACTGAAGCAAAAATTAATGAGCTCAAAAAAATAATAAAGGCAATGAATCTACCTAAACTTAGCCAGAAACAAATGGAAAAGAATTACAGGGACCACCTCATGAAAAAATATGGCAAGGGTATTTCTTGATACGAACATTTTTATCGATGTAATCCACCGAAAACCGGAAATTCTGGCGAGTCTTGAGGGACATAGTATATCAATATCCCCCCTCTCAGTTCACATTTACTGCTATTCATTCAAAAAGAAAGTTCCTGTTACCAGACTACAATCGCAAATTAGACTATTTGAAATTGTTGACCTCAATACCAAAATCGTAGATAAATCAACCGAAGGGCCAACTAACGACGTAGAGGACAACATCCAGCTACACTCAGCTGTTGAAGCAAATTGCGATATCTTCCTAACAGGTGACAAAAAACTCCTCAAGCTTGGCTACTTCGGCAAAGTCAAAATCATCGACCACCTGTAAACACGGCTTCCCCACTCGTCATTCTGAGCGACTGCCAAATACTACAGGAGTCGAAGAATCTCACTCCACGAATTCGTCTTAATACACCGCTTCGTAGTGTTCCAATTTTTCCACTTCCCCATTTTCCTTTAATACTATCGCCACCACATCCACTCGACACGCCCCTTTCCACCTTTCTTCGTCTTGGGTTCTTGATTCCTTGAGTTCTTGAGTTCTCATATACACCTCTCCCATCCTCTGCACCTGCGCCATCTTTCTCTTATCCACCATCTCTTCCGGTTCACCAAAATCATGCCCTATTTTAGTTTTTACCTCCACAAAAACCAATGTTTGCGCGTCCCAGCACACTATATCGATCTCTCCAAATCGGGTACGGAAGTTCCTCTCTTCTATCTTATATCCTTTTTTCTCCAGATACTCTACCGCCAAGTCCTCTCCCCGATTCCCCGTTACTTTATTATTAATTTTCATTATTTTTAGGGCAAAATCTTGTCATTCCGGACAGCGAAGCGTGATCCGGAATCTATATAAATTGGTCCCATTTTATGGATTCCCGGTCGCGAGTACTCGACATCTTCGACCTACGCGGGAATGACGATTATTACATCCCAAAATACTTCGGCCCTTTGCCGTCTCCCACCACCATCTCCGTGGGCTGATTCTTATTTGATTTTCGGCTCCCTGACTGTGTCATTCCGGGCTCCGACTCGGCCACTGGTACCCGAAGGGGTAAATCCATCCCCTTTTTCGCTTGTCTGGTATAGCTAAGCTTCTTTCTCAAATCACTCATATTGAGAAAATAACTCGCGTATTTCTCAATCAGAGAAGAATAATTCCATTTGTTGGGTACTATTATCTTTCCCAATTTCCCATTTTGCTCCAAGTATTCCTCCAAACAAAAGAAATCTCCATCACCGGAAACAATGATAGCCTTGTCGTACTTTTGGTAGTTAATCATGGCGTGCATCACCATCTCGGCATCAATATTACCCTTTATCTTAATATCAGTCGCTTCCTTATTAAGTATTTCAAGAATAGGTTTATATATTAGTTCAAACCCGTCTTGCTTTAACGCATCATACAGTTCCTGATTATCCGGCATGTACCCGATGAAAATGAAGGCTTTTTCAACATGCAAGACGTTCTTAAGGTATTCGTAAAACTTCCCAAAGTCAAGATTCCAACCCTTGTAACGGAAATGCTTCCCGTCTGCCGTCCGAATATCATTTCTTACCCCCAAATTCAGATTTTGACTATCTATAAAAGCGTATACCACTTCATTTTTCTTATTATCCATATATATAAAGATGATACACCCTAACCATTTGCCACAAAAAAGGAGGGTACATATAGTACCCTCCGGGAATGAATGTTTAACGAAGGTCGTAGTCGCTTTTTTTCGGAGAACGTCTGAAGCCAGCAGGATGATTCGCATCGTGCGCAGGTTCATCGCCAAGGACGCCTTCGGCAAGAAGCCACCATTTCGGCATGGCGTAGATTTCGACCAATCCATCAGGAACGGTCTGATTCGCGCGGGTGAACGTAGTAGTGCCGAGACGGCGCTCGGTGACATCACTGTCATCGGTGCCAGTGCCCATGCCCATACTTTCAAGACCGCCACGCATACCTTTGGCGACAAAGTCACCGCCACGGTAGATGAGGGGGGTGATCGTAGAGCGCGGGCGAACATATTCGCCAAAACAAGCCACGGCGATGACCCCAAGATTCTTGTTCGAACCGGTCGCACGCATGGCGATGGTTTCGCGGTCGAATGCAGTGAAGATGAAGGGGGTGGTAGCATGCTTGCCCCAGCCCGGGACGACATACTGGCTGTATCCAGAGATGATCAAACCATCGGACAGAAGCAAATCTGCCGGCTGGTTAACCAAGGTGTCGCGGCCATCAATACCAGCCAGAACTTCCAAACGACCGGGGGTTTCGCTGTTGACCTTGATGGTGTACTTCAGGCCATGAACAGCCTCGACATAGTAACGGCCGTTATGGAAATGAAGGGGAAGGGTGCGACCATCTTCGCCGACAAGCGAGACGCGCATAGGACCTGCAGAAATCGAAGATTTTGACATGTTATTCTCCTTATGATGGAAGTGAGCTAACTTACCCCATAATTATATCATAGGAAGTCAAAGTCTTTTCCAATACAAGATGAGCCCCAAATGAGGTTTTGATTCTAATCCAATAATGAGCCCGAAAGGTTATGGGTTCTTGGGTTTAATACTGTATCGTCTAGTTCATGACCATCACCATGAACGATACAGGTCTAAGTAACAAAAACGGGGTCTGAAATCGACCGTATTTCCCTCTGAATCAAGTAAATATGTGTGCTAAACTTCTAAAATGAAATTAAGCACACCCTTAGAAGTAGAACTACAAGATGTCCAAAGTGTAATGGTCGATCAAAAAAGAAGGGCTTCCAGAGTTCAGGCAAAAGAAGGTACAAGTGCTTGGTTTGTGGATATTCTTTTACCCACCAAAACCGCCTACCCATCATTTTTAATGAGTTTTCCGCTTTTCGTAAATTAGTTCTTGGAAAAACAAACAGAGAGAATCTCTGGGAAGAGAAAGGGATCTGTCGAAAAACACTTTCGGTAAAGTTTAAGGTATTTTTCGACAAATTTGTTTCAGCCACCACTTGTTGGCGGCTTTTGCCGCCAACCTTAACAACCAGTCAAGAACCGTGGGTACTCGCCATCGATGGTACCTGGCTCCACCGCAATGGAGTGGTCATGATCTACCGGGATATTACTCACCACGAGAATCTCTTCTGGTCATATCACCTAAGTGAATCGTATGAGGCATTAAGACGAGACTTAGTAGTGTTGGTCGAGCTACTTAGTACTCGTCAGCCTTCAGGTGTCGTTAGCGATTGGAAAGGTTCAATCGTTGACGGTGTGGCTAATTACTTCGATCATCTGCCTCACCAGCGCTGTTTAATCCACGTTCTGAGGGAAGCCAAGAGATGGCTACCCAAGAGAACCCCGTTTCTCTTTACCCAAGAGTTAAGAAGTATTGCTCTGGATTTAATCAGAGTCAAAACCCAAAAAGAAGCTATCGAGTGGAAGTCTAAACTCATTAAGTGGGAGATGGCCTACGGCCATCTCCTTAAAGAGAAAACCTACAGCCAAACAGAAGTTACAAAGACCGGACCAAGGTGGTGGCATACTCACAAGGATCTCCGGAGAGGATGGAGACTTCTTACCGACAATTGGTATCCATTTTTCGTCCACCTTGATCATTCCATGATCCCCAAAGACAACAACTCCATCGAAGGAACTAACTCACAAGCCAAAAGATTCTTAGGTAATCACCGGGGTATGAAAACACCTCAACAAGTTTCGTTTCTCTTCTGGTATCTCATCTTTACCAGAACAAAAACCAAACAAGACTTAAAGAAATTATGGGATGAGTGGAAACAGTGATTTTTCGTCGTTCTAGACCCCGGAAAGGTTACTTAAACTACATATTGTACGATCCCAGGTCCTGAAGCTGGATGTTGAACCCCTTCGCCCTCAAGAAATCATTGACCACGCGACAAACATTCGAAGCCGTGGAAGCCAACTCCTCGGTGTTTAGTGTCGCAGCCAAGGCCAAAGAAGCATCTTTGTGGCTCATAACAAACCCCTGAAGCCACTTCCCTTGTTGAGCCTGCCAATCAAGTCCAATATTCATTTGAACCTGAGGGGCATTCCACAGTGCATCCGCAATAGGAACTGTAGTAGCAAAACTTGTCATCAGACTTTCTCCTTCTGGGCTTTGCCCACAATTCAGTTTTACTTGTCAAACTACCCCATAATTATACCACGATCTGTAAAAAACCATTTCTGGCCACAAAAGACCCGAGCCGTTGGCGTATTAGCCAAACAGCTCGGGAATCTTCAAATCTAAGCAATACGTTCAATTTTTAGCGACAACCAATGTTTTCGATCAAAGCTGGCTTTACTGACCTTAAACACTCCGATTATATGCCACTATGCCTAGAACACCCTTTCTCTGTACTGCAATGCCTCACCTATGTGCCCAGCCAAAATCGACTCACTCCTCTCTAGGTCGGCTATCGTCCGAGCTACTTTCAAAACTCGGAAGTAGCTCCGCGCCGACAAATCAAACTTTTCCATCGCCAGACGTAGTATGTGAACACCATCAATATCCAATCGACAAAACTCTTTTACTTGTTTATTTTTCATCTGGGAATTACAAAAAATCCCAAACTTTAACAATCTTTCACTTTGTTTCACTCTCGCCTTCATCACTTTCTCTCGAATGTCTTTTGAACTCTCTCCTTTTTCGACCGTCCCCAAAATCTTTTCCGTCTCCACTGCCGGGACATTTATATGCAAATCAATTCTATCCAAAATCGGTCCACTGATTCTTCTTTTGTATCTTTCAATTTCTCTCATTGAGCATTTACATTCTTTTGTGGGGTGACCCAAGTATCCGCAAGGGCAAGGGTTCACCGCCGCCACCAACTGGAAAGATGCCGGGTACTCTACTCTCCCTGCCACCCTCGATATTTCCACTTTCCCATCTTCCATCGGCTGTCTCATCGATTCCAATACACTTCGGGGGAACTCCGCCATTTCATCCAAAAATAATACCCCGAGATGAGCTAAAGACACTTCACCCGGTACTGGTCTGCTTCCTCCACCAATCAGTCCCGCCATGCTGGTCGAATGATGTGGGGAGCGAAATGGTCGACGTCTTACTACGGCTTCTCCGGCTGTCATCAGTCCAGCCGCCGAATAAATTCTCGTCACTTCCATACTTTCTTCCTCGCTCATGAGGGGCATAATTCCGGGTAGTGCTCTCGACAACATCGTCTTCCCCGATCCGGGAGGGCCTGACATCAGAATATTGTGCCCTCCGGCGGCAGAAATTATCAATGCTCTCTTAGCGGTCTCTTGTCCTACCACGTCTGCCATATCAAATTCAGGCAAAGCGGCCTCCACTAAACTTTTTATCTCTATTTTCTTCAGCGGTTCAATCTTCTTCTCTCCCATCAAATGGAAAATTAGTTCTTTCAAATTTCTTACCGGTATAACTTCTATACCTTTAACCACAGCCGCTTCGTTAGCCGACAACACCGGTAGAAAGATTCTCTGTTTATGTTCTTTTTTGGCATACAAAGCCACCAATAATGTCCCTTTTGTGTGTCTTAATCCACCATCAAGCGACAGCTCTCCATAAAACAACCCCTCCACCACCCCGTCATTGCGAGTTTCGGTATTCCGAACCGAAGCAATCCCCGCGTTTGAGGGTTCAACCAAACTATTATCTCGAGACTCAACATCGGAGATTGCTTCAGCTCGCGTACGAGATTCGCAATGACACTGTATATCTCCGTTCGCCACCAATATCCCCACTGCAATCGGCAGATCATAAGCCGAACCTTCTTTGGGTAGATCCGCCGGAGCCAAATTGACAATAATTTTTTTCTGAGGAAAAGCAAAGCCGCTATTAACCAGAGCCGTTTTCACTCTCTCCCGCGCCTCGGCCACCGCTTTGTCCGGCAGACCGACAATGCTAAATCCCGGGAACCCTTTCTCGGCTACATCTACCTCTACTTCCACCAAAAAACTCTCCAGTCCTACACAAGCGACACTTTCAATTCTCGCCAGCATTACTCAGTATTTCACCTTCACCACAAAAATGCCATAAAAAAAGGCCCCGATTCCTTGAGGCCAAAACACTTTTCCTATTCTCTCTTATTTGGATTTCATCTTATCAGCTACATACATCGCCCCGGTAAACCACATTATACCCACCATTAGTGGCCACCATAGCCGTCGAACAAAACCAACCAACGACAAAAATTGTAACAAAAAACTCCATCTTATACTCCTTTATTTTCAAGAACGGCGCGAACGATCTACTTATGCCCAAATGATACCACACTCAAGTATGTCTGTCACTATAGGATGATACTCAACCAAGAAAATCCCCGCTGATGGCGGGGGTTTCAGAAACTTAAGCTCTGCCAGGAAAATCATGCAAATACATTTCTGCAGCGGCCTTTTCAATTGAAGTCGGATCAAAGATGTCAATCATATAAAATTGATACACGTTGCCTGGTCCGGCCACACCGCCAAAGACAATTGGGTCCTTTTTCACACGCGGAGTTTTTTGCATGGACCACACATCCGGACCGATAGACGCAATATAGAGATGATCAGTATCGAACAAACCGGACTCTAAAGCTTTCTCCATTTTCCGCTTCGTAGTTAATGGAATTGATCCGGCAAAACGAGCAGAGATGCCTACACTGCTACTTCGACTCACTTGCGCCAACTTTAACAGAGTTTTTACCGCACCAACATATTGGACAGCAAGGTCCGGATGCAAATAAGGGCGGATATCAAACTTGTGTTGCGGTGAATCCCCTGATGGATCCGGTGTTACTGATATCGAAAAATCTGGACTATCCCAAGTTAAAGTCATGAAACGAGGCAAGCCATCCTGCCTGACCCAAGACAAAAATTCGGGATGGAGACGATAACGGTAGCGTTTTCTGGCCATTTGAAAATGCAGCAACGTATTCTGAAGTCTAAATAACGCTTCAGGACCCATCTCTTCTACGTCCTCTGCACCGAAATACGAGCCGGTTTGGATAGCTTTCCTCGTCCTCAAAAGAGGCTTCTCGCCTTCTTCGATATATCTTTCTACTCTTTCAATTTCCTGCCCAATGGAGATTTCAGTTTTCTCCAACCAATCAGGATTCTGACTGCGAGGAACGACTACCACACGGCCCTGCACTTTCTTAAATAGATCATTTTCATCAGCAGCAACTCGCATCATCGGTCTCAACAGACTATCATTCATCTGTCACCTCCAATTTGTTAATGGGTACACTTGAAACAATCTCACCCTCTACCGTATTTTCATCAATAACGGCTGTTCGTTCATCAATAAAGATTGTCTTTTTTGGCTCCCCCCTTCGTGGGCGACTACTATAAATCAGTTGAGAGCCATCTTCCAAACCATCAATCACCAACGCCGGTCGAGGATAACGAATCCACCAATAGGCCATTGAACCAATTACCATTAAAAACGGAACTAACCAGCAAGAAATAGAGGTCGCCAGACCAGGTGTTGGCAAAAAACACGCGGCTAAAATTGATGCAGCGACAACGATCGTTCCCGAAAGCGCAATTTTTGCCCTATCTTTAGTTATCAAGCCGGTTATCGCGGTTATGATGAAAACAAGAATACCAAAAGCTACCAGATAGCCCCTGATCGGATCATTGGACCAACCTATCTCGATCATTATCCTATCCAGATTGGTATATGGTTCCCATTTAAAACTAACATTACTGGAGTCAACGGAACCATTCAGCAGGTCCGTCTCAGCAGTAATTGTATATTCACCCGGCACCGTCAGGGTCACGGGCGGACATTCTTGGTCAATTGCATTGGCTTTGACTAAACAAAAGGCATCCTTTGCATGACCATCCACACCGTACCGAACGATTTTGTCCCTTCGGAAAGTGGAGCTCATCCTCACTGAAATATCCTGAGAAAGTATTCCTCGATAACCATCCCGAATAACTTCGTTCAGAATCGGAGAGATAAACAAAATGGTACCCGTTTCTTGGGGTATCCAGCTAAATTGAACTTCACTGGTAGTGATGGTACCATCCAGAAGAATAGTTTCGGCCGTAATTGTATATTCACCCGGCACCGTCAGGGTCACGGGTGGACATTCTTGGTCAATTGCATTGGCTTTCACCAAACATGAAAATGATTCTTGTTTGTTGACGTAAAATTGCACCGCCTTATCTATCTGAAAAGTAGAGCTAACCACCAAAGGAATGGTGGGAGAATCCTCTAAAAAATCATCCGAGATGATCTGACCAAACGAAGGTGATGTAAATAAGATGGTCCCCATTTCTCCGGGTATACAACTTGTGAGGGCCAAAATGATTATCGCAAGCAAAACAATAAATCGAAATCGCTTCATCTTGACCTCCTTATTGTCAAAGATCTCGAACCTTGTAAACTAGTGAAGTTTAGCTTATAACAACACTCACGTCAACAAGCACGATCTCGAACATATCCTATATACTTGCAACCCAGCCTCCTTTGTGGTACAATTCCCTACTCGTTGTTGAACTAGCCAAAAGCAGTTTCCTAAGGCACGGAGGACTGGCTCACCTTCGTTTCGAAGAAGGAAGGTGGAATCTCATCCACTTTGATCGTTCATAAACGCCCCCGATAAATCGGGGGCGTTTTTCATACCGCCCGGTACTTTCCCCCAGCCTCAGTCACCATCCCACACAGTGTCAGCTCAGTTAGCTTGCCCAGCACCTGAGACACATTTATTTTAAGTAGTCTCGATAGCTCATCTACTGACCTCTCCCCATCGGCCAACAGAGATAACATGGGATCGTCAATATCCTCAATTTTTAGCTTCAACTGACCAGGTAATAGTCCCATCTCTTTCAGAACTTCTTCTGCAGTCGTGACCGCTTTAGCCTTTCCGTCTCTGATTAAACCATTTGTCCCCTCCGCCACTCGGCTGGTCACTTGCCCCGGTAAAGCCAGAAGCTTCTTACCAAATCTATTAGCCAGACGCGCCGTAATCATGCTTCCGGATTTCGTCGACCCCTCCACTACCAGTACAGCGTCCGAAATCCCGGCCACAATCCTGTTTCTCTGAGGGAAAAACCATAGCAATGGAGCCGTCTCCCCCTCATACTCAGACACCATCAAACCGTTGTTTTCTAATATCTTCTGGTACAAATCCTCGTCCTCCCTAGCTACCGGCCAGTCAATACCCCACCCCAAAACTGCAATTGTCTTCCCTCCATTCTCAATACAGGTCTGGTGCGCCGTCTGATCTACCCCGTACATAAAGCCGGACACGATCGTCACACCTCGCTCGACCAGCATAGGCATCCATTTCTCAATTACCCTTTGGCCATACTCCGTCATCCGTCTGGACCCCACAATTGCGAGCTTCGGACTCTCATCCAACAGCAAGTCGATCTTGCCCTTGTAATACAAGCTTTTTATCTCCGGCTTAATCTTCCTTAAGTTCTCACTCCAGCGTTCCCTTGCTAATTCCATACCGCTAATAGACTTCATTAAAGAGGACTACCCTCATTTTGAAAACTGTTTCATAAACTCATCAATATCTTCTTTTGAGCTCAACGCTTTTGTCTTTCCAGCTTTATACTCTGCCCTAGCCTCGTCAGCCCACAAATTGTGCTTCTTCTCCAGCTCCTCGATATCTTTGGCTATCAAATGTTTGATATACGCAGCCATCGTCATTCCAAAGGCGCTGGCTCTATCCTCCGCATGTATCTTCATCGGCATAGGTAAATTCAACTTTAGTTGAGACTGTATAGTATTCATATGCCCATTATACACCAAAACAGGGACTTTTTGCCCTTACCGGTCTCCAACAGGCTCTCTTCCACCTCTTTTGGACTATTTTCCAGATCAAATTTCTGATCTTCTTTCTCCTTGGCTCGATCGCCAGATACGTCGCCCGGTATACACAAAACAAACTATACCTCCGCGAATAGGCAAATTTTCTCCCCAAACCACCCAACCCATCGGGTGGTTTATGACTTATAGTAATCATCGGTGTATAATATCAAAGTACGAATTCTATCGTTCTTTTACAACTTAGAGAACGCAAAAGGAGGTAATTCCCCATGTTCGAATGCCG
>Ga0210044_10009836_pt1 | contig 11539 bp, 10 predicted proteins | sample CryGey13umfilter_2_FD_183959 | JGI IMG/M metagenome (GOLD analysis project Ga0210044, IMG submission 183959) | Groundwater microbial communities from aquifer in Utah, USA - Crystal Geyser 4/9/14 3 um filter (SPAdes) (version 2) | ecosystem: Environmental > Aquatic > Deep subsurface >...
CCGCCGATGCGTTGCTTTCAGCAGTTGGGGAATTTGCAGCTTTTCCGGGCACCTGGGCAGACAGTCGCCGCATTCGGTGCACTTGCCGGCAAAGCTGCCGGGAAACCAGTGTCCCTTTTCTTCCAGCATGTTGTAGCGGAAACGGCTGTAATCCTGCATGTCAAATCCTTCCAGCAGATTGCGAAACCTCAGCACCTCGGGGATATTGATGTCTTCGGGGCAGGACAGGCATTCACTGCACAGCGTGCACCGGCTGGAAACCGCGTTCAGCGAAGCATCCATTTTGGATTTTATGACGGCCTCGCCGCCGGATAAATAATGCTCTCCATTTAAAATGCCCAGGTTCTGCGCAAAATGTTCCGGTTCGTGCATGCCCATGCTCAAGGTGGTAATCTCGGGATGGCTCAGGCAAAAACGCCCGTTGAACTGAATCGGGGTCAACGGATGCGTCAACCGCCGGACTTTTTCAGATGGCTTCCACAACAGCCCGCCCTTCTCATTGGGCGAAATGATGAACACGCCAATGTCCTTTTGCCCCGCCAGTTGCACCGCCGCCAGATTGCGCTGAAAAAAATAATAGTAATGCAGGTTCACGAAGCTGAATAAATCGGTATTCAGGGCTTGTAAAATGATCTCCAGCGGCGCATGCGTGGAAAAACCGATATGACCGATCACTCCCTGCTCTTTCAACCGGTAAAGGGTTTCCACCGGCCCGCCGGTTTGGGTTGCGGCTTTTAAACGTTCTGCATTGTTGATCCCATGCCAGCCGTAAAAATCGATGCTGTCCAGTTTAAGGGCCTTGAGCTGGCTTTCGACCAGTCCCTTGGTCTCATCCGCCGTCATAGGCGCGCCCTTGGTCATCATTTTGTACTGGTTCCGGGGCACATTTAACTCTTTAAGCGCGGCGCCATAGAGATGCTCGCTCTTGACATAGCCGTGTGCGGTCTCGATATGATTGATGCCAAGCTGGAGAGCCTGACGGGTGGTCTCGATGCAGTTTTTCAGCGATTGCGCCGGCAAGTGGTCGCGCGGCGGCGTCCAGCCGTGTTTGAACCGCATTCCGCCCAGGGTGATGACGGAAATCATTGCGTTGGTTTTGCCAAAACGGCGGTATTCCATAAAACGGCGGCTCAGTAGAAGGTAAAAAGTCCTATTCTATAAAATATGACAGATTCCTTCCGCGATGAATTTTATTTTTACCTCCGCAATGGGGTATGATGAAATCGGGTATCCAGCGATTCGGGCTTCAGAGATTCCTCCGTTTGCCTTCAAAGCCCCAAAGCGTGCAACCTTATCCATTCTCCGGCTTAAATGCAAGACCGGGAGACACAACCCCAAATGACCCGGAAACCGAAAGAGTTAAGAAAAAGAATCTTACGCTCCCACCGCAAAACCCAACCCGGCGCATCGCCGGGAACGCTTGCGGCTCTGCCCGAAGCGCATCCGACCCGGGTGTACCTGATCGCTTACGGAGTGGAAAACCTGGTGGAACAGGAAATCACCCAAATCGGCCAGATAAAAGAGTTCCTTGGGAATTACGCCAATATATGGGTGCATGTTTCCGGCTTGAAGAATATCGACACCATCACTCAATTGGGAACGTTATTTTCCCTGCACCCGCTCGCATTGGAAGACGTGATTCATGTCCACCAGCGCCCCAAGGTGGATGAATACGAAAACAACCTTTTCATCACCACGCGCATGGTGATGAAAAACGGCGACGAACTCGATCTCGAACAGATCAGCCTGTTTCTGGGAGAAGGCTATGTTGTGTCCTTTCAGGAAGGGGCCGGCGATGGATTCGAACCTGTAAGAGAACGCATCCGCAAGGGCGGAGGCCGCCTCCGGCTCAGCAAACCGGATTATTTGACCTACGCGCTTCTCGACGCCGTGGTGGACGGCTACTTTCCCGTTCTCGAAGAATACAGCGACCGCCTCGACAACCTGGAAGACGAAGTCATCCTGTCCCCCAACCGCAATATGGTCGCCCGCATTCACAGCATCAAACGGGACATGTTCTTAATCCGGCGGGCCATCTGGCCCCAGCGCGACGCCCTAAACACGCTGACCAAGGAAACCCGAAGGGTGTCTGATGACACCAGGGTGTATCTGCGCGACTGCCATGACCACATTGCCCAGATCCTGGACATCCTGGAAAGCCTGCGGGAACGCTCCACCGGATTGACGGACATCTATCTTTCCAGTCTCAGCAACCGGATGAACGAGGTTATGAAGGTGCTGACCATCGTCGCCACCATTTTCATGCCCCTGGGAGTGATCGCCGGTGTCTACGGCATGAACTTCAATACGGCAAAATCTCCCTGGAACATGCCGGAACTTGGCTGGTATTTTGGCTATCCTTTTTCCTTAACCTTGATGGCTCTGGTGGCGGGAAGCTTCTTTATTTATTTTTACCGCAAGGGATGGCTGAGCAATTCTGAAGGAATTAAAAAAACAAAAGAGAATACGGATTCATAATGACTTGCTTCCGGTTCATTCACTGTTCCGACCTGCACATCGACAGCCCGTTCAAAGGCCTTGGGTCCGTACAACCGCAACTGGCCGAAAGACTGCGCGGCTCCACCTTTCAGGCATTTCATAACATCGTTGATCTCGCTGTCCGCGAAAAAGTCGATGCCGTGGTCATCGCCGGAGATGTCTACGACGGCGGCGATAAAAGCCTGCAGGCGCAGTTGAAGTTCCGCCGCGGCTTGATTGAGCTTGGCGATGCCGGCATCCCTTCTTTCATCGTGCATGGCAATCACGATCCTTTGGACAGCCGTTTCTCCAAATTGGTGTGGCCTGAACAAGCTACAGTCTTTTCCGGCAAAAACGTGGAAGGCCATGCCATCCGGAAAAATGGAACCGTGGTGGCGACGGTCTACGGCATCAGCTACCCCACCCGCGAGGTGAAGGAAAACCTGGCTCTTCAGTTTCCCGGCGCGGCAAAAGAGGGCTTCGCCATCGGCGTCCTGCACACCAACGTCGGGCACAATCCCGATCACGACGATTACGCTCCCTGCTCAGTCGAGGATCTGGTTTCCCGTAAAATGGACTACTGGGCGCTGGGGCACATTCACACACATAAAATCTTAAGAGAACACGACCCGGCCATCGTCTACCCGGGCAACACCCAGGCCCGACACAAGAACGAAGCGGGAAGAAAAGGCTGTTGCCTGGTCACTTTGCACGCGGATTCCCCGCCGGAGATTCGATTCATCCCCACCGACACGGTGCGGTTTGTCTCCGATTCCCTCAGGCTGGATGGCACGCAGTCCATCGACGATGTATTGCAATCCATACTAATCCAATGCGACGGGCTTCTGTCCCAATCAGAAGGATGCGATCTTTTGATCCACCTCAGTCTGACCGGGCGCACCGAAGCCCATCAGGAACTGCGGCAGACAGGCAATATCGAAACGCTCAGCGAAGAAATTCAATCCCGGTATGACGGACAAACACCGGCGGTCTGGGTGAATCTGACGCTCAACACTCAAGGAACCTACGATGTCGAAAATCTGCGCCAAGGCAACGATTTCGTCGCCGACCTGCTCGCTCTTTACGATGAAGCGGACAATGAAACAGGATTGGACGAATTGAAGGAAGTCCTGAAACCCCTGCTCGAAAACTGGAAGGGCGGAAAGTACCTTGACGCTGTTTCCAGTCAGGATCTTCGCGGCCTTTTACTGGAGGCGCGCAACCTCACCCTGGACCAGCTGGTGGAAGGAGAGTGATGCATCCCTTCCCGGCATTGAGGCCCCATGCAAATTCGTGAACTGAATATCGACGGCTTTGGAATTTTCTCCAACAAACAGGTGACCGGTCTGACCAAAGGGCTGAACGTCATCTACGGGGAAAACGAAACGGGAAAGACCACCCTCGTCGAATTCATCCGCCGGATTCTGTTTGAAGCGCCCAAAAGGACGAAGGAGCCGAACCCGTACCTTCCCCTGAACGGCGCCAGACACGGAGGCGGCCTCAAATGTCAATTGGCCTCGGGCGAAACCATTCTCGTCTCGCGAAGCCTGGAAAATAAAGGCGAAGCGCTTCTCTCCACCCGCACCTCTGAGCTCAAGGGACAACCTGCCCTCGATGCGGTTTTAGGTCACGCCTCTCTCCTGTTGTTTCAAAACATTTTTGCCTTCACCCTGGACGAGTTGCAGACCTTCGACTCGCTGAATGAAAACGAAATTAAAAACCGCATCTACGGCGCCGAAATTGGACTTGGAACGGTTTCTCTTAAAGCCGTGGAAGACTCTATCGACAACCGGGCAAAAGCCATTTTTGTTTCCAGGGGAAAAAAAACAGAAACCAATATCCTGTTGAATGAAATTCAGGAGATCGAGAAAAAGATCCGATCCATTCAGCAGGAGTCCGGCGAGTACGACCTGTTGATGCGGCAGCTGGAATCCTGCGAAAAGGAACAAAGCGCTTTGGCAGGACAAATTCAATCTCTGCAACTCAGAATACGCAACCTCAACGCATGGAACGAATTGAATCAAACGCTCGATGAGGAGGAGACCTGTCTCCACAACCTGAAAATCGATCAAGATTCTTTAGATGTCAATCGCGCTCTGCTGACCCACCAGGCTGACATCCTGTACTTACAGCAATCGACCCAGTCGGTCCGGTCCGCCTTGATGGACAAATCGGCGCGTCAAAAAGAAAAAGTTCTGCTTGAGGAAAAAATCCGTTCCGACCTTCGTGAAATCGGCGGTCACTGGGATGAAGAAAAGGTGCAAAAATTTGTACTCGACCAAGCCGGAAAAAACCAAATCGAATCGTTTGCCAGGGCATTCGAAAATCTGCGGCTGGAAATCAGCAAGGCTGAAGACCGGCTGGAACTTCACCGGCAGCAAAAAGCCGCGGAACGATCCAAAGGCTGGAACATTCCCGCCTGGTGGAAAACCATAGCCTACAGTCTTACAGGACTGGGACTGGCGGGGCTGATTTTAAGCCTTCTAAAATCGAATACGCCGCTTCTGGTTGCGACCGCTCTTTCCCTGCTTTGCGGCCTCTTTATTTTCTGGCAAACCTTAAGGGGAGGGAAGGATTTCACCCGCGAGGATCTTCTGGAAAAATCGCTGGCGGAAAAACTGCATCAGGCCCAGGCGGATTACGATCAGAAAAAATCCCAATGGCGCGCCTGGCTTAGGGAAATGTCATTCGATGAATCTCTGGAGCCGCTCAACGCACAGGAATTTGCCCACACCTTAAGGCAAATCAAAGAGAGCATTGTCGGTAAGGCGGAACTGGAAGCCCGCATCGGCGGCATGCTGAAACTGGAAGAGGAGATAACAAACCGGATCGTCAAAATAAAATCCGCTCTGCCTGAAAATTCGCTGCAGGATCATATTCCCACCAACATTAAGATCATCGGCGAATTATTTGCTAGCGCCAAAGAGAACCAGACCCGCAGGAATCAGATCGAAAAACAAATTCAGCAACAGCTTTTTAAAATCGGCAAACTCAAAACCAGCTTAAACGAACTGCAACCTTCGCTTGAGCCGGCAGAGCAGAATCCCGCCATTGAAAACGATAATAATAATCCTTCAGCGCATCTGGCGCTTGCGGTGAAGGAAGCATTGAATTCCGCCGCCAACCGGTTGAAGGAACTGGAGGATGAAAAAAATCGCCTGCATGAAACCACTGGCGAAACACGCAATAAACTCAAACAGTTGACTGCTAACGAGGCATTGCTGACCGAACAGGAAACGCTGGAAATCAAGAAGCAAAACCTCAGAGGAAAAGTCCGCGAATGGTGCCGGGCGAAGCTCGCTCTTTTCATGCTGGATAAGGCCAGGAAACAATACGAAAAAACACGTCAGCCGGAGGTGCTAAAAGCGGCGGAGGAAATTTTCTCCGGTATCACCGGCGGGAAATATCCGCGCATTGTCAAACTCATGGACGACGACGAGATCTGTATCGAAAATCAAACCGGAGAGCGCATAAACATTCATCAAATGAGCCGGGGAACCCGCGAGCAACTTTACCTCAGCCTGCGCCTCGGGCTGATCGAGGCATACGAAACCCGCTCGGAACCCTTGCCCATCATCATGGACGACGTTCTGGTGAACTTCGACGACAACAGAAAATTGAACGTGATCGACATGCTGAAACGCTTCGCTCAAAACCGCCAGATCATCGTGTTGACCTGCCACCGGGCTTCCCTTGAGGCCTATAAAAATGCCGGAGCCAACGAAATCCGCATTTGACCTGCAAGCAAATCCCCTGCGTTCCTAAATAACTAAGACCCCTTACAGTATGGAGGTATTTTCAGCACCTGCCTCTTTGGGCCGATACAATCGCAATTACATTGACCCCGGATAACTTACATGCTCCAATAGGCTCAATAATCCTTTTATTTTCCCCCAACAAGTTAAAGGAGCAAGGCCATGATTGGATGGGCGGCTACATTTCTAATAATAGGGATCATTGCTGGAGTTTTAGGGTTCTCGGGAATCGCCGGTACCTCGGTTCACATTGCCTGGATTTTATTTGTCGTAGGGCTTGTTCTGGCGGTTGTGTTTGCCTTGATAGGCCGGCGTCCACCTTCGGTTTAGGGGCTTTACATTTTAAAACCACAATTCCCCTGGGAATATTTAATATCGAAAGTTGAGTGGCTCCCCCTTGTTTGGGGAGCCACCATCTAACTGACGGACGGTTGTAATCCCCCCTGAACCGGATGTCTGGGGCCGATCCACCATCACTTTACCCGCATGTCATTATTGACCGACTTCACCCCTCCGACCTTACGTGCAACCTCGACCGCCTTATTGATGTCAGCCCGGGAATTGACGAAACCACTCAGTTGGACAACACCCTTGAAGGTTTCGACGTTGATCTCGCTTGACTTCAGGGAGGGTTCATTGAAAATTGCGGCCTTGACCTTTGTGGTGATAACAGAGTCATCGAAATATTCCCCGGTCCCCTCCTGCTTTGGCGTAGATGTGCAGCCCATGAAAAAAACCAACAGGATAGTTAAGAAAATAGCGGAAAAACTCTTCACTTGTTTCATGTGTTTCATGGCTGGGCTCTCCCTCTAAATGAATTAACGAAGCTAAACACCCTCGATGCTGAAAATACCAGAGGGTTCCGCAATGTACGGCAGGAACTATTTGCGCTTATAGATCGGTTTCTCGTTTGAGATATATTAACAGATTTTACACAACTTGTTTTTCCTTCTCTGAGTTTTCGAAGACATATTATTGATACAGCGCTTTTCAATTATGAAATGTCTGTGTGGGCGTTTTTCCCCTAGCAATATTCCCCCTGATCGCTTCTTTCGTCATGAAGTCCTGAAAGAAAAAATGGGTTGGTTTCTATACCTAACCTACTACCGAGGTTTGGAATATCGCGCTCATCCGGGACAAAAGCCCTCAGCATTGTTGTTGAACTCGTGATTGTCCGGGGCTTCTACAGGGCTCTCCTCGATGTCGTTGTCCGCGTCGACCATAATCCTGAAATGGCAGTCTTGATTGAAACAACTTGGAGGCATAGGGAAATTCACCTCCTCCGAAGCGCCGCCGGCAAGGGCACCTGTGGCCCTTTTAAGATCGGACCCGGTAGAAAACGTCACCTGAGTCTTGAACGCTTGGTCGGTTCCGGCTGAGCTCTGGTTGCGCACTTGCACCACAAGCTCTTTGTCATTTTTGCGGCAATACCTCTCTGGCCCCCCAATGCCCGAACGCGGCTCGGGAATGAGATCCGGTCTATCGCTGGAGACTGTGGGGTGGGTCGCGCAGGCGGTCACCATCAGCAAAAACCCAAAGGATAAAGCGCCGACAACGAGTTTCCTGAAATTCATGGCAGGCTCCTGGCAAAAATAGATAAGGGATCAGCCCCCTCACTCTATGCTTGCGCTGCCAAAGAGTCAAGTTGAAGAAACGTTCTTCTCCTCGGAATATCGGTTTCTCCTGCCAATGGAGGCCCATTAGGGCGTACTCCAAGTTATTGAATGAAATCAAGAATGGGTGTCATTCCTTGCGATTGAAGGATCATATGGGACGGAGGGCCGTGGATATCAAAAGGGTTCCTTTTCATGAATTTTTATATTAAATGGTATTACCTTCTAGTTAGGAGTAGATTGAAATATACCCCTGCATATTTAAATACACGGGAAATCCATTAACTCTTGTTCCTTAGGAGGAATAAATGAAAACCCTGCATGCAACTGCATTACTTTTAACTTTTCTGATCGCAATTACGGTTTCCGGCTGTTCCAGCAACGCCGGTAGCGCGGGCCTTGGAGCTTTGGGCGGCGCCGCCGCCGGTGTGGGTGGTTACGAGTACAATGCGAAAAGGCAAAGAGACCAGCTAGAGGAAGATCTCAAAAGCGGCAAGATCAATCAGCAGGAATACGAAATCCGCAAGGACCAGCTAGAAAAAGGTTCTCTTTTTTAATCAGCGGACCAGCTAGAAAAAAGCGCTTAAAAATTTAGGCTTGAAAGAGTGAAGAGTCAGGGTTTCTCCTTTAAGGTTCTTGGCGAACCTATCTTAACCGGGAAACCCTGACTCTTCCTATAAGTGGAGCCTAAGTCTGTAAACGCTTTTTTCTACTGACCCAGTTTTTAACAGAAAGTGCCCCTTAACTTTTTACCCCAAATGGTTCACTTTTGCATGAGGGGAAACAAAAGAGGGCGTATAATGGCTTTAAAGTTAAGTTTCCTTAGTATTTATTTCCAATTCCCGCGAAGAGGCTCCTATCGGATCAGCTATTTTTTGGAAAGGATAAGTTAAGAAGAAGGCGATTATGACTTTTTCCTATTTCATTCGAATCATGACCATTATGAGTATTTTTTTGGGAGGATTGGTCAGCGCTTCTGCGAATACAAGTCCGCCACCCGATTTAAAATTAAATAACCTCCCCTGGGTTCACTATTCATCTGGAATTCGTTCCTACCGCTTCGTGGATGTGTACCAATGCGCGCTTTATCTCCCCGACAAGGACAAACCGTTCGTATCCCTTGATCTTAAGAAACTCGAATTCCCGGTTGCCATACGTATTGAAGTTTTGACCTCAATGCTTCCTGATAAAATGCCGGATGTTTGGCGGAAAACTATCAAACCGGAGATCATCGATAAAGCTTTCCGCCGATTCCAAAAAGGGTTTTCGAACCTGAACAAAGGCGACGTTTTATTATTTATGTATTTGCCTGGGGAAGCCACGAGTTTATTTCTAAACGATGAGCTTCTATTTAAAGACCCAGGTCCGGAGTTGATGCAGGCTTTACTCGAACAGTGGGTTGGTTCTCATCCGGTCTCAGAAGATTTGAAGCAAGCCCTGCTTAAGGACTGAGGTTCTTCGTTTCAGTCTGAGCGGCGCAAAGACAGGCGCCAAAGATGATAATCCCCCCGGACAGATAAATCCAAAGCAGTAACGCCATGATCCCACCGAACGCGCCATAAACCGCATTCAGCCTGGCAAAGCGTTCCAGATAAACCACAAAGAGACTTTCTCCCGTCCGCAGGAAAACTGTGGCACACAGGGCAGCGGCCCACACTTCAGAAAACCTTGTGAGTCGCCGTGGAGCCAGCTTGTAAAACAGGCTCAAACTGAGAAACACAACAACTAACGGGATAAAAAAGTTCCACAAGGCATAGGAAAAACGGAATTCTTGTAATGGGAAAAGCCATTCCTGGGCCATTCGCACAAGTATTGGCATGACAATGCCCACGAAGACAGCGCCCATCATGATCCCAAGCAGTAACAGGCTTTTAAGCGGTAGCCGCCACCAGTTGTACATTTCGGTACCCCAGGCCCGGTTCGTGGTAAAGATGAGGGTTGTAAAAAATTGTCTGGCTGCCCAGACCAGCATCAGAATCGCGACCACGCCTGCCTCGCCGCGAGCTTCAATAACGCCGCCGATAGTATCGAATATATAATGCTGCATCTCGCCACTGATCGGAATGTAGCTTTCGATATAGGAGATCACTTTTTCTTCGGCATTGCCCTTGTCAAGAAAGACCGAAGCCACCGTAACTAAAAGAACGATCAAGGGAAACAAAGCGAAGAACGCATAGAAAGCGAAGGCACCGGCCCGCTGCGCCCCATCAATCTGGGAAAATTTTTTAACGGCGAGATAAAGACTCGACCAGATTCGGGAAATAATTTTTTCAAGCTTGCCGGGCATAGGGTTCTTCCAGGAGATTTAGATCTGAAATAGACATCAATTGGTATAATGCATTTACTCTCAATGTTCAAATCACTCCTCGCTGGAGAAACCACTTGCTGACGACGGGCAAGGCCTCTTTGGTTAGACACAACCTTTTTCGTCGAGCCTCTTTTCCGGCACGGAGAGGGGGATTGGAACCACACCGAATTAACTTTTTTTGAAATTAGCTTGACTGAATAATGAATATTTTATATAATATTTATTACTCAGCAATCCTTATTGGGAAAACCAAATTAATGAAAATTGCCGATCATACAACAGAAGAGGTGAAGCACCAGATTCTGGATGCCGCTCACGAGCGTTTTGGCAAATACGGTTTCGGCAAAACCACCATGGCGGAAATTGCCAAAGACTGCGATATGTCCGCCGGGAACCTGTACCGTTATTACGAAAACAAAAAGGAAATCGCCGCCGGGTGCGCCGGGCGTTGCATGCAGGAGTCGGAAGCCCTGTGGCGCGGCATATTAAAGCAACCGGGCCTGAGCCCGGCTGAGCGTCTGGAAGCCATGATCCTGGCGAAACTGCGTTATATCCACCAACAGTTCTCCGAGCGCCCTCCCCTGTTCGAACTGGTTTTAGTCGTCACCGCGGACCACCAGAGTCTGGTGTCCCGTCACATGGAAACCCTGCAATCCCTGCTGGCGGAAATTCTGGCCGAGGGCAACCGCACAGGAGGATTCGACGTCCCGGATATTCTGGCGACGGCAAAGGTGATTCTCGCCGCCACCGCCAAGTTCATCGCGCCGCATTTCATGGGAGGCTTTGAATTGCAGGAATTGGAACAGGAAGCCAAGGGGGTGGTCGAACTGCTGGTTAAAGGCCTGGCCAAACGATAATTTTTTTGCCTTTCAAGTAAATATTTTATAAAAAATTTACCGTTAAATCTTTTAAAAAGAGGATCATAGCGACGAACATGAGTTTTGGCGAATGGGTCATCCGTTACCGATGGTGGATCATACTGAGCACCCTTTTACTGGTGATGTCCGCCGCCAGTGGGGGCCGGTTTTTGGGCTTTTCCACGGACTACCGGGCTTTCTTCAGCAAGGAAAACCCGCAGTTGGAGGCGTTTGAGGCCATCCAGAACACCTACACCAAAGAGGACAATCTCATGATTGCCCTGGAACCGAAAAACGGCAAGGTGTTCACTCAGGAAATGCTCACAGTCGTCGAGGAGGTGACCAAAGCCGCCTGGCAGACGCCCTATTCTATCCGCGTGGACTCCGTAACTAACTTTCAACACACCTTTGCCGACGGCGACGACCTGGTGGTGCAAGATCTGGTCGAAAACGCGGCCTCTTTATCCCAGGAAGAACTCGAAAAGAAAAAACAGATCGCCCTGGCGGAACCCTTGCTCTTCAAAAGGC
>Ga0210044_10009843_pt1 | contig 11537 bp, 8 predicted proteins | sample CryGey13umfilter_2_FD_183959 | JGI IMG/M metagenome (GOLD analysis project Ga0210044, IMG submission 183959) | Groundwater microbial communities from aquifer in Utah, USA - Crystal Geyser 4/9/14 3 um filter (SPAdes) (version 2) | ecosystem: Environmental > Aquatic > Deep subsurface > Groundwater...
CTTGTGGATAGATATAAAACTCAATAATAGGAACGAATGAGAATAAAACAAAAATCATAATAAATATTAAATATGAATATTTATTATTTGCCCAAAAAGAGAATGCTCCCGTTACAAGTCCAAAATAGGAAGCAGGTAAAACAATAACCAAATAATAAATAATTCCATCACCAAATGGACATAATTGAAAAAATAAATTGGATATAATTGAGATGATAATAGGAATTAAAAGTAAAGTTAAATATATTTTATATTTAATACGAATAATAGCAGGGAGCATTCCAAATGTTTTAAATTTTCGCAAAAAATAAATAGTTAAAATTCCAAAGGCAATAAATAAAATTATACTAAATACGAAAGAAAACTCAAAATTGAGTATATTGATTAAAGGTACAATTTGACCAATAATTGTGAAAATAACAGTTATTACAATTAATAAATTTGGAATATTTAATAAAGGTTTCATTTTTTTCACAATTGCTTTGACTTCAAATTATAATTGTAATTAAACATTAATTAAGTTAAAAAAAACATAACGTTAAAATTCTACTGTTTTGACCCTTTCTATTTTTGCTCCCAATTTAGATAGTTTTTCTTCAATTTTTTCATACCCCCTATCTAAATGATAAATGCGGAGCACTTCAGTTTTACCTTGCGCCACCAAACCACCTAAAACAAGCGAAGCACTTGCTCGTAAATCAGTTGACATTACTTTTGCTCCCTTTAACTTTTTAACGCCACGTATTATCGCTACATTATTAACACGCTCAATATTTGCCCCCAAACGAATTAATTCTGGCACATGGCTAAATCTATCCGTATAAATAGTATCAGCAACAGTAGAAGTTCCAGTTGCAAGTGCCATATATGAAATCCATTGTGCCTGCATATCTGTAGGAAATCCTGGATAAATAGCCGTTGAAACATCTATGCTTTTAGCATCTATTTCACACGAATCAATCTCTATTAAGTTATTGTTTATACTTATTTTAGCGCCACTTTTTTTAAGTTTTGATAGAACTGCTCCAATGTGATTTATATTGTTATATTCAATTTGTATTTTGCTCTTTGTAATAGCTCCAGCAATTAATAAAGTTCCCGCTTCAATTCTATCCCCAATAATTTCTCCATTAGCAGAGTTTAGCTCATCAACTCCCTGAATTACAAGACTGCTACTACCAACACCATCTATTTTTGCTCCCATTAAAATCAGATACTCGCACAAATTAGTTATTTCAGGCTCAATTGCAGCATTTTGAATTTTGCTTTCTCCTTTTGCAAGAACAGCAGCCATAATTGTATTTCCAGTTGCTCCCACAGATGAAATATCAAAATTGATACTTGCTCCCTTTAAACTATTAGATTTTGCAATTATATCACCACCTTCTAAAATTATTTGTGCTCCCAATTTTTTTAATGCTTCAAGGTGTAAATTAATTGGGCGAGGTCCCCAAGCACAACCACCAGGCATAGAAACTTTTGCATATCCATATTTTGCCAATAATGGACCAAGCACATAAACCGAAGCCCGCATTTTTTTTACGTGTTCGTAGGGAGCATCTTGATTTGTAATCATTGAGGAATCAAGTTCTAATTTATTATTTTCGAAATTAGCCGAAACTCCTAAATGCTTTAATAACTTAATCATAGTAAAAATATCATTAACTTCGGGAACATTTTCAAACTTATTAATTCCATTATTTAACAAAACTGCGGGCATTAATACTAAAGCCGAATTTTTTGCTCCACTAACTTTTACCTTGCCACTAAGTTTATATCCACCTTCAATTACAAATTTATCCACTAATTTTCTCCTTTTTCCAATTCAATCATTCTCCCATTACTTCCAACAATATAAATTTTTCCAGATGGAGCAATAGCAAGATCGTTCCAATTTTCAAAATATTTTGATTCAACCGAATTCCAATTTTTACCAGAATCTGAAGAAAGTAAAATAGTTCCATAATTTCCAATTATAATAACATTATCTTTATCAATAAATTTTACTTTGTTTAATGGTCTTTTAGTAATTTCTTCAAAATACTCCCAAGTTTTTCCACCATCTGTAGTTCTAATAATAGTTCCATTCCCACCTACACAAATTCCTAATTCTGCATTATAAAAATCAATCGATTTTAAATATTTGTTCGTGATTGAATCAAGCTTTGTCCAAATATTTCCAGTGTCAGTTGTTTTTAGAATTACTCCTTTACGACCAACTGCAAATGCCGTATTTTCATTTTGGATGAAAACATCAAAAAGCAATTCGTTTGATTTACTATTTGCTTTCTTCCAATTTTTACCCCTATCTTCAGAAATTAGAATAAGTCCCTCAGAACCGACAATAATTCCAAATAATTCATTATAAAATACAATTTGACTTAAGAAATGAGTTTTCTCCAAAATTGAATACCACTGTTTGTTTCCATTTAAATTATAAAAAACAGAAGACTTATCGCCTATAAAAATTTTGTCTTTGTTAGGGAACATCCAAAAGTCGTTAATTTTTAATTTTTCATCTAATTGTTCCATTTTCCACAAGTCATTCAAATTATTGCAAGTTAATATAATTGTTGAATCTCCAGCAATTGTAAATTCACTTCCATCGGTTGAAATTGAGTTAAGTGAATTTTTTGTTGGAAGGACTATGTTAGTAATTTTTGAGACCTTAATTTTGTTTTCAGTTTCAAACAATGTAGAAATACTATGTTCTTTAAATACTTCGTAGCCTTTGAAAATCATAAATTCCTTAACTTGAAAAAAAACAAAAACTACTAAAACTATAAAAAGCGCAATAAAAACAATAAAACTAAAAATTGATTTCCTTTTTGAAAGTATCTGTCTAACTTTTTTTTCATTAAAATAATTGGCATCTGCTGTTTTTAATAATTTATCAAATTGTTGAATATCTTCTTTTATCTCAGAACAAGTCTGATATCTTTCTTCTTGAGTTTTTTCCAATAATTTGCCAACAATTAAATCTAAATCTTTAGGAATTGAAGGAAGATATGCCGATAAACTAGCCGGATTTTGTTTTAAGTGAGATTCCATAACTTCAAATTCATTTTTGCTGTCAAATGGTGGATTTCCAGTAAGCATATCATAAATTGTGCATCCAATTGAATAAATATCAGATGTTTTATTAACATTTTTCCCTTTAATTTGTTCAGGACTCATGTAATAAATTGTGCCAATTCTTGCACTTGTTTGTGTTGAATCAGTATCTCCATCAATTGATTTTGAAATACCAAAATCCATTATTTTAACAACTCCTTCGCTGTTTACAATAATATTGGAAGGTTTTATATCTCTGTGGATATACCCTTTTGAATGAGCGTATCCAATCCCATCAAGAAGTTGATTCATAATATAAATTACATCAAAAATGTGTAAATGATGATTTTTATAAATCACTTTTTCTAGACTTTCACCATCAACATATTCCATAATAATCCCAAATTGGGAATCAAACTCTATGAATCCGTAAACAGTTACAATATTTTGGTGAATTAACTGGGCATGATTTTGGGCTTCAATTTTGAAGCGTTCTATCATTTTATTACTATGTTTTACGTTTGGTGCATTTAAAATTTTTATAGCAACATATCGGTTTAATTTTTCGTCGTAGGCTTTATAAACAACGCCCATTCCACCTTTACCTAAAAGTGAAATAATTTTGAAGTTTTCTATTTTTCTGTTTATTAAATTATCCATTACTTAAATATTTTATGGCTATTAAAGTTTGAAATATAATGAATTAAATTTTTATAAACTTTGTTCTGTGCAACACTAATTTGAAAACTTTTTATTCAAAAATAAAAAATCAAGCCTTTGCTAAAAATATATTTTTATTTATATTTGTTAGCTAAAATATTGTTACTTGCGAGGGTGGCGGAATTGGTAGACGCGCTAGACTTAGGATCTAGTATCGAAAGGTGTGGGGGTTCGAGTCCCCCCTCTCGTACATTATTATGGTATAGCCCAATCCCGATAAATCGGGGTTGGGCTTTTTGATTTGATTAAATCTCAAAAAAAAAGGATGAGGTTAGTTTGGAAAAAAAAGTAAATGAAATTGCAAAACATGAGCACGAGTTAGTAGTAACTTTAACTTATGATGAAATTAAACCAGAAATTGAAGAAGCCTATAACAAAGAAAGAAAAAAGATTTCAATTGATGGTTTTAGAAAAGGAAAAGCACCACTACATGTAATAAAGAAAATGTATGGTGAATCCATTGAATATCAGGCTGCTGAAACAATTTCAAACAAAAAATTCTGGAATATTGTTGATACAGATGATTTAAAGCCAATCTCAACACCTAAACTTGTGGATATTGATTTTGTTCCTGGCGAAAAACTATCTTTCAAAGTAATCTACGAAGTGAAACCTGAATTGGAATTGAAAAACTACAAAGGATTGGAAATTGAAAAACCAATTCTGAAAGTAAGAGACGAAGATGTTGAATTTGAGTTATCACGAATTTTAAAAGGACACGCATCTTATGTTGATGTCGAAATTATTGAAGATAAATGCCGATTTGTGGCTAATTTACAAAGAGTTAACGATGATGGAACTCCTTTTGAAGGAAGTAGAACTGAAAATTTAACTGTCGATTTATCAGAGCCTACTGTAAATGTTGATTTACAAGAAAATTCCAAAGGTAAAAAAGTTGGTGAAACTTTTGAATTTACTTTTGTTGACGAACATAAACACGGTGAAGAAACACACAAAGAAGAATATAAATACGTAATTGAAGTAGTGAAAATTGAAAAAGCTACATATCCAGAATTTGATGAAGAATTTGTTCAAAAAATATCTAACAAACAAGCCAAAACAATTGACGAATTCAAAAACCAGATAAAAGATAGCTATCAAAAATATTACGAAAGTCAGTCAGACCAAGTTTTTGAAAGCAAATTATTGCACGAAATTGTTAAAAATAACGACTTTACCCCTCCAACTGGTTATGTTGAATTTATGCTTGAAAGATTAGTTGAAGTTGAAAAAGAAAATGCAAAAAGACAGAAACAACGATTGCCAGAAGATGCCACTCTTAAGAAAAACTTAGCACAAAGAGCAGAGTGGACTGCAAAATGGCAAATAGTTTTAGAAAATCTTTCTCGTATCGAAGATATTACTGTTGATGATGAAGAATTAGAAAAATTAGCTGAAGAAGAAGCTGGCAAAACTGGCATTTCTGTTCAAAAACTTGTAAAATACTACAAAGATACTAATAGAAAAGAATCGCTTTTGGAAGATAAGGTTATTAAATTTCTAATTGAAAATACAAAAGTTAAAGAAGTTGATGCAAATGAGAAAAATGATGCTGAAAATAAGTCCAATAAAAATGCATCAAAAAGATCAACTAAAACAAAAGATAAAAAGGATTAAAAATGAAACCAGAAATATATAACCAACTTGTTCCCTATGTAATTGAACAAACTGGAAAAGGCGAACGTGGAATGGATATTTATTCCAGATTATTAAGAGAAAGGATTATTTTTCTTGGCTCTGGAATTGACGATCATGTTGCAAGTGTTGTTATTGCGCAGCTTCTATTTCTCGAAGCCGAAGATTCTGACAAAGATATATTCTTGTATGTAAATTCACCAGGTGGCTCTGTTTCGGCTGGATTGGCAATTTATGATACAATGCAATATATAAAGCCAGATGTTTCAACAATTTGTGTTGGACTTGCAGCAAGTATGGGAGCAGTTCTTCTTGCTGGCGGTGCTGCAGGTAAACGTTCGGCACTTCCGCATTCAAAAATTATGATTCATCAACCATGGATTGGTGGACTTCAGGGTCAAACTTCCGACATTGAAATTCACGCAAAAGAAATGGTGAAAACTCGCGATGCGCTTTATGCAATTTTAGCAAAGCATTCTGGCAAAACGATGAAACAAATTCATGATGATTGCGATAGAGATTATTATCTTTCTGCTATTGAAGCAAAAGAATATAAGCTTATTGATAACGTTTTAGAAAAACGTAAAACAACAAGTGATAAAAAAGATAAATAAACTATTTTGGGGGAGCTACTTTTGCTCCCTTTTTTATTTTATCCACTTCAAATTTTTAATTGCACTTCCCTACCAAAGAGATTAATTTAATACATTATTTTATTGAAATATTTTGGAGATTTGATGAAACATTTAATTCAATCACTTTTTTTAGTTTTATTTTTCAACCTTCCTTTTTTAGCTCAAGAGCAAAATTTTACAATGGAAGATGTGGTTTTTAATTCCTATTCAACTTTAGCACCAACAACTCTTAAACAATTACAATGGCTGCCAAACGAATATTCGTACAGCTATGTTGAAAAAGATGATAATACTGAAATGTTGGTTAAAGGCTTTGCAACTTCTGGAAGAAAAGCACAATTAGTTTCACTAAAATCACTTAATGATGATTTAGAAGATTTTTCTGTTGGTAATCTAAAATCTTTTCCTAAAATAAGTTGGGTTGATGATTTATCTTTCCAATTTCAAATACAAAATAAAGTATTTTCATACTCAGTTGATGATGAAGATTTAGAACTTTTAGCTGCTTTACCCGAAAATTTTGAAGGTGTAACTTTTTCAAAAGATAGAAGAAAAATTGCGTTTGTAAGTGAAAATAATTTAAGTATTGTAATTAATTCAGATGAAAATTTGCAAATTACAACTGATGGTAAATATGGAATTACAAATGGATTATCAGTTTCGCGTAACGAATTTGGAATTGATGGTGGAGTTTTTTGGTCACCCAAAAGTAATTACATAGCTTTTTATCACGAAGATTTAACAAACGTAACGGATTATCCATTGGTTGATATAACAACCACTCCAGCAAGTTTAAAAAATATTAAATACCCAATGGCTGGAGGTACTTCGCCAGTTGTTTCTCTTGGAATTTATAATTTGAATAAAAAAGAATTAATCTGGCTAAAAACCGATGGTAATAAAGACCAATATTTAACCAACATCACTTGGGGTCCAGATGAAAAATATATTTATGTTGGTCAATTAAATAGAGACCAAAACCATCTTAGATTGGTTAAATACGATGCTAACACTGGAGAAAAAGTTAAAGAGCTTTTTGAAGAAAAAGACGAGCAATATGTTGAGCCACAATTTCAACTCGAGTTTTTAAACAACGAGCCAAATAAATTTGTATGGTTTTCGCAAAGAGATGGATACAATCATTTATACTTATATAATACAAATGGTGATTTTTTAAAGCAATTAACTGTAGGTAAATGGGTTGTAACTCAGTTTTTAGGATTCGATTCTAAACGCGATAATTTTTTTGTTGTTGGAACAAAGGATTCCCCTCTCGAACGACATCTTTATAAAATTGATTTTAAAGATGAAAAATATATTAAAAAACTTACTTCAAATATTGGAACTCATAAAATTTTGCCACATAGTAGTTTGCGCTATTTTATTGATAATTTTTCAAGCACAAAAACCCCAAAAGATATTAGTGTTTTAAATGAAAAAGGTGAAGTAATTGGAGTTATTCATAAATCTCCTAATCCTATTGAAAAATATGCAATTGGCGATACTAAACTTTTTTCTATTAAAGCTGATGACGATTCAACTGATTTATATTGCCGCATGATTTATCCTCCAGATTTTGATGAGAGCAAAAAATATCCAGTTATAGTTTATGTTTATGGCGGACCACACGCACAACTCGTAAATAACGCTTGGGAGTCTGGACGTTACGCATTTTGGTTTAATTACATGGCTCAACATGGTTATATTGTTTTTACTCTTGATAACAGAGGTTCTTATAATCGTGGGTTGGAATTTGAACAAGCAATTCACCGCAATTTGGGAACTGTGGAAGTTAGAGACCAAATGACTGGATTGAATTACTTGTATTCTCTTCCATACGTTCACCCAGCGCGCATTGGAGTATTTGGGTGGAGTTACGGTGGATTTATGACTACTTCTTTAATGACAAGAACCAAAGGAGCCTTTAAAGTTGGTGTTGGGGGTGGAGCAGTTATTGATTGGAAATACTATGAAATTATGTACACAGAAAGATATATGGATACTCCGCAACAAAATCCAGAAGGATATGAGCAAGCAAGTCTTTTAAATCATATCAAAAATTTGGAAGGAAAATTGCTCGAAGTTCATGGAACAGATGACCCAACTGTAGTTTGGCAAAATACTCTTCAATTAGCAAAAAAAGCTGCCGATCTAAATATTCCACTTGATTATTATCCATATCCAGGTCATCCACATGGAATTGGTGGCAAAGATGCTCTTCATCTATACAACAAAATTTCTAATTACTTTTTGGATAATTTGTAAACAATTTTTGCAAATAGAGATTTATATAGTAAATCTCTATTTGAAGAAACATGAGGTAAGAACAAGATTCATAATTTTCTTTACCATTTGTTTATTCTAATATTAGTTCTTTTCTTCCCCACTTTTTTAAGTGAGAAGTAATAAACTCAATAACCTCTGCTTGTTGCTCTGAGCCATTGCCAGTTATTTTAATTGGTTTACCAAATGAGATATACACTTTTTTGCTTGTATCTATTTTCCCAAAATCTTTAACCAATTTTCCATTTTTCCAAGCTTCTGTAAGAAGTGCTATTGGAATTACTGGCACATTACTCCTTTTTGCTAATTTAACGCCAAGCGAATTAAAATCTTTTACATCAAATACAGAAGCTCTTGTTTTTTGAGGAAATAAAACAATTGAACGCCCTTCTTTTAATCTGGCTGCACCTTGTTCCATAACTTGAGCTAAATCTTCACGAGCATTTTCACGCCCTACAATAATTGGGTGACGTGCACTATTTATTGGACCAAATAAAGGAGTTGTATTTAGCTCTTGCTTTGTTACAAAACAAACCAATTTTTTAGGACAAATAATTCTTGGAAGTACAACAGTTTCAAGTGAGCTCATGTGATTACCAATAAACACTGCTGGTCCTTCAAATGAACTTAAATTTTTCAATCCACTAATTTCAAATTTAAGACCAACCGTTTCAAGTGCATCCATAATCATTTTGGAAGAATTGACCCAATTGTATCTATCGTATAATTTCTTTTTAGTTAAATTATTCGCAAACATAAAAATGGAAATCATTCGGGGGAAAAATCTAAAGGCTGCTGAAAAAATAGATTTCTTTTCCCGGTTTGGCGATGTAATATAAACATCGCTATTTGCAATTACATTTTTGTATTCTTTAACTATTTCCATCATCATTCAATTATTTATTTTATTCAAATAATGAGGATGAGCAAGCTCATCCTTTAAAATGCAACTATTTAGTATATCTTAGCAATATTGCCTTAACCAAATTATAAAATTTTACAGTAGCAGAAATATTTAATCTTTCATCTGGAGAGTGAGCACCTTCAATAGTAGGACCAAAAGATATCATATCAATTCCAGGATACTTTGCTCCTAGAAGTCCAGTTTCTAATCCTGCATGAATTGCTTTTATTTTTGGCTCAGAATTATTCAAATCTTTATATACTTCCTTAGAAATTTTAAGTAATAGAGAATCCATATTTGGTTGCCATCCTGGATACCCATCACCAGTATCAACTTTTGCCGCTTTACCTAATTCAAAAACTGATTTTAACATGTTTGAAATATTCCATTTTGCACTATTAATTGCACTACGTTGGCTTGTTCCAATAGCTAATTGATTATCAATAATTCCAATTGTAGCTAAGTTTGTAGATGTTTCGACTAATCCAGGTATATCTGGACTCATTGCCATAATTCCATGAGGGGCGGCTAAAAGTACTTTTATCAAATTTATTACAAATTCTTTTGTAAATATCTTTTCAATCCTTTCTTCATTTTTGGTTATTAAAATTTTTAAGCCAGGATCGTTAACATTAAATTCTAATAAAGTATCAGCAACAAATTTTTTGCAAATTTCATTAAATTTTGTTTCATCGTTTGGATTTATAAGTATTGTAACTTCAGATTCGCGTGGAATTGCATTACGCAACGAACCGCCAGAAATTGATGCTAATTCAAATTCAATTTCCAATTCAATTCTGTTTAATAACTGTGCCAATAAGCGAATAGCATTTGCTCTACCATTTGCAACATCCAAACCAGAATGCCCGCCTTTCAGTCCAGTAAGCATTAAATTGTAAGAGGTTAAATTTGTATCATTATTTTTATATTCCAATTCAAAATAACCACGAGTATCTTGTCCACCAGAACAGCCAACATAAAAAGCACCATCTTCTTCAGAATCGAGATTAAGAAGTGTTTTGCCGGTAATAAATCCAGGCTTTAGAGCATTTACACCAGTCATTCCAGTTTCTTCATCAATTGTGCAAAGCAATTCAAGTGGTCCGTGAATAACAGATGGATCAGTAGCAACCGCCATTCCAGCAGCAACACCAATTCCATTATCAGCACCAAGAGTTGTTCCTTCGGCTGTAATCCAATCGCCATCACGATAAATTTTTAACGGGTCGGTTTCAAAATTATGAACTGTAGCTTTATTTTTTTCGCAAACCATATCAAGATGACCTTGAATTACAATAGTAGGAGCATTTTCATAGCCAGGTGTTGCTGGTACTTTTATAACAATATTCCCAACTTCATCTTCGGTAAAATCAAAATTATTGTTAGTGGCAAATTCTCTTACGTGGGCTCTAATTTTTTCTTCTTTTTTTGAAGGGCGTGGAACCTGAGTCATTCCGTAAAAATATTCCCAAACTAATTTAGGTTCTAATCCATCAATTGCATTTTTAGACATAAGTACTCCTTTTGTAATATTTATCTAAATTATTTAAATAATTATTTTCTTAACAAATAAACGCACAAAAAACTATTATTTACTATGTAAAGTAATTTATAAATAATTATTTATTGAATTCAACATTTATTAACTATGGCGAATATTAAGAATATCACCATCAACAACTATATATTGCTTCCCTTCTAAACGCCAAACACCAGCATCTTTACACTTACTAAAGGAACCTTGTGCAATAAAATCATCATAATGAACAACTTCAGCTCTAATAAATTTGTTATAAAAATCAGTATGAATAACGCCAGCAGAATCCTGTGCCGTGTAATTTTTCTTAATAGTCCAAGCTCTGCATTCGTCCTCACCAACAGTAAAAAATGATTGAAGTCCTAATTTTTCATAAGCTGAACTTAAAATTTTTGTTAAAGCAGATTCTTTAATTCCATAATCAGCCATAAATGTATTTCTATCTTCATCATCCATTGTTGAAAGTTCATATTCAATTTTTCCATAAAAAGGAATAATGGTTTCATTTTTGTTTGGTAAGCTTTCACGTATTTTATTTAGGGTTTCACCAACATTTTCAATTGAATTTTCATCAAAATTGATTCCAATTTATAGTGGTTTTAGTGTTAGTAATTGGTAACCAGAAAGCGTTTTTAATTCATCCTCAGTAAGATGCAAATTTCTAAGTGGTTGTTCGGTTTCAACATGTGCAAAACATTTTTCAATAAGAGGCAATTCCCGTTTAAGTTTATCATCTTTCATCTTCATTATTTCTTTATTCAATTTTGCA
>Ga0210044_10009851_pt1 | contig 11532 bp, 12 predicted proteins | sample CryGey13umfilter_2_FD_183959 | JGI IMG/M metagenome (GOLD analysis project Ga0210044, IMG submission 183959) | Groundwater microbial communities from aquifer in Utah, USA - Crystal Geyser 4/9/14 3 um filter (SPAdes) (version 2) | ecosystem: Environmental > Aquatic > Deep subsurface >...
AAGATCGTCGCCAAATACGGTGTGGGGCTCGACAATATCGATCAGCAGGCCCTCAGGCGGCATGGAGTTCAGTTCGGCTGGACGCCGGGAGTCAATCGCCTTTCGGTGGCGGAGTTGACGCTGTGCTTTATGATCGGTCTCTGCCACAATGTGTTCAGCCGCGGGTTCGATTTAAAGAACAACCGCTGGCAAAAAGACGGGGGCCGCCAGTTGACGGGCAGAACCGTCGGCATCATCGGCTGCGGCCATGTCGGATCGGAAGTGGTGCGTTTATTGTCTCCCTTTCAATGCCGGATTCTGATCCGGGATATCGTCGATAAAAAGGACTTCTGCCGGCAACAGGGTGCAAAAACCGCTACTCTGGATGAGGTGATCGAACAGGCGGACATCGTCACTCTGCATGTGCCGCTGACGGATCTGACCGCTGATTTAATCGATGCAAAGGTGTTGCGGCGCATGCAGCCGACGGCGTTTCTGATCAATACCAGCCGCGGAGAAGTGGTGCATGAGGCGGCTCTCAAGAACAGCCTGAAAAACGGGGAAATCGCCGGGGCGGCGGTGGATGTCTTTTCCCAGGAACCTCCCCAGGATCTTGAACTGCTTGCCCATCCCAACCTGATGGTGACGCCCCATATCGGCGGCAACAGCGTCGAAGCGGTGACCGCCATGGGCCGCTCTGCCATCCATCACCTGAAGGAATTTTTCGTATAACCGAATAACCGCATCTTTGCAGACAGAGGGCGGTTTTTTGTTTTACAATGTATGTATGCGCTTACCGGTCAAAATACGATTGCTTGTTTCTCTTGCCCTGGTTCTGCAGGCCGCGGGATTGGCTTCCGCGGAGGAAAAGGCCATTGTGCCTTCCGATGTGAAGGAATCCTTGCACATGCTGATGGAAAAAAAAGAACGGGAGGCCGACCAGTTAAAACGCCTGGCCGAAAGCATCCTGATCCCTGCCGGGGAATTCCGCATGGGAAATGCCGAAGGCGAGGACGATGAGAAACCGGCGCACCGGGTTTTTGTGCGCGCGTTCTCTATGGACAAATACGAAGTGACCCAATTGCAGTATGAAACGGCGATGGGCGAGAACCCCAGCTATTTTAAAAATTGTCCGCTTTGCCCGGTGGAAAAGGTGACCTTCCATAACGCTCTGGCGTATTGCGAAAAAGTTGGCAAACGCCTGCCCACGGAAGCGGAGTGGGAAATAGCCGCCAAAGGCGGGATCGATGATGTTTTCTACTGGGACGGCGACCACCCGGATGGCTATGCCTGGTTTGGCAATAACTCCGAACACCACACGCATCCCGTGGGGCTGAAGAAACCCAATGCGTTCGGGTTGCACGACATGGCGGGAAACGTGTGGGAATGGGTTCAGGACTGGTACGATGGCGGATATTATGAAAACAGCCCTGGGGAAAATCCCGCAGGTCCGAAAGAGGGAAACGAAAAAGTGGTGCGTGGAGGGGCCTGGGGATATCAGCCGGAACTGCTCACTCACACGCTCAGAGAACGCCATGATCCCGGGACACGCTATATCAACGGAGGATTCCGCTGCGCCGCGGATACAGGGAACTGATGTTTATGGATAGGCCGCAAAATTCTGACCCGGGTTATGCCAGGGAAGACTGGCAGAAACATTACGATACCGACGATTTAAAATGGGATCTGGGCCAGCCGGCGCCGCCTTTCGTCAGATTGTGGGACGACAAAACGCTGGTTCCGGGATGCGCTATTGTTCCGGGATGCGGGCGGGGGCATGAGATTGTTTTTCTTGCTGAAAAAGGGTTTCAGGTCACCGGAGTCGATTTTGCCCAGGGCGCCGTGGATGCGTTGACCCGGTCTCTTCGAGAAAAGGGTCTTGAGGCCCGGGTTCTTCATCAGGATTTTTTCCAGTTGGATGAACGTCATGATACTGCGTATGACCTGATGCTCGAACAGACCTTTTTTTGCGCCATTCATCCCTCCCAGCGGCCCCGGTATGTAGCAACCGCCGCAAGAATTTTAAAGACGGGCGGCCTGCTGGCGGCTCTTTTTTATGAAACCGGCGAGGAAGGCGGGCCGCCATTCAACAGCGCCGAAGCCGATATCCGGCGGCATTTTTCAGAAAAGTTTGCGATAGAGCATCTGCAAAAGACCCCTCACTCCATCGAAAGGCGCAAAGACAAGGAATGGCTGGGGTTGCTGAGAAGAAAATAATCCCAGGTCAGGCAGAGTCCATTGGCCTGAGACATTCGGCATGGTCGTTTTTCGGGGAATTGATTTCCGGGGCAATGGGATACATTTGCATGGCGTCCGAGGGGAAGGGGCGGAGCAGGGAGTGAAGGTCGGCTGGAGTGGACGATGGGGCCAGCCAGGCATCGTAATCGGAAGGGGCCAGAATCGCCGGCATGCGCTCGTGAACCGGTTGCAGGAGGGCATTGCATTCTGTGGTGATGATAGAGAATGTCCAGAGGACGCCGCCGTCTTTTTTCCATTCCGACCAGATTCCCGCGAACGCAAACAGCTCCCCGGATTTTAAAGTAATATATTGAGGCCGCTTGTCTTTTCCGGTTTTCACCCACTCGATGAATCCATCTGCCGGAATCAGACATCTTTTATTTTTAAAGGATTGCCTGAAACCGGGTTTTTCATGCACCGTTTCCGCCCTGGCGTTGATCATGGGAGAACCCGGTTTTTTCTCTGTGGCCCAGGGCGGAATCAATCCCCATCGCATGGCGGCCAGTTCCCTCTTGCCATTCGCCGCCATGACCACGGGAACCTCCTGGGTGGGGGCGATGTTATAACGGGGCAGGTGATCCATCGAAATGGCGAGGGGGAAGAAGTGAATTTTTATGGCTTGCAGTGCTTGGGTCAGGGTGTAGCGTCCGCACATGGTTTTGAAAAAATGAGTGGCGTAGGTTGGCAAATCCGGTTGCCCCCGGTAGTATGAATGCAATTATAGTTCAGGAGAGAACGGCTTTCCTGGTTTAAATTCAATCGGCTAAACTCATCAGGTGTTGGCGGTTATCAATCGGACGGAAAAATTTAATTATGAAAACCAGGAAGAAAATATATAGCGGAATTTTTCGCGATGGCGGCGCGGGTAAGTTTGCCAAACGCCGTTACCGGGAGCGGCGTAAAAGCCTTATGCGGCGGGAAAACAAGTTGATGGTCATCACCGGGGTGCCTTATGGGCCGGAAGGGGAAACGGTGTGGTCTTATGTCTATTCCGCAACTTATCAGGAACCGGCCATGATGTACCTGACGGGCATCAATCAACCCAACGTGATTCTGCTTCTGGACCCGCATTCCAGAGAATCGGATGAGATTCTGTTTGTGGCCAAAAAAGACTTGATTCACGAATTCTGGAACGGTATCCGCTTCGGGGTTGGCGACGACAAAAGCCTGAAGGAAGTGCAAACGGTAACGGGCATTGCCGATGTCCGGGACATTCGCGACTTCAAAAACGTTCTGAAAGACAGGTTCCTGAAGCAGAAAAAGAAGGAAGTTGGAACCTTCTGGTTGGAAGGCTCAAGAAACGGAAAGAAAAAGGAAATCAAAACCGATCACAACTGGAAGTTCAAGTCGCAAGTGTCGCGCTGGGCCCATTCCTGGCGCTCCTCCGGCAAGGGCGTGGTCAACATCATGAAAAACCATTTTGCCCTGAGACTGCCTCTGGACAAGTACGACGTGGACAATACCCAGAAGGCGAATGATATTACAGGCAAGGCTTTCGAGGCCACTCTCGGAAACTTTAAGCAATTCCGCAACGAGTGTCAGGTTCAGGGATTTCTTGAAGGTCAGATGCTGATGGGTTCCCCCTATGGGTTGAGTTTTCACACCATCGTGGCTGCGGGGAAAAATGCAATGATCCTGCATTACATGAAAAACGACGACGATTTTTCCAGGAACGAACTTGTCCTGATAGATTTTGGAGTGCGGTGGATGACCATGCACGCGGATATTTCCCGCACCATCCCCGCCTCGGGGCGGTTCAATCCTATGCAGAAAATGCTTTATGAAATTGTGCTGAAGGCACAGATGGCGGTGCAGAAGAAGGCCAGAATGGGGGTGACGGTCAATGCCCTGAACGATTGTTGCTGGGGATCGATTAATTCCGATCTGGAGAAAGTGTTTCGCGCCGCCGGAGGAAAGCTCAAACTCAGGTATAACGAGCGCCCTCACGGGGTGAGCCACCTGATCGGGGAACAGGAGCATGATGGAGACCCGTTTCGCAATTACGCCAATGAGCCCATGCAATCCGGCTGGCTGATCAGCAATGAGCCGGGGCTGTATGGGGAATTTCGCATCCGCTTGAATGGGAAAAACTATGATGAACAAATCGGCATCCGTCTGGAAGACAACCTGTTGATCACCAAAACCGGTTGCCGCAATATGTCGCGGAAAATACCCAAAACCGTTGCCGAAATCGAGCGGCTGATGGGGGGAGGATAGCTTTCTTTTTAAAATGGGTTGGGAGAGGATGAATTCCGGTTACAGGTCTCTGAGCGCTTGCAGAACTTCTTCCACGTGGCCCTTAACTTTTACCTTCGGAAAAATTTTGTGAATCACTCCCTTTTTGTCGATGACAAAAGTGGCGCGGACGATTCCCATGAACTTTTTCCCGTACATACTTTTTTCCTGCCAGACGCCATATTTGTTCACGACTTTTTGGTCGATGTCGGAGACGAGATCGAAGGGAAGATCATGCTTGGCGATGAACTTCTGGTGTCTCTCGGGAGAATCCAGGCTCACTCCTAAAATAACCGTATCCTTGAAGTTTTTGAAATTGTCTTTAAAGTCGCAGGCTTCGGTGGTGCATCCGGGGGTCATGTCTTTGGGATAAAAATAGAGGACGACATTTTTTTTATCCCTGAAGGAACTCAGTTTGATTTTCTTTCCGTTCTGCTCGATTGCGGTAAAGTCCGGCGCTTTGTTTCCCTCTTTAAGCATGAACCCGTTTCCCCAATGACAACGTTTTCGTGGACTACTCGCCCAGTTTGGCCAGAAGAGCGGTGGCCTTATCATTGACCGCGGTCACGCGGTCGAGAATGGTTTTCGCGGGTGTCCGGTCTGGAGCAAGATTGAAAACCATTCTTCCCTCGCTGATAACATTTCTGATTTCCTTGAACAGATCGAGAGTCGGGGTTTTTCCATCGTTGCACATATTTTCAAAAATCTGTATGGAGCGTCTTATTTTGCTGTCTGTCTGCAGACCTAATACGGATTTTTCCTTTAGCGCCGAGGTTTGTTCCATGAATCCCCAAAGCCCCCCTCTGGATTCTATGACGTCAAACTCCCCAATCAGGCTGGCTTTTCCCTCCTTGCATATTTCTTCAGCGGCAGCTGTGTTTGGGTCGGTTGCCAGGAAAAAAGAGGCGAGAATAAGCGCGGAAAACAGTGGACTATATTTAAAACCGGTTTGGGAATTTAAAGAATATAAAGACATTTTTCCACTCCGTTCAATGAAATTGAGCTTTATTCCCAAGAGGTGTTGGTGGAATCCAGGGAAGGTTATAGATTTCAAGATTAACAGGAAAGGAAAAATAAAGTCAAACTTTTAAATTGCCAATTTTCCGCGATTTTACAATTAACGCGGGGGAAATCAGGGCTTTTCGGATAGAGGATATTGAGTGAATGAAGCTTTCTCTATTGGGTCAGATTTTTGAACGTATCGTTATCCTTTAAACCCTCAAAAGCCGCGTCGGACGCGATTCTGGATTTTGTCGTTGAGTCTAATTTTACAACAATTTGGATATTTTTCAGCGCAGCGGCCCCGTCTCCATTTTTTGCATAGGCCTGAGCCAGAAGAAAACGGTGGGCTAGAATATTTTCGTGATTCGGGTGAGAAACAAATATCCGTTCCAGTATGGAGATGGCGCGTCCGTATTTCCCGTTGTTGTAATACGCCGCCGCGGAGTTCAACATGCTTTCCAGATGATTGGGGTCCATGCGGATCACCATGGAATAGAGAGCGATAGCCCGGTCGTACATTTTATAATGCGCGAAAATTTCTCCCTTGCGGTTCAAGGCGTCGGTGGGTTTTATGAAAAGTTCCTGAGGGTTTTGCAGGGATGGATTGGAAGCGGAGTCCTCGGGGAACTGCGCAAGGGTGATTTGTGAAAGATTTCCCGGATCGCCGAACGACTTGGCTTTTTCATAGAACTGGCGTGCTTCCGCAAGTTTCCCTTGAATGACGCGAATGTCTCCGAGTTCCTGATAGCCTTTTGCCTTTAATGGCTCATTATTGCCCGCAAGTTCGATGAGCTGATTGACCGCTTTTTCTCCTGCATCGAGACGAAACAGGATGCTTGCCATTCCTATCAGGATCTCCTGCAGCTTCAGGTCGTCCGGTTTCAGTGCGGCGGCGGTTTGGATTTCAATGAGGGACAGTCCGTAATGGCCCGATTGATAAAATGATTTGGACCGGCTCAAATGATATTCGTGAGGAATGATTTTCTCTGGAAGTTTTTCAGCCGTGTTGTTGTCGATAGAATCCAGAAGAAGTTTAGCGGAGTTGACTTTGGGGTGTTCGCGCCGGGTTTCGAGGATCTGATAGATGTATTTTTTGGCGGCCTCGGTTTTTCCCTTTGCGGCGTTTATGTAGGCCATCTCGTAAGCCGCGTCGAGGTTTTCGGGATCTGTGGACAGGGCTTTGAGAAAATAGGTTTCCGCATCTTCAACCCGGTTCAGGTAATAAGAATTCAGGCCCAGTTCGACAAGGTATTGCGGATTGTTGGGTTCAAGATCCGCGGCGGCTTTCAGCTCCCGGACGGCTTCCTCCATTTTCCCCTGGATGGCGAGGGTCTGTGCATATTCGTAGCGGGCTTCCGGAATATTTTGATGCTGGTCAACCGCGATCTGACATCCGCGCTGGGACAATTCGATGACCCCGAGGTTGCGGTAGGCCTGGCAGAATCCGAAGTGAACGGCGGGATGCCTCTGCTCAATGCGGCTTCCCTCCATGAGAAAATCCAGAGCCCGCCCGTAGTCGCCCATTTCGTTCAACAGGAAACCTTTGAGAATGAGAGGGGTGCTTTCCCTGGGAAACTGTGCGATTTTTTTGTCGATGATTTCCAGGGCGGCGGCAAATTCTTTTTTTCCGGCCAGGTCGTGAACTTTTTCATAATCCGGGTCCTGAACTTCCTTGGAAACAGACAGGCCCCAATGGGCAATGGTTTTTTCCGGAAAGGTGGCTTCCGCCGTGGACAGGGTGAAAACGCAAATGAACAGGGAAAACGGGATGGATAGCCAGGCACGCATCATGGTAAGGGGCTTTCTGAAGTAGTGGGTTGTCTTTCCAGGTTTATATATCTGACCGCACGGACCGCCCGCCGGGATCTGGATTTTTTGGAACTGTTGAACCGCATTCCGGTGTTGAAAACCACGCCGAAGGCGTTGTAACGGCCATTGGTCTCTGCCGCCCAGAGAGACCCGCTGCCTTCCATGGCAAATATGGGGTCTATGTGGATCTTCATTTCCTGTCCGACCTGGGAACTGTTGAACTTTTCCGGTTCGTACAGGGTCGATAACTCCTGAATAGTGGGAACCTGCCAGTCAAAATAATTGGCAAACCCTTCTTTGTTGAGCTGATTGACATAATCAAAAGCTTCAAACCAGTTGAGCCAATGGCCCTGGTGAAGAAACGAGTCCTCCTTCATCCACATGAGGCCGGTTTTGCTGTCGGAGATGGTCTTGTCTCCATGGTCGATAAACCTTTTGTCCGCGGAATATAGCACAGAACCAGTTTCTCCCAAAACCGGCGCTGCGGAAAGAACAGCCGAGCCCATCAGGGCCAGAATGAAGAACTTCATGAGAAGAGTTGGAATATTTTTTGTTTGTGAGAGTACAGGCGCTTTCATAATTTCTAGTTTCCGCGAATACAGCTTTTTCCGGTGGCCGCGTTATTTTTGGTCGAGTTTGTCCTTTAGCAGCTGGTTGACCAGCGCGGGGTTGGCCTGGCCCTTGCTGGCTTTCATCACCTGGCCGACAAAAAAACCGAACAGTTTGTCCTTGCCGCTTCGATAGTCCTGTAATTGCTGAGGGTTGGCGGCCAGAATCTCATCTACCAGTTTAGCGATGGACGAGGCGTCCGAGATTTGCGTCAGTCCCTTCTCCTGGACGATTTCCTCCGGCGTCTTCGCGGTTTTAAACATCTCCTCAAAGACGGTTTTCGCGATTTTGCCACTGATCGTTCCCTTGTCGATCAGTTGCAACAGGCCGGTCAATCGAGCGGGCGTGACGGAGCAGTTTTCGATGCCGCCGCCGTCATTCTTGAGTTCACGCAGAAGTTCGCCCATGATCCAGTTGCTGATGATTTTGGGTTTGGGAAGCAGGGCGATGCACTCTTCATAATAGTTGGCCAACGCCCGTGAAGCCGTGAGCACCCCGGCGTCGTATTCCGGGATTTCATAATCCCTGACGAGCCGCTCCCGTTTTTGTTCGGGAAGTTCGGGAAGCGTTTGCCTGGCCCGGTCGATCCAGTCGGAGTCCACCACCACGGGAACCAGGTCGGGTTCGGGGAAATAACGGTAATCGTGCGCCTCTTCCTTGCTGCGCATGGAAAGCGTCACGCCTTTATCGGAATCGTAGAGCCGGGTTTCCTGAATCACGGAATCTCCCTGGTCCAGAATCCTGGATTGCCGGTCCACTTCATATTCGATGGCCTTTTGCACGAAGCGGAAGGAGTTCAGGTTTTTAAGCTCCGTACGCGTTCCCAGTTTCTTCTGGCCTGCCGGACGCAGAGAAATATTGGCATCGCAGCGAAGACTGCCTTCTTCCATATTGCAGTCGCTGACCGCAGTGTATTCCAGAATGGCTTTCAATTGCGTCAGATATTCCCTGGCTTCTTCGGGAGAGCGAAGATCCGGTTGGGTGACGATTTCGATGAGCGGCGTTCCCGTGCGGTTGAAGTCGACATAGCTTTTTCCGGGAATGCCGAGATTTTCCCCGTGGATCAACTTTCCTGCGTCTTCTTCCATGTGAATGCGCATGATTCGGACGCGTTTCTTCTCGCCGTTGATTTCGATATTCACATGCCCGTTTTCCCCGATGGGGTGGGCGAACTGACTGATCTGGTAACCCTTGGGCATGTCCGGGTAAAAAAAGTTTTTCCTGTCGAATTGATTGCAGGGGTTGATCTGGCAGTGAGTGGCCAGGCACGCCCGCATGGCAAATTCGACGGCCTGCTTGTTCAACACCGGGAGGACCCCCGGCATTCCCAGGCAAATGGGGCAGGTGTTTTCATTGGCCCGGCGGCCAAACTCGGTGGAGCAGGAGCAGAATATTTTAGTTTTTGTCTTCAATTGGGCATGAACTTCGAGCCCAATCACGGTTTCGTATTTCACGTTTAACATTTCTGAAATTCTTCAGGTCGGCCTGGGAAGCCAGATCCCGGCGGGCAAAAAATTTCCACGACACTGAATGGATAGGTCAATGAGTGATAACGTATTGTAATCTTCAGTCCAAACCCAGTCAACCCCAATACCTACAGGGCGGTATATCCCCCGTCGACCGGAAGGAGGACGCCCGTGATAAACGAAGATTCGGCGCTGGCCAAAAACAGGCAGGCATTGGCGATATCCTCTGGTGTGCCAAACCGCCCGATGGGATAATTTTTGCTCCACTCCGCCATCAAGTCCTTGTCGGCCATGAGGTCCGCCGTCATTTCCGTTGCGATCAGTCCCGGACAGATGGCGTTGGACCGGATGCCATGAGCGCCGTATTCCACGGCAAGCGACCGGCAGAACTGGTTCAGCGCTCCTTTGGAGGTGTTGTAGGCCGCCGCGTTGGGTGTTCCCACAAGGCCGAGTATGGAGCTGATATGGATGATGCTTCCCGATTTCTGCCGCATCATATGGGGCAGGACTTCCCGGGTCAACCTGAAGACACTGCGCATGTTTACATTGAGGGTGTTGTCCCAAGCGTCGTCCTCCATTTCATGGATGGGCGCTCCTGTGAAAACCCCGGCGTTATTGACCAGGATGTCGATCCTGCCAAAGGTATTGATTGTGGTCTCTACCAGCCTTTTGATATCGGCTTCATGGGTGATGTCTCCGGGGACGGGAAGAACATTGCCTCCGATTTCATTTCCGGCCTCGTCGAGCCGGTCCTTTCGTCTGCCGAAAATAGCGACCTTGGCCCCTTCCCGGCAAAAAGCCCTGGCCGAACTCAGGCCGATGCCGGTGGCGCCTCCGGTGATAATTGCGGTTTTGTCCTTCAATCTCATTGTAACCCCTTAACTTTTGATCTATTTGGCAACCTATGTATAATGTCATACAAGGTAAATGAAAACTCCCAAAACGCAAAAATAAAATATATCATGACAATCTTTTTTTCCAGGAGGGGCCGGAATACTTATTTTTTGCCGGCGGTTGCTGAACGATGAACTTGATGAAGATCATTTATTACGGGTTTGGCGCGTTTATCGGGTTTGTGTGCGGAAGCATCATCAACCTCATCTTTTACTGGCTGGATCAATCGGGAACGCATTTCGCGGACAGCCTGATTAAAAATTACGGAATACTGGGCAAATACCTTCTTGAACTGATCTATGCCCTGCCTTATTTTGGCATTGCCCTGGGAATCATTTTAGTCAAGCTGTTGTTCGGGGAGCAACTGGAACAGGCGTCTAAATGAGAATCTCTTTTGGCGGTTTCTTTCTTGAGCAACCTGTTGAAAAATAATCTATATATTATGGATTTGGTCTTTTCCGGGCGTGCGCTCCAAAAGGGGCGGGGAACGGATAATGCAGTTTAATGGTAAAATTATTTCAGGGCGTTGCCCGCAAACTTTATTGGGAATGAGGGATGTCTAAAAATTTCAATGAAAATATAATCAAGGCGATGGAGGCCACTCATGAGGCTGTGAAGATCTGCAAGCAGGCGATGATTGACGCCAATGACGAGAGTTGCCGGGCCATGTATCAGGCGATTCTCAAGGACTGCGAAAAGCATATCCAGATGCTTAAAAGCGAGATTGAACTTCACAAGGTCCAGAAAAAGTGGGATTCGTAAATGCGCATTTTAATCGTCGAGGACGAAAAAAAAGTAGCGGGATTCATCAAGAAGGGATTGGAGGAGGAGACCTATGCCGTCGATGTGGCCTATGACGGCGAGGAGGGTTTGTTCATGGGGCAGCAGAACCAGTACGACCTGATCATTCTGGATTTGATGCTCCCCCTGATCGACGGCATGGAGGTCCTGTCCCGATTGCGCAAAAACAAGGTGGACACGCCCATTCTTCTGCTCACCGCCAAGGATTCGGTGGAGGACAAGGTGACCGGATTGAACACTGGCGCGGATGATTACCTGACCAAGCCGTTTGCTTTTTCCGAACTTCTGGCCCGCATTCGCGTTCTTCTGAGAAGGGGAAAGGCGGAGACCAAAACCGTTCTTCAAATCGACGGGTTGACTCTGGATCTGGTCAGCCACAAAGTGAAGCGGCAGGGAGAAGAAATCGAACTGACGGGAAAGGAATACAGTCTGCTCGAATATTTCATGCGGAACCAGGGGAAGGTATTGACCCGAACCATGATCGCGGAGCATGTCTGGG
>Ga0210044_10009852_pt1 | contig 11531 bp, 8 predicted proteins | sample CryGey13umfilter_2_FD_183959 | JGI IMG/M metagenome (GOLD analysis project Ga0210044, IMG submission 183959) | Groundwater microbial communities from aquifer in Utah, USA - Crystal Geyser 4/9/14 3 um filter (SPAdes) (version 2) | ecosystem: Environmental > Aquatic > Deep subsurface > Groundwater...
CCCCGCCAGCAAACCTTTCGCCAGAGGTGCGGCCAAGGAATCCTTCAGCGGGGCTCAGGAGTCCTCGATCAGCGTCGAGCTAGCCTCGGTCTTCGGTTCGGATCTGATCTCCGAACGGAGCCTGGACGAGGTGATCCTGGCCTATCTGGCCGAGGACAACGAGGGGGAAGAGTAGCGGCGTTCTGCTATTCCGAGCAGCGCCAGGTGGTGCCGGCCGGAGTGTCCATCAGCTCCACGCCCATGCACGTCAGCTCTTCGCGGATCTGATCCGCCTGCTGAAAGTCCTTCGCTCCGCGCGCCGTGGCCCGCCGGGCCATCAACTGCTCGACATCGTCCGGGTTGACGCCGCGCAGGGTGCACAGACGTTCGCGGCGACGCAGCAGGTAGCTGCCCGGATCTTGACCAAAGACCCCCAGCCGCTCGTTGACGTGGGCCAGTGTATCCCACGTGGCCTGCAGCGTTCGTCGTCGGACGTCCTTGGGCGCGGCCTTGGGCTGATCCAGCAGCTTGTTGGCCAGGGTCAGCAGCTCACTGGTGAGTCCCAGCGCGGCGGCGGTGTTGAAGTCGTCATCCAGCGCGGCGTCGAAACGCTGGACGATCTGATCCGCGGGAGGGAGGGTCTCGCCAACGCCAACCGGCTTGCCGGTGGACAGCGCCTGCTGGATGCGGTCGAGGGTGGCGTAGGCATAGGCCAGACGGCCCTCCGCGTCCTCGAGGCTGACGAAGCGAGGCGACCCGTCCGCCCGCGCGTCGACCTCGAACACGATGGGTTTGCGGTAGTGCGTACCGAGCAGAAACAGCCGCAGCGCCTCGGGCTCGTGCTGCTCGAGCACCTGCTGGATGGTGAAGAAGTTGCCCAGCGACTTGGACATCTTCTCCTCTGCACCGGCCGAGGTGCGGACGTTGATGAACCCGTTGTGCATCCAGTAGCGAGCGAAGGCGTTGGCGCCGTCGGCCGCCCTGGACTGGGCGATCTCGTTCTCGTGATGGGGGAAGATCAGGTCCATCCCGCCGCCGTGGATGTCGAAGCTGGAGCCGAGGTAGCGCCGGCTCATGGCGGAGCACTCGATGTGCCAGCCTGGCCGCCCGGCACCCCATGGGCTGGTCCAGCTCGGCTCCCCGGGTTTGGCCGCCTTCCACAGCGCGAAGTCCAGCGGTTTGCGCTTGCGCTGGTCCACGTCCACCCGGGCTCCGACTCGTAGATCGTCGAGGTTGCGTCGAGACAGCCGCCCGTAGTCAGCGAAGCGGTCCACCTCGAAGTACACATCGTGGTCCATCTCATAGCCGTACCCGTCCGCCACCAGCTGTCGTACGAGGTCCACGATGTCGTCGATGTGCTGGCTGACCCGGGGCTCGGCGTCCGGGGGAAGGTTGCCCAGGGCCCGCATGTCGGCGTGGAATTCATCGATGAAATGCGCGGACAGCACGAGCGGATCCTGTCCCAGCTCGGCGGCGCGCCTGATGATCTTGTCGTCGACGTCTGTCAGGTTGCGGACGTACGTCACCTGGTAGCCGCTGGCGCGCAGATGGCGCACCACGACGTCGAAAGCCACATACACCCGGGCATGACCCACGTGACACTTGTCGTAGACCGTGGGGCCGCAGACGTAGATCCCTACATGCTCCGGCTGTCGCGGCGTGAGGTCGACCTTCTCCCTGCTGGTGGTGTCGTACAGTCGAATCACGGTTCGGCTCCGGTGAGGGTCAGCTGCGGTCCCGCAGGCGCAGCATCAGCGACACGGTGTTGAGTGCGATGAAGCCGGCGAGCACGATGTACAGCAACAGATAGAGCCACTTGTCGTCCGGTGACACTCCGCTGAGCAACACCAGGGCGTCGTCCCCCACCTGGATCGGTGAGCTGGCTTCGATGAACAGCACCGCCTTGCGGGGTAGATGGACCACCGACTCCTTGATCGACTCGAGCCGTGCTTGCTCGCCCTGTCCCACGACGCGGTAGCGGGGCGAGAAGTTGGGGTCCGCGGCCTCGATCAGCAGCGTGTCGCCCTGGACCTTCAGCTGACTCCACCGCACGCGGAAGGTGATCTGGCGGCGCACCACTTCGACACCACGGGTTTGCCGTCGCATCGCCATCAACAGCGGCATCTGGTCCGCCTCGGCGTGAACCACGAGGCGCCAGAACATCCGTGATTGCTCCTCGTCCTTCACGTGTGGCAGCTTGAGCTCCGCCAGCTTGCGAGTCGCTTCCTCCTCGGATGCGATGATCTGCTTGCGGAACTGCACGATCCATTCGTCGGCAAAGGCGGCGTTGACCCACAGCACGCTGTCTGGCTCGAGCTGGACCGCGGCCCCGTGCACGTCCTTGAGTATGGCCCGCGCACTCCCCCGGGCGCGTTGCACCTGGTCGAAGGACAGGTCGTGTGCCAGCGACGTGCTCTTGGTCAGGAACTCGCGCAGGTTGTCGGCGTAGGGCAGGTTGCCGAACCGCACCAACTGGCCGGTGTGCACCGTGGCGATCTCGGCGTCGGTGGTGCGCCTTTCGCGATGTTGTTGGACGAACACGCGGTTGTGTCCCTCGAGCAGGGGGAAGAAGCTGTCGTAGCCGCCGATGCGTCCCTCGAGGATCATGGAGTGCTTGCGGTCCGGCGCTCCATGCACAGTCACGTAGGTGTTGTTCCTCAGCCGCCCGTGCTGGATCGCGGTGGCCACGTTGCCCACGTCCACTGGCCGGGACGACTGGAAGAAGAAGAAGAAATCCCGATGCAGGAAGTAGGCTACGTACAGGCTGAGCCCGATCACGGCCAGCGCGATGAGCGGGTGGCGGCGGCGCTTCCGTCGGGGGATCTTCAGCAGCTCAGGGTCCACCGCTTCGTGCGGTCCCGCCGAATCGTCCGGCTCGGTCTTGGGTGGTCCGTCTTCGGGCCCGGTGTTGATCTCGTCTGTGGTCATGGAACGTGGGCTTCCCTCTCGATCGCGCTGGTACAAGCTAGCATGCCTGCTACCCCAGATCGAAGCTCTTTGCGTCGTTGATGTTGGACAACCAGACGCCCTCCCGGTTCACGTTGTCGGCGCATGTGCGTCGGCTCCACCACCAGCACCAGGCCGTCCATCGCCGGGCAGCGCTGGACGGCCTCGAGCGTGCGGACCAGGATCGGACGTCCGGCGAGGTCCACGTACACCTTGGGCAGATGGCCGCCGAAGCGGCGGCCCGCGCCGGCCGCAACGATTGTCCCCCAGCAGGTCACACGCTCGACTCCGTTTACAGGGAGGTCCTTTCTAGCCCACCCGGCCGCATCGAGCAACCATCCGGGCTTCGTTGACTTTGCCGTCGGAGCCTGATAACAGCATAACCATGAGCCGTCGCCCACTGGTGTTGTTGCTCGTGGTGCTGGGGCTGCTCTGCTGCAGACGCCGGGAGCCCGATCGTCCAGCTTTGACGCCGCAACAGGCGTTGTCCCGTACGATGCAGGCCGCTGGCAGCGTAAGCTTGACCCATCTGTTCGAGCTGCTGGACGAGAAGACCCGCTGGTCGATCATGTCGGTGTACAAGGATCAGCAGAAGATGTGCGAGCTGATCCGCACGCACTATCCCAAGCAGGTCCAGGCGCGGGAGCTGCGACGCTGTCACCTGGCGGCCAGCTCGAGGGATGTGGCGGCGTTCTTCGCCGCGAATGTCAAGCAGGACCGTGGCCTGATCGACCCGCTGCTGCAGTTTACCGCGCCGGGGCGGCAGGAGGGGTCGGGGACGAAGGTCGAGCTGGTGAGCCAGGGGAGACGACTTGCGTTCTGCAAGGAGGATGGTGGATGGGGCTACTGCGGGTTGCGAGAGCGCGTCGAGCGGCTGAAGGTCAAGTCGGCACGGGACCTGACCACGGTTCGCGAGAACAGCGAGTCCTACAGGTAGCGGACGCGTGAGCTCCGAGCCGGATCCCCAGCTGACCCTGGATCGCCTCGGCGGCGGGACAGCGAAGATCTATTCGGTCAGCGAGCTGGTGCGCGACGCTTCCCGCCGGCTGGAGAGCCGCTTCGCCGACGTGTGGGTCGAGGGGGAGGTCTCGAACCTCAAGACCCCGTCGTCGGGACATTATTACTTCACGCTGAAGGACGCGCGCTCTCAGCTGGCCGTCGTGATGTTCCGCGCCGCTGCCTCCCGTCTGGGGTTCCGGCTGCAGGATGGCCAGAAGCTGCGATGCCGCGGCCGGCTCGGGATCTACGACGCCCAGGGGCGGTTCCAGCTCACGGCGCAGGCGGCGGAGCCGATCGGCCTCGGCGCGCTGCAGCTGGCGTTCCAACAGCTGTGGAGCCGGCTGCAGCAGGAGGGGCTGTTCGACCCGTCGCACAAGAAGCCGTTGCCCTGGCTGCCGCGGACCGTCGCCATCGTGACCTCCCCCACCGGGGCCGCGCTGCAGGACATGATCCGTGTGCTGCACCAGCGGTGTCCGGTGCGGATCGTGGTCTGTCCCACGTCGGTGCAGGGCGGCGGTGCGTCCAGCGAGATTGTGCGGGCGCTGGGCCACGCGGATCGTCTGGGTCTGGATCTCGTGATCCTCGGCCGGGGTGGTGGCAGCCTCGAGGACCTGCAGGCGTTCAACAACGAGGGGGTGGCCCGGGCCCTGTTCCACATGTGCACTCCGGTGATCTCGGCCGTGGGCCACGAGGTGGACCTGACCATCGCGGACCTCGTGGCGGACCGTCGTGCCCCCACGCCCTCGGCCGCCGCGGAGCTGGCGGTTCCGGTGCTGCAGGAGGTGCTGGAGCACTTGCTGCAGCAGCGACACCGGCTGTGGCGGGCCATGCACCAGCAGCTGCAGCACCACGCCTTGCGGCTGGAGCGGCTGGGCCGGCAGCTGGGACGGCCCTCGACCCGCATCGATCGGCAGCGCATCGCGCTGGACGAGGTGGCGACCACGCTGCAGGCCAGCATGTGGGGCGCGATTCGCCAGCGCCGAGAGCAGCTGCACCGGGCGCAGACGCGGCTCGCCGGTCAGGAGCCGCGGGCGCGACTGGCCCGGCTGCACACGACGCTGGATCGCCAGCTCCACCGGCTGACCACCGTCCAGCGGGAAGCGCTGGCGTCCCGGCGCGCCCGGCTGGATCGTCTCACCGCACGCCTCACGGCGCTGGATCCGCTATCGATCCTAGAACGCGGATTCAGCCTGGTTCTCGACGAAGATGGACGAATTGTCAGCAATATGAGCAGAGTCGTCCCCGGGCAGCGGCTGGTGGTCCGTCTGGCGCGGGGCACGCTGCACGTTCGCGTGGAACAGCAGCGAGGGGACCACGAGCCGGCTGATCCTTGACCTGCATCTGGCCAGGGGCTATGAACGGCACTCCGTGTGTGTTGGAGGGAGCATGAGTGACCCGAAGCAACCCATCTTCATATTCGAGCCGCATGCCAGCACGGCCAAGCGCTGTGTAGCCGTCGTCGAGGAAGCGGGTCACGTGCCGATGCTGGTGCACACCACGGACGAGGCGACGGCGCTCGTGGAGGACGCCACTCTGGGAGCGCTGTTGATCTCCCACTGCAAGGCCGGTATCGAGCTCGCTCAGTACGTGCGCGAGTTCACCGGGTGTCGTGCGCCGATGATGGCGCTGGTGGAGCGCGACGAGGAGGAGCCGGAAGGCGCCGTGGCCAGGATGGGCGCGGACGGCTACCTGATTCAGCCGTTCTCGGCCAACACGCTGCGCAGCGTGCTCTCCATCTCCGGGCGGCTGTGCGACGTGCGTCGGGATCTCGAGATGGTGCGCAAGGACCAGCCGCTCCAGGTGCGTCGTCTGGCCAGCGCGATCAACTCCCGTACCGGCTTCTATCAGTTCGAATTCATCAAGGACCTGCTGGTGGTGGAGGTGCGGCGGGCCAAGCGCTATGGCTATCCGCTGGCGATCATGCTCGTGGGTCTGGATGACATCCCCGCGCTTCACGAGCTGAACCGGCCCAACCTTCAGCGGGAGATCACGGCCGGGCTCGCGGTGGCCATCGCCAAGTCGATCCGGGACATCGACATCCCGATCCACTATGCCGATGACCGCATCCTGGTGTTCTTGCCTCACACCGATCTGGCTGGCGCCGAGGAGGTGGGTCGGCGGGTCAAGCGGCGGATCAAGCGCATCACCTATCGCGGCGATGGACTGACCGCGCAGTTGACGGCCAGCGTGGGTGTGGCCGGCATCAGCGAGGGAGACAGCCTCACGTTCTCGCGCCTGATCAAGGATGCCACCGCGGCGCTGAAGGCGGCCCAGCTCAAGGGCGGCGACAAGGTGATGAAGCGGGTGCACAAGACCGCACCGGCGACCTAGCCAGCGAGGACGGGCGGATCCAGCCGCTCGCCGTGGAATCCATCCGCCGACTGCCCACGGGCACCGAGACGATCCTGCTGGTGGAGGACGAGGCCATCGTGCGCGAGACCACTACTGCTAGTTGGTGGGCCAGCAGCCATTCTCGGCGAAGTGGCAGTAGCCGTCGGTGAGACAACGCACCGACCGCTGGCAGTCCTCGTCGGATCGGGGCGGTGCGTATCATGGGTGGTCCTCCTGGTCCGGGGCCGAGATCCCCTCGAGCAGTGTGTCGTTCGTGGTGCTCTTGCCGCGCAGCCGGTCCACCAGTTGCTTCACTGCCTCCTCGCGGCGGTCGGCGAGGAGGCGCATGCGGATGTGGGGCTGCATGTGGTCCGCCGAGCGGTGGATGCTCGGACGCCCGCCGGTCTTGATCAGCACGATCCACCGGCCGTCAGCCTCCGTCGGCGGGGTGTGGTCGCCGATGGCCTCCAGCGCCTCGGCCGCGGCGAGCAACGTCGGGCTCAGGCGCGGGTCCTTCCGACGCAACTAGCCCCAATGCCGATCAGTTAACACCTCTCCGACGGCGATTGCGGGGATAGTTGCTCATCTTGATCTTCACGGCTCGCGGGTAGACGCGTTCTGACCGTCGGAGAGGAAGGATGAACCGCTTGATGTTTTCACGCATGGCCCGGAGGTGTCCGGGGATCGCACCTGGAGTGAGTCCGGGTTCCGCAGAGCCAGAACCATTCGTCGCGGATGTAGCGAAGGGCAGTCACAACGCTGATCCGGATCGGATCAACGTGCGCCTCATCGGCGATACGTTCCATTTCGAGGCGCACGAGGTTGTAGCCTAGACGAGCAGCATGGTGAGCACCAGCGACAGTCTCAGCATCGTGTCTCGCTTGGCGAGGCACACGTCTCGCAGGTAGATTGCGACACCGAGTTTGCCGGCAGGTTCCGGGATTCGTTCCCTGCGATCTCGGCTACTTCGCCAGAGCGGCCGTGGCGGCGACGGAGAACCAGCCCGTTCCGCCGCGATCGTCCCGCACCACGACCCAGATCGTCGCCGGTCCCGCCTCCTGCGGCGTCCAGTCCGAGGAGATGTCGGCGACCTTCTTGTTCTCCACGAAGGGGGAGGGCTTGCCTCCGGTGTTGGCGTCCGACAGCTTGCCGGAGGTGACGAAGTAGGTGTAGCTCAGGTACTCCTTGAGCGGCTGTGTGCCGCCTTCGAAGTTGAAGACCCAGTAGGGCTCCGCGTCGGCCTTCGGGGTGTCGGGGAGCAGCATGATCTTGGTGTTGAGGGTCACCGTCCAGTCGGGGGGCACGGGTTTGTCGTCGGCCTCGACCTGGGTCACGGTGGGGTTCTGGTTCGGTGTTTTGCGGCAGATGGCGCTCGCGTCGCAGGTCAGGCCGTCGTTGCACAGCGGCGGCGCGCCACGGCACGGGCCGCTGAGGGTCGCGGTCTGCGCCGGCAGCAGCAAGGGCGTGTCGTCGTCGAAACCGTACACCAGGCGCTTGGTCGCCCGGATCGCCTGGCTTTCCCCCTTGGGCCACACGTTGAGCTGCACCTTGATCGGCACGCCCCCGAAGCCCCGGTACTGGTCCCGGCTGATGGCAGCCTGCAGCAGGTCCGGCTGCAGCTGGAACGTGGCCTCGATGCGGTCCAGGGTCGTCCGCCTGCGGGCCACCTGAACCCGCCGGGCCGCGTCGTCGCACAGCTTCTCCTCCGGTGTGCAGGCCCAGATCTCCCACTCCAGCACCTCGTCGGCGGACAGCCGCGGATCCGCCACCAGCGCCCTGATCTGGACCGGCGGGATGGTGGTGCTGTTTCGATTCGGCAGCATGACCTCGGCAGGGTCGGCCTGGATCGCCAGGATGCGCAGGTCCAGCACCTGCCACACCTTCTCGAAGTCCGGCGTGCATGCGGTGGGCAGCGCGAGGGCGGCGGCGAGGATCAGGTTCGCCAGTGGGAGCTTGCGCACGCCCACGGGCGTGCTCCACTGTTGTGTGCTCAAGACCGGCTCGCTGAGCTTGCGCACGCCCACGGGCGTGCTCCACTGTTGTGTGCTCAAGACCGGCTCGCTGAGCTTGCGCACGCCCACGGGCGTGCTCCACTGTTGTGTGCTCAAGACCGGCTCGCTGAGCTTGCGCATCAGAAGCTCCCTCGCAGACCGATGGTGGGCAGGATGGGCAGGCCTCTTAGCGGAGCCGAGTCGAGGAATCGATAGTCGTACAGCGTGGCCTCGGGGTTCTCGGCGTTGTACACGTTTTGCACGTCGAGGTAGGCCGAGAAGCGCCACAGCTTGAAGATCCACGTCTTCTCCACCCGCAGGTCCAGCTGGTGGAACAGCGGCATGCGCGTGGACCGAGACTCGCCGTTGAGGCGCCCGAAGCCGTTGGCGTCGCTGTCGAAGTAGCTGCCCAGGATCGGCGTGTCGGGGCGTCCGGAGACCAGGCGGAACCGCGTGCCCAGCTCCCAGCCCACGCCCAGCCGCACGCTGGCCACCAGCGTCAGGATATGGGTCTGATCGAAGGTGGTGAGCACATACGACCGGTCGGCCCGGCGCTCCTCCTTGGACTGCGACAGGGTGTAGGCCAGCCAGCCGTAGAACCGCTCGGTGACGTCGTGCTTGAGCAGCACCTCGAGGCCATAGGAGTAGGCGTTGCCCTGGTTGGTGTAGAACAGCGGCTCGGCCGTGCCCCCGCTGACCCGCACCTGCGTTGTGGGCACCACCAGATCGTAGCCCCGCTTGTAGTACAGCTGGGCGTCCAGGGATAGCGCGTCGGTGAAGCGCTGCTCCACCCCCACCGACAGGTGCACCGCGTGCTCCAGGTTGAGGTTGGGGTTGCCATAGGTGTCGTTCACCTGGCCCGGGCCGGGCGCCTTGGCGAACAGCCCCGCCGCGCCCTTGAGCATCGTCCGGTCGAACAGCTTGAAGCGCGTGGTGAGCCGTGGTTCCACCGAGAAGCGCTCGTTGCCGAAGTAGTGGAACAGCTCCATCCGCGCCCCGGGGATTGCCTGCAGCCGGTCGGTCACGTCGAAGATCGCGTCGGCATACAGTGCGGCGCCCACAATCCAGGCGTCGACAGTCACGGGCTGGACATCCGTCGTGTTGCCGATCCTGGATGCGCCCGGGTTGCGGTAGTTCTGGGGCACCGGCACCTCGGCGTCGAACTGTCCGTACTGCACCGTGGTGTCGGTGCCGAAGCGCAGTCGGGCGTGTTTGCCGAGCTTGAGCTCCAGGTCCTCACGCAGCGCCATGTCCAGCGTCTTCAGCGTGACGTAGCTCTCCCCCAGCGAGAAGGTCACGTAGTTGAACCCCACGGTGGGGGTCAGGCGCGAGGAGAGGCGGTCGCTGATCTGCCAGCGCCAGCCGGCGAGCAGGCGGTGGAAGCTGATCTGCGAGTCGAGGGAGAGGCTGACCTCGTCCTCCGGCTGGTTCGACGCGATGCCCAGCGAATCGTCGGAGCCGAAGGCCAGCACGAACAGCTGATCGTCGCCCGGCAGGTCCACGTCCACCCGTAGCTGGTAGTCGTAGTAGATCGGCACCACGGTGGTCGCGTTGCGGTCCGTGGCCTTGAGCACGATGGGGAGGATGGCGTCGATGTAGGACCGGCGGACGGCGGCGGCCACGCTCACCTTGTCGGTGATCGGGATCCGGAGCAGCGCGGAGGTGTTGAGCAGGTTGATGTCCAGCGATCCGCTCCACTGCTTGGTGAAGGTGTTGCGGGTGTTGACGTCGATCACGCCGGCGGTGAGTCGACCGTAGCGTACGTCGGCGTTGCCCGGGTAGTAGTCGATGCGGTCCAGGAACTGGGGGTTGAGCACCGAGGGGCCGCCGAGGAAGTGGTAGATCTGGGGGATCTCGGTGCCGTCGAGGAAGACCCCCGAATCCTGGGGTGAGGACCCGCGGATGATCAGCGCGCCCCCGACGTAGGGCACGCGGGCCACACCCGGCAGGTTCTCCACCACCCGCACCGGATCGCCGAAGGTCCCGGGCACCGTGGTCAGCTCCTTCTGGCGCAGGGTGACGCGGCTGACGGTGGTCTGCCGCCGCTTGCCACGCACCACCACCTCGTAGGGGTTCACCGCCAGCGGCTGCAGATAGAACGTGACCTGCGACTGTTCGCCCTTGCGCACCTCCACCTCGACGGAGTCGCGCTTGTGCTGCACCGGGACGGCCTCCACGCGGTACTTGCCGGGAGGCACGTTGGCGAAGCTGAAGAACCCCTTGTCGTCGGTCTGTACCTCGCGTCCAAGGTCCGGGATGGCCACCGCCGTGCCGGCGATGGGCAGCCGCGTCCCCTGCTCCCGCACGCGACCCGCCACGGGATCCTGGGTCGCCGGGGCATCGCTCCTGGGCTGCATCCACTGCGGCAGGCGGGGGCTGAACGCCACCTCGAGCACGAAGTTGTACGCGTACTGCACGCGGACCGGCGCGGGCTTGCCGTCCACCTCCGCCGGTGAGAAGCGGAACTGCTTCGTGGCTGCCACCGCTGCCGCCGCCAGGTCCGGATCGGGGGAGCGCAGCACCTCGGCCGCGGTGACCTTGCCCTGGGCGTCGATGTCGATGTTCAGATCGACGGCGCCCTGGATCCCCTTGTCCCGCGCCTGCTGTGGGTACTTGGCGGCGACGAACCGCGTCAACCGGGGGGCCCTGGTCAGCTTCGGGGCCGGAGCCTTTTCCACCTCCTCGCGGATGTCCTGGGCCCTCGCGGGGCCGGACACCAGCAGCAGCAGAAGAAGAAGCACGCGTTTGGCCATGGCGTCAGTCCAGCACGAAGGTGAAGGGCACCGGGATCTTCAGCGTGACCGGCGTCCCGTTCACGGTGCCCGGGGCAAACCGCATCTTCCGCGCGGCCTTGGTCGCCGCGGCGTCCAGCAGCGGATGCAGGCTGGTCACCACGCGCACGGCGATCACCTTGCCGTCGCCGTTGACCGTCACTTCCAGCACCACGCGCCCCTCGATCCCGAGCTCCTTGGCCTTCTCGGGGTAGGGTGGGATCTCCTTCTTCAGCAGCGTCGGCATGGTGGTGGCCACGGCCAGCGGTGCGTTGTCCCCCTTGCCATACACCTTCCGGAACCCCGGCCGTCCCGCCGGACCCCGGGTGGGCTCGCCCTTCTTGCTGTCCTTCGGACGCCGCTGTCCAGGGGATGTCCGCAGCGTGTCTCCCTCGGGTACCTGCACGCCCTGACCGGGAGCAGCGGTGGCGGTGCCGGAGAGCTTGAGGCCGAACGAGGGTGGCGGCGCCGTCTGTGGCGGGCTCGGTCTGGGTGGTGTGGGCTCCACGGGCTC
>Ga0210044_10009856_pt1 | contig 11528 bp, 9 predicted proteins | sample CryGey13umfilter_2_FD_183959 | JGI IMG/M metagenome (GOLD analysis project Ga0210044, IMG submission 183959) | Groundwater microbial communities from aquifer in Utah, USA - Crystal Geyser 4/9/14 3 um filter (SPAdes) (version 2) | ecosystem: Environmental > Aquatic > Deep subsurface > Groundwater...
TCGGATACTCTTTCCGGAGTTGCGAAGGGGTTTCCACCCGCACGATCCCCCGGCCTCCGGAGGAAAGCCTGGGCTTGATGTGGAGCGGGTACGGGAACCGCTCCGCCATCGCGTGAACGTCCCCCGGCCCTTGCGGACGGAACGTGGCGGGACACTCGATGCCGAGGGCCGATGCGAACGACGCGAGCTCCCCCTTGTCCTGGACCCGGATCGCGAGGTCCGCGGACGCGAAGGGGAAGCGCACCATCCCCTCGAACCGATGACGGTTCCGGGCGATCAGGACCTGGGTGCCGAATTCCATCGCGAGAAGCACGTCGTATCCGCCGACGCGCAACTCCTTTTCGAGCGCATCGAGGAAGGCATCCGGAGAGGTCGCCGACGACGGGTGAAGGAACCGACGCGAGCAGTATCTCGAAAACAGGGCCGGTGCGAACCGGGTTCTCTCTCCCACCGCCACCCGGTAACCGCGTTCCCCGAGGGAACGGACCGCCGCCACCGTCTTGTTCCACAGGCCGTCGAGGAGAAGGACGGTCGGGACGTCGTCACATGCCATCGATCCGGTCCCGTTCCGGTCCCCCCGTTCCCGTGACCCGGACCTCGGGTCCCAGTCGCAAGTCGAAGGTATCCGGAGGGAAATCGGGATTGAGGATCACCCCGGAGAACGTCGTCTCGGTCCGATCCCCGCGAGCCCCCTCGACCACAATCCGACGCGCCCGCCCCTCCAACGGATCCTGGTGGATCCGGATCGATGCGATGACGCGGGACAGCATCTTCGAGCGCGGGATCAATCGGAGGACCACTTCGTCGTTCGACCGGAAAAGATCGACGTGGAACCGCCGTTCCAGTTCGGAAAGGGAGCCGGAGATCCCGGATTCGAAAAAGCCCAGCGCGGCGCGGGACGCGAAATCATCCTGCATGTCCCTCCGCTCGGCCTCCTTTCTCGTCGGGTAATAGGTGCTCACCGTCCGGCCGTCCATCACCACGATCATTTTTTCGGGGCTCTCCACTTCCCATCGAAGCGATGAAGGTTTTCGGAACGACAACTTTCCCCTGAACACCGCCTCGCCCTTCAGGAGCGGGTCCCGCTTCCGCTGCACCACCGCCGCGCTCAGGCCGGTGATCCCCTTCTGGCGCTCACGGACCTCCGCGAACCAGCGGTCCTTCTCCGCTTCCGAGAACGCCTTCCCACCCGGGGCGATTTCCTCCGCGAGGGCCGGCAGGGGGGCCAGGAGCAGCGCAAGGAGCATGGCGGATACGATCCATCGGAGGATCCCGCGAGAGACCCCGGGGGACCGCCCGACCTCAGGAAGACGCAATCGAATTCTCTACGCGATGACGGTGCATCGGACCCGAGTTGTAGGTGCAAAACGGGTAGATTCTTCCATCGGGGGCCGAATAATGAACGCCGCAGCGCGACACGCGCTCGAGGTCGTAATTGTAGGCATCCATGAAATGCATCCCGAGGACATAGAAGGTTTTATAGGTGTGCCCTTCGTACTTCCCATCCCAGCTGTATTTCTTGTCGGCGAACCCGTCGAGGGTCTTGAGAAAGCGAAGAAACGTCAACCCCTCCGGAGCCCGATCCTCGTGGAAAAACCGGTAAAAAGCCTGTAGGGCGCGGACCTTCGACAAGCTCTTGACGCGGCTCGTCCTCGCGCGCACCGTCAGCCGTTCCACCTCTCCGACAAGTCCCCGGAGATCGAGGAACCGCGTGATCGGAACCGCCTCGCGGTCGCGGCCGACGAAAAACAGGGTCATCAACCCGCAATGGGGATGGCAAGCGTGGTTCACCGCCACGTTTCCCGTTACCGCCCCCGCGTATCGGACCAGGGGAACCGCGGCGTTGAGGGGGAACCAATCCTCCAGGGGGTGGGTGAGCCCGGTCTGGCGGCTGAACTCCCGGGAAAGGTCCGAAAGGGTGAAGCGGAGCTTCTCGCGCTCCGATTCGGGGTACCTCCCGGTGAACGTCATCGGCTGAAAGGAAATTCCCGACAACACGTCGAGGTGTTCGAACGCCAGGCGGCAGAGGTCCCCGATCTGGTGGTCGTTCACCCCCTTCACGATGGTGGGAACGAAGATGACGCGGAGACCGGCCTTCCGCGCGGAATCGATCACACGGAGTTTGGTGTCGAGCAACGCCTTCCCGCGGATCTTCAGGAAGACGTCGTCGGTCGTCCCGTCCATCTGCAGGTACAGGTAATGGAGCCCCGCCTCCCGCGCTCTTCGCGCGAACTCCGGATCGGCGAACCGGATGCCGTTGGTGGCCGCCTGGAGGTGGGAAAACCCCATTTTCCGCGCTTCGGCCACGATGTCGAAAAATCGCGGGTGGAGCGTGGGCTCGCCTCCCGTGAACTGGACGGCGAATGCCGGCGCCGGACGTTGGGCGCGAAGGCGGCGGAGCATCTCCACCACCTGTTCGAACGACGGTTCGAACGAATTCCGGTTGGCGTCCGCGAAGCAGACCGCGCAGGACAGGTTGCAGCGCGAGGTGAGGTCGACGTTGGCGAGGGAGGTGTGCGTCGAATGCGCCCCGCAGATACCGCAACGGTTCGGGCACTCCTTCCCCGCCCCGTCGACGGGGTTCGCGAATCCTTCTCCGTCTCCGAAATACCACTGCTCCAGGCGGAGGTACATCTTCACGTCCGAGAAGATAACGTCGGTGAATGTTCCGTGATCCGGGCAACGCTTCCGCATCATCACCCTTCCGTTTTCTTCGAATACTTCAGCGGAGATCGTTCGGAGACATTCCGGGCACAGGGAACGGGTTTCCTTCGGAAGGGTCGTCCGCACGGGAAGGATCTTCTCCCCTCCGAGCGTGTACCTCCCTTCCTCCTCCGCGCAAGCCGCATTCCCCGGCGCGGATCGCTTCCGTGTTGACATTCGTCCTTCTCCTCGCGGGGAATCCATGCCCCTCAACGTGGGTAGAAATTATACCATTGGTCCGGGCATGTCCGGATCATCCGCTCGAAAGACTCGCTCACCATTCGGGCCCCGGATACGTCGTCGAGACCATCCATGGAAAGGGGGGGGTCGACCACTCCGCGGTATATGTTCCCATCCCGGACGATGAACGCGGGAAGAATGGGGGCGCCCGTCGCCCGGCTCAGGAGGAACGGACCGCGGGGGAAGCGACGATCCTCGCCGAAGAATTTCGCCGGGATCCCGTCGGTACCCTCCCGGCGGTCCACGAGCATGGCGACGATCTCACCCCTGCGGAGCGCCGCCACGATCTCGAGGGAAGAGAAGGGGGAGCCGTCGACGACGATCGTGCGGATGTCCTGGCGCGTACGATACGCCCCGCGGATCGAATCGATCCGCTCGCTCCCTTCGGGAATCGTCACGACGTTGATCTTGAAGCCGTGCCGACCGAAGAACAGGGCGCCCAGTTCCCAGTTCCCGATGTGCCCGGTCACAAGGATGACCCCCCTCCCCTTCGCGAAGCACTCTTCAAGGAAGTGAAGGTGCGCAACGGAGGGAAGCAGGCGGTCCAGCGCTTCATCGCTGATCGTATGGAATCGTCCGTAATCCACCAGATTGCGGGCGAAGTTCCGAAAAATCCTCTTCGAGAGATCTTCGATTTCCCGATCGGTCCATCGGGGAAAGGCGGATCGCAAGTTCGCACGGAGATTTCGGGCAGGTTCCGCATTCTTCCAATGCGTGGCGTCGGCGAGAAGATCCGCGAGGACGAACAGAACCTCTCTCGGAAGCCACTTCCCGAGGGAATAACCGATCTTGTAGGAGGACGGTCGGGCGAGACCGTGCCGGTAGGTACGCGACATGCTTTAAAAAATACCACAAAATCCAGCCCTGGCAGGATCCATTCGTCCTTTGGGGCAGCGGTGGTACGATGACACGATGTGCCGCATCTCCCGGTTATCCGTACTTTTCCCCATATTCCTCTCCTTCCTGACGCTTGTCGCATGCGCGCAGAAGCTGCCGATCGACGAGGGACGGATGGTGATCGCGCTTTCGGGGTCGCCCGTGAACGTCGATCCGCGGGTGGCGACCGACGCCTACGGCGAGCAGATCCTCCAGATGACCCACGCCTCCCTCGTCGGCCGCGACGCCGCCGGAGAGCCCCTCCCCGACCTCGCGCAACGGTGGGAGTCCCCCGATCCCCTGACGTATATATTCCACCTTCGGCCGGGGTTGCGGTTCCACGACGGGCGGCAGCTCACCTCCGCCGACGTGCGGTACACCTTCGCGTGGATCCTCGACGCCTCGAACCGGTCCCCCCACCGGGGGCTGTATCGGCACCTTGCCGCAATCGAGACCCCCGACCCGCGGACCGTCGTCTTCCGCCTCTCCGAGCCGTTCGCCCCGTTCCTCTCCACGATGGTGCGCGGCATCGTCCCCGCGGGAAGCCCGGCGCGCGGCTACGCGCCTCCCGTCGGGGCGGGCCCGTACAAGATCGACGACGTCTCCCCCGACGGCGAGGCGGTCCTTTCGGCATACGACGGGTATTACGGTGGTCCGCCCGCGATCCGCGCGGTGACGGTCAAGTTCGTCCCCGACAGCAACGTCCGCTTCCTCGAGCTGAAGATGGGGAGTGTAAACTTCACATTGAACGGGGTCGACCCCGACCTGCTCCCGGCGGCTTCGCTGCCCGGACGGCTCGTCGTCGAGGAAGCTCCCGGCGGGAACGTCACGTACCTCGGGTTCAACCTGCGGGACCGGGCGCTGTCCGACGCAAGGGTGCGGCGCGCGATCGCCCTTGCGATCGACCGGGAGACGATCGTCCGGACGATCTGGAAGGGACGCGCCGACCTCGTCTCCTCGATCCTCCCCCCGGGGTCGGGGGCGAACGATCCGGATCTGCCGGCGGCGCCGTTCGATCCAGCACGGGCGAGGCGGCTCCTCGACGACGCCGGGTTCCCCGATCCCGACGGAGACGGCCCTCTACCCCGCCTCCGGCTGACGTACAAGACGTCGCAGAACGAAGTGCGCCGACGCGTCGCTACCGTCCTCCAGGAGCAGCTCCGTCAGGTCGGTATTTCCGTTGAAATCCAGTCCCTTGAGTGGGGAACCTTCTTCTCCGACATCAAGAAGGGGAACTTTCAACTTTACAGCCTGACCTGGGTCGGGATCACGGACCCCGACATCTTCCACCACGCATTCCATTCCCGGTCCGCTCCCCCCGACGGCGCGAACCGCGGGGGGTACTCCGACGCCGAGGTCGACCGGCTGACGGAGACCGCCCGGCGCGAACCGTCCCGGGAGAAGCGCCGCGAAATGTACCGGCGGGTGCAGCGGATCCTCGCGCGCGACCTGCCGGTGTTCCCGCTGTGGGCGGGCCGGAACCTGCTGGTCCGGGACCGGAGGCTGACGGGGTTCCAGCTCACCCCGGACGAGAGCTACGCACCCGTTCGCGCGATGCGGATCGTCCCGGATCCGGAGACTCCTTCGACCGGAGGGGCGCGGTGAGGAGATATCTCCTCGGCCGCCTCCTCCGCACGATCCCCGTGGTGTTCGGTGTGGTGACCGTCGTCTTCCTGCTGATCCACCTTCTCCCCGGGGATCCCGTCGAGATCATGCTGGGGGAGAGCGCCGTCCCCGCGCAGAAGGAGGAACTGCGCCGGGAGCTTCGCCTCGACCGGCCGATCCTTTCGCAGTACGCCTCGTTTCTCGCCGGGATCCCGCGCGGAGACCTCGGGGTGTCGTTCCGCAGCCGGGAGCCGGTCCTCGGCGAGATCGTCCGCCGGATTCCCGCCACCGTCCTTCTCGCCGCCACCTCCGTCACCGTGGCGATCCTCGTCGCCCTGCCGCTCGGGGTGCTGGCGGCGATGCGGCGCGGGAAGGCCGCGGACTACCTGTCCGGGTTCGCGGCGATGCTCTCCCTGTCGATCCCGAACTTTCTTCTCGGGCCGCTGCTCGTGCTCCTCTTCTCCGTGCAGCTCGGGCTCCTCCCCGTGTCGGGGTACGGCGCGGGCCGTCCGCTGGTGCTGCCCGCGATCACGCTCGGGACGGGGATGGCCGCGCTGCTGACGCGGATGGTCCGGGCGACGCTTCTGGAGGAGCTCCGGAAGGAGTACGTGACGGCCGCGATCGCGCGGGGTCTTCCGTACCGGTCCGCCGTCGCCCGCCACGCGCTGCGCAACGCCCTCGTCCCCGTCGTCACCGTTCTGGGGCTGTCGTTCGGCGCGGTGCTCGCCGGGAGCGTCATCACGGAGACGATCTTTTCCTGGCCCGGGATCGGCCGCCTCCTGATCCAGGCGATCGACGCGCGGGACTACCCGCTGGTGCAAGGGTGCGTCCTCGTCATCGCGCTGTCCACCGTGGCGGTAAACCTTGCGACGGACATCCTGTGCGCCCGTCTCGACCCGAGGATCCGCTATGAGTGAAGGATCCGCGTTCCTCGCGCTCCTGCGCCGCACGGCCCGGCACCGGGGCGCCGCCGTCGGGATGGCCCTCCTCGTCCTGTTCCTCCTCGCCGCCGTCTTCGCGCCGGCGATCGCGCCGCGCGATCCGCTCGCGCAGAATCTCGACGAGGGGCTGTCGGGGCCTTCCTCCTCCCACTGGATGGGACAGGACAAGTTCGGGCGGGACGTCCTTTCGCGGCTGATCCACGGGGCCCGCCTCTCCCTCGCCGTCGGGTTGGGCACGGTCGGCATCTCGCTCCTCATCGGCCTGGCCGCCGGGTCGCTGGCCGGCTTCCTCGGCGGCCCCGCCGACAGGATCTTCACCGGGGCCTGCGACGTCCTGCTGGCCTTTCCGGGGATCCTGCTCGCCATCGGGATCGCCGCCGTGCGCGGCCCCTCGTTCGGAAACGTCCTGTTCGCCCTTTCGGTTCTCGGATGGGTCGGGTACGCAAGGGTGATCCGCGCGCAGGTCCTCTCCGTGAAAACGAGGGAGTTCGTCGAGTCGGCCCGCGCCGTGGGGAGCTCTCCGGCGCGCCTGCTCCTGCGCCACATCCTCCCCAACGCGATCTCCCCGATCCTCGTCGAGGCGACCTTCGGGATCGCCCGCGCCATCGTCGCGGAGGCGGGGCTCTCTTTCCTGGGCCTGGGCGTCGCGCCGCCGGCGGCGTCGTGGGGGTCGATGATCGGCGAGGGCCGGCACTTCCTGTTCATCGCCCCGCACCTCGTCACCGCTCCCGGGGCGGCGATCCTTCTCACGGTCATGTCGTTCAACTTCGTCGGAGACGGCCTGCGGGACGCCCTCGACACCAGGCAGGGGTTTGACACTTAATCGACTCCATGGAATCATACTTATAAAGTATGGATGAAAGGGAGGCCGGGATGAAAGCGACCGTTGCGGAAAGGGGACAGGTGACGATTCCCAAGCCTTTGCGGGAAAAACTCGGCATCCGGCCCGGAACGAGACTGGACTTCAAGGACGACCGGGGAAAACTCGTGGCGGTGAAAGTGAGCGACGAGGACCCGGTGGAGCGGGTGTTCGGTTGCCTCGGCAGAGGGCTGAAAACCGATGCGATGATCCGGTCGCTCAGGGGGCGTGCGTGATCACCGCCGTGGACACGAACGTCCTCTTCGATGTCTTCGGCGCAGACGTCACGCACGGGATTCGATCCGCGAATGCGCTGCGACGCTGCCTCCGGGAAGGAGCTCTTGTCGCCTGCGAGGCCGTATGGGCGGAGACCGCCGTGGCCTTCCCCGGAGAAAAACCGTTCCTGGACGCCATGCGGGCGATCGGCGTGACATTCTCGCCCATCGTGGAAACCGCGGCCTTGAGGGCATCCACCTCCTGGCGCCTGTATCGTTCGCGGGGAGGCAAGCGCGAGAGGGTGGTCGCCGACTTCCTGATCGGGGCCCACGCCTTGATCCAGTGCGACCGTGTCCTCACGCGGGACCGTGGATTCTACCGGGATTACTTCCGCGAGTTGACGATCGTCGATCCGGCGGAGCACCCGGGCTGAGATGAAGGCCGGAAAGAGCAAGTTCGCCTCCCCCCTGTGGGTCGGCTTCGACGGGAAGTCGCTCCCTGCCTCGCTGTCGCGATGGCTCGCGGGCGGGCAGATCGGAGGCGTCGTCCTCTTCTCCCGCAACATCGAGGGCCCCGACCAGGTGCGCGACCTGTGCCGCGGGATCAAATCCGCCGCGGGCCGCGGAAATCCCCTCCCGCTGATCGCCGTCGACCAGGAGGGGGGCCGCGTGGCGCGGTTCAAGGAACCGCCGTTCACCTGGTTTCCACCGGCCCGGGCCTGCTCCCACTTCTGCTGCCGGAACGAGGCCGTGGCGGAAGCGGTCGGCGCGGCGGTCGCCGCCGAACTGCGGTCGGTGGGAATCGACGTGAACTTCGCGCCGGTCCTCGACGTGGTCACCAACCCGGAGAACCCGGTGATCGGGGACCGCGCCTTCTCGGAGGATCCGGCCGTCGCGGCCGCCCTCGGGATCGCGTTCGCGAAGGGATCGCTCTCCCGGGGGATCCTCCCGGTCGGGAAACATTTCCCGGGCCACGGGGACACGTCCGCCGACTCCCATAAAGAGTTGCCGGTCGCCCGGGCGGGAAGGAAGACGCTCCTTCGCCGGGAACTGCTCCCCTTCCGCCGCGCCGCGCGGGCGGGGATTCCGGCGCTCATGACCGCCCACGTGTTGTACCCCGCGCTCGACCCCGCCGTGCCGGCCACCCTGTCCCGGAAGATCCTCCACGGCCTGCTGCGGGAACGGATGCGGTTTCGCGGGGCGGTCATCTCCGACGCGCTGGAGATGAAGGCGATCGCGGATCGTTACGTCATCGGGGAAGCGGCGGTCCTCGCCGTGGCGGCCGGGTGCGACGTCGTGCTCGTCTGCCGGGGGGAGAAGGAGCAGGCGGAGACGATCGACCGGCTGGACCGGGAGGCTACCGACCGCCCGGCGTTCCGGCGGGCGGTGGCGGCGGCGGCGGTCCGGTCGGGTCGGCTTCGGGCGTGGGCGGCGTCGAAAGAACGTTGTCGGCCGGCGCCGCGGGCGGTGGGGGCGGCGCGGCATCGCCTGCTGGCTTCCCTGTTGCGGGAGGCTTGGGAAAGTGCAGGGCGAACTTCTCCGGACGGTAAATCCGGTAATATTGGAGAAGGTTGAAAAAGACGTGGCGCATGTAGGAGCGTGTCTCCTTGTAGGAGATCCGTTCGAGAAACGCCGCCGGATCGCCGTTCGACCTTTTCCACCAGCGTTCCACCGCCGCCTCCCCCGCGTTGTACGCCGCCACCGCCCGGAAGTAGTCCCCCCCGTACCCCTTCACCAGGCGTGACAGGTACGCCGCGCCGAGACGAACGTTCAGGGCCGGACGCAGCAGATCCCGCCTGTGCGGCTTCGGTAACTTCTCCCTCCGCGCCGTCTCCGCCGCAGTTCGGGGCATCAGCTGCATCAGGCCCACGGCGCCCGCGGAGGAGAGGATGTCCGACTGGAAACGTGACTCCTGCCGGATGACCGCGTGGAGGACGAGCGGGTCGATCCCGGAGCGCCGTTGATCGCAATCGGCGAGGAACTCGAGGGCGATCGGGTACTGGATCCTGTCCACCAGCCCGGGATGCATCGGGTCCAGGGGGACGTACGACGTCTCGCGGATTCCCCCCTTCAGGTCGCCGGCGAGATACCGGAAGAGGCCGGGCACCCCGCCGTCTCCCATTCCCGTCGCCTTCCGCGCCGCCGCGCGGTCGACACGCTCCGCCTCGAGGACGGCGTAGTCGGTCACCCCGAGGAGGGTCAGCCGTTCCGCCCGCCGGACGATCGAAGCGTCGGCCGGCGCCCAATCGGCCTTCCGGATCCGATCCCAGAGCCGGACGCGATCCTCGCCGCACGCTTTCGTCTCGCCGCCGGAGGGGGCGTCGAGGAACCGGAACGTTTTCGCTCCCCGCGCCGAAACCGCGAAGAGACCGTAGATCCCGGCGAACGCGTCTCCGGCGAGATCCGCGAAGATCGGCCCCGCCTCCGCCCCCCTGCCGGCGTCCCGGAGCGCCCGCGCCCTCCAGTACCGATGCCGGGCACGCTCCACCGTCCCGTCCGCCCCCGTCTCCCCGGCTTCGAACGCCGGGATCGCCTCGTCGTGACGTCCTTCCCGGTACAGGCCGTACGCATACCGGAAGAGCGCCTCCTGCCGGATCGCATCGTTACCGGCGCCCCGTAGACGTCCGAACGATTCGGTCGCCCCGACGAGATCCTCCTCGTCCTCGGCGATCCACGCCGCGAAGTACCGCGCCCGGTCCGCCGTCCCCGGAAGGGCATCCCCCTCGGCGATTTCGAGAAACTCCCTGCGCGCCTCGTCGAGGCGCCCGGCCTTCCACTCGACCCTGGCGCGCAGAAAGCGGGCCTCCGACCGGAACGCCGGCGGGGCATCCGCCAGGTGCTTCTCCAGAATCGCGGCGGCGGCCGCGGTCTCCCCCTGCTTCCGGAGGAATTCGGCATAATCGAGGATCAGCCCGAAATATTCCCCGGAGGGGGGGAAACGGCGGGTCGCCTCTTCGAAGAGCGCCTTCGCCCGTTCGACTTCCCCGGCCCGCGCGGCCGCCTTGGCGAACTTCGCGTAGAACCCGGGCGAGAGGTTCCATCCCGCGAGGAGGCCGTCGGCGCGCCACGTCCAAAGGCGTTCGGAGGAGAGGATCCCGGCCTCCCGCGCCGCATAGACCGAGAAATTCTCCAGGTGCAGCGTCGCCGCTTCCAACGTGGCCCCCCCCTCGCCGGCGAGGAACGCGGCGACATATCCTTCCTCCGCCATTCGCCGGCTCCCGCTCACCTTCCCGCGGGAGAGTCCGAACGAATCGCGGGCCGAGGCGACGTCGTTGTCGAGGGCGGCGGCGAAGGCGACCTCGTGCCGGAGATACGGGAGCAGGGTGGAACCGGGGAACTTCTCCTCGAGCAGACGCAACGACTCTCCCGCTCCGGTCCGCCTCCCCTCGCGCGCGGCGGCCTCCCCGCCGAAGTACACCACGTAATCTCCGAGGTCGTATCCAAGGGGAGGAATCTTCGAGAATGCGGCGCGGGCCTCCGCGTACCGCTCCTTCTGCAGGAGGGACCACCCCTCCCGGAACGCGTCGTCGTGCTCCCGCGCGGAGGAGGAGGCAACGGCGAGATTCGTCGACAGGACGAGGGAAACGAGAGCGCACAGTACGCGAAACCGGTTCGGCAATGGCACCTCCGGGCGGCAGACCATCATGGTATTATCGCGGAGGGACGCGCAGGAATACAAGGCGGCGCGGCGTCTCGCAATTACCTTGACGCCACACCGGGAAGGACACATTGAACGTTTCCCTGTCGACGCACCTGTTCGCTTTCCATGACCTGGACGAGACGATCCTCCCGCTCTTTCCCCGGTACGGGTTCTCCCTGGCGGAGATCTGGGCGATGCCGCCTCACTTCCCCTCCGGCGACTTCGCGGCGGCCGACACGATCGCGCGGCGGATGTCGGAGCATGGCATCCGGGTGGCGAGCATTCACGCCCCCCTGTACCCCGACGTCCGGACGTACAAGAAGGACCGGTGGTACTCCCTCTCCTCCGGGGACGAGGCGCACCGGCTCGAGTCCGTCGCGGCGACCGCACGGGTCGCGGGGTGGCTCGCGCGCAACGGCGGGGGAACGGTCGTCCTGCACACTTCGTTT
>Ga0210044_10009857_pt1 | contig 11527 bp, 5 predicted proteins | sample CryGey13umfilter_2_FD_183959 | JGI IMG/M metagenome (GOLD analysis project Ga0210044, IMG submission 183959) | Groundwater microbial communities from aquifer in Utah, USA - Crystal Geyser 4/9/14 3 um filter (SPAdes) (version 2) | ecosystem: Environmental > Aquatic > Deep subsurface > Groundwater...
CCCCAGGGACTAACCCCACGGTGTCCCTGGCCTTTCTGCCGCTCAAAATTCACGCCGCCGCCAAGGCGGCGGACCTGACGGCAACGGCCGATACCTTGTTGCAACAAGTGCTGATGGCCAAGGGCATCTCCCTGATACCCCGGCCGCAGGCCGCGGCCCTGTTCTCCTACAATACCACCTGGCCGCCGGCCCGGCAGGATCTGGCCGGCTATTTCGCCGGGCACGATCAGCGTTTTCTCGCCACCGGCAGCCTCACCCAGACCGGCAACGCCATCAGCGTCGACCTGACGGTTTTTGACGGCAAAGAGGAACCCGCCACCAGCTATTTCTTCGCCACCGCCGACTCCACGGATGAGCTCGAAGGTCTTTTGCAAAAACTCGTGGCCCAGATCGTCACCTTTGCCGACCGCACCTCCCGCATCATTAGCGTCACGGTCCGCGGCAACACCCGGGTAGACACCGGCGCCATCCTGCGCTCCATCACCAGCAGCCAGGGCAGCACCCTGGTCCGAAAAACCGTGGCCCAGGATCTCAAGAGTATCTTCAAGCTGGGTTTTTTTGAGGATGTCCAAGTGGAGGCTACGCCAACCGATGACGGCACCAAGCTCACCTTCGTGGTCAAGGAGAAGGCCCTGGTCGGCGAGGTCACTATTACCGGCCAGGACAAGATCAAGGAGGATGACATCAAGCCGGTGGTCACGGTGCAGCGCCATCAGATCATCAACTCCAACGAGGTCAACAAGTCCATTCAGAATATCCGCCAGCTTTACAAGGAAAAAGGCTTCTATAACACCGAGGTTACCGCCAAGCTGAGCGAACCGTCGCCAGGCAAGGTAGAGGTCGGCTTTGTCATCGACGAAGGCAAGAAAATCTATGTCAAGGAGATCCGGATCACCGGCAACAACGCCTATTCCAGTAAAGAGATTAAAAAACTGCTTGAGGGAGTGAAGGAAAAGGGGCTGTTCTCCTTCATTACCGACGCTGGCCTGCTCAAGCTCGGCATGCTGGAACACGACGCGGACCGCATCACTTCCTTTTATCACAACAACGGTTATATCGAGGCCAAGGTCGGCAAACCCGAGGTGGTGCAGGAAGGCGAATGGCTTTTCGTCACCTTCTCCATCTCCGAGGGCGACCGTTTCAAGGTGGGCACCGTCGAGGTGGCCGGCGAACTGATCGAAGAGCCGGACACCATCCTTAATCTCCTGCAAATCCGCAAGGAGAAGTATCTGAGCCGCAAGACCATTCGTGATGATGTCCTCAAGCTCACCGATTTTTATGCGGAAAAAGGCTATGCCTTTGCCGAGGTACGCCCTGACATCGATAACGACCTGGAAGGCAAGGTGGTCAACCTGAAGTTCACGGTGCAGAAGGGGTTTTTGGTCTACATCAACCGCATCAATATCAAGGGCAACACCGACACCCGGGACAAGGTCATTCGTCGTCAGTTGGCCATCAAGGAAAAAGAGCTGTACAACACCGTTGAGGTAAAATCGAGCATTGCCCGAGTGCGACGCCTGGGCTATTTCGAAGACGTCACTATCACCCCGGAGCCCACCCTGGAAAAAGACCAGATGGATGTCAACGTCCAGGTCAAGGAAAAGCCCACTGGCACCTTCTCGGTCGGCGCCGGTTACAGCTCGTCGGAAAACCTGCTCTTCCAGGGCGAGATCAGCAAGGACAACTTTCTTGGCCGTGGCCAGAAATTGGCCCTGCAGGCCAAGATCAGCGGCATCTCGTCACGTTACAACCTCAGTTTTACCGAACCTTCTTTCCTGGACACCAAGCTGCTGACCGGTATCGACATCTACAATTGGACGAGGGAATACGACGACTATACCAAGGACTCGCAAGGGTTCAGCGTGCGTTTCGGCTACCCGATCTGGCGGCAGTGGACCCTGTTCTGGAGTTACGGCTACGACGAAACCTCCCTGGACAACGTCAAAACATACGCCAGTCAGGAAATCCGCGACTCTGAAGGCATTACCAACTTCATCAAGATGGGGATGGTACGCGACACGCGGGACAAAGGCTACGACGCCTCCACGGGCTCGCGGCACTCCTTCACCATAAAGTATGCCGGCAAACCGCTGGGCGGTGATTTCGCCTTCACCAGCTACGAGGCGGAAAGCGGTTGGTATTTCCCGGGCGACCAGATCCTGCGCAGCCTGTTTTTTGCGGACACCACCTTTCACTTGAATCTGTCGGCCGGCTATGTGCAGAGAAATGCGGGCGGCCGCTTGCCGGTTTACGAAAAGTTCTACCTGGGCGGCATCAGCACCATCCGTGGTTTCAAGTCTGGTCAGATCAGCCCCAAGGATCCGCTGACCGGCGAACGGGTTGGTGGCGACAAGATGTGGTACAGTAACCTGGAGTACATCTTCCCCCTGATCAAGGATGCCGGCCTGAAAGGTGACATCTTTTTTGATGCGGGTAATGTCTATGCCGTTGACAAGGACTGGGACTTCGGTTTCATCAAGGCCAGCACGGGATTGGGCGTGCGCTGGCTCTCACCCATGGGCCCCTTGCGACTGGAATGGGGCTTTAACCTCAAACCGGCCCGGGACGAGGATAAGAGCAACTGGGATTTCAGCATCGGCGGCTCGTTCTGATAGAATTTAAAAAAAAGGGACAGAGTGGCAAAGGGGCAAAGGGGCAAAGTTTTAAGAAGTTACGAATTTTCTTCCCAGGCCGGTCCCGGCCGGCTGGCCGGCGCATGACGGACGTAACCAACATAGAGGCCATTGGCCACGCCCTGCGTCAGGGAGAGCGCTCCCTGACCGTCACCGGCCTGCGGGGCAGTTCGTCGGCCATGGTGCTTGCCCGGCTGGCCGCCGAGACCAGACGCACCCTGTTTTGCGTGGTGGCCAACGACCAGAGCGGCGCCAGCCTGGAACAGGATCTTGCCCTGTTTACCGATACCGCGGTGCAACTCTACCCGGCCTACGATATCCCACCCTATACCCCGCTGTCGCCGGACCGCAACACCATCGCCAACCGCCTGGCCGCCCTGTATGCCCTTTTTACCGCCGAGACGCCGCGGATATTCATTACCTCGGCCGAGGCCCTGCTCTACAGAGTCATGCCGCGGCAGACCCTGGCCCACCTGGCGGAACTGCTCATCAGAGGCGAAGAAATCGAGCCGGCCAACCTGACAGGGCGTCTGGTGCGACTGGGCTATGAACCTGCCGCCATGGTGCAGTCGGTGGGCGACTTCAGCGTCCGCGGCGGCATCGTCGACATCTTCTCACCCGGCTTCGAGGCGCCGCTGCGGCTTGATTTCTTCGGCGATACCGTGGAATCCCTGCGCCTGTTCGACCCCATCTCCCAACGCTCCATCCAGGAACTTGACGAAGCCATCCTGCTGCCGGCCCACGAATGCCTCTACTCGGCAACAGACAGCCCGATGGCCGCCGAGTTGCTGGACCGCTTCGATCGCTGTGGCGCAGAACTTGGCTGGAAACACGAAAACACCGGCAGGCTGGAGGAACAGCTCCGGGGCCGCCACCACTTTCCAGGAATTGAATTTTTTCTGCCCCTGTTCCATCGCAGTCTGGCCTCCACCCTGGACTATGCCCCCAAGGATGCCGTTGCCGTGCTCATCAACCCCCCGGAGATCGAGCACGCCATGGATCTCACCTGGGAAAGAATCAGGGCCAACTGCCGCGAGGCCACCCAGGGCGACACCCCCGTTCTGCCGCCTGACCAGCTTTTTTGGGACAGCACCACGGCGCTTGCCGGCCTGAAGCGCATGGCCCAGGTAAGACTGCATGACTTCATTACCGAGGACATGGACCGGAGCAAGGTTTACCCGATAAAGTCCGACAGCCACCGGCTGTTCAAACAGGAACTCGAACTGCAACGTCACAGCGAGGGCCTGTTGCCCCCGCTGGCCCGCACCCTGACGGGCTGGTTGGCTCAAGGCGAGCGAGTCGGCATCGCCTGCCGCTCCCCCCGCCACGCTCGCCACCTGGCCGAATTACTCACTCCGCACCACCTGGCAGTGGTGATCGAGGAGCCACCGGCCGACCTGCCTGCCCTGCCAGCCGACCAGATAGTCCTCTATCCCACCCCCCTGACCGCGGGATTCGACCTGCCCGAGTTGGGCCTGCACCTTTTGTCGGAAAGCGAACTCTTCGGCGAAATGCGACTGGGGCCCCGGCGCCGGCAGCGCCGTAAGGAAAAGGGGGAGCCCGTCCGCTTCGAGGAACTGCGGGTCGGGGATATCGTGGTGCACGAGGAGCATGGTCTCGGCACCTATCAGGGCCTCAACTCCCTGGAGGTGAACGGGGTGCGCCGCGAGTTTCTGATCATCACCTACCTGGGGGATGAAAAGCTATACGTCCCCGTGGACCGGCTGGTCACGGTCACCAAGTACAAGGGCCTCACCGACAAGCAGCCGAAACTCGACCACCTTGGCGGCAAGGCATGGGCCACGGTGAAACGCAAGGTCAAGGAGGCAGTCTGGAAGGTGGCCCAGGACCTGCTTAAGCTCTACGCCAAACGCCAGCTCGTCGAAGGCCGGGCCTTTTCCATGACCGACCAGTTGTTCGAGGAACTGGAAGAGTCATTTCCCTTTGACGAGACCCCGGGCCAGCTCAAGGCGATCAACGACGTCATCGCCGACCTTACCTCGACTACCTGCATGGATCGCCTGGTCTGCGGCGACGTGGGCTATGGCAAGACCGAGGTGGCCATCCGCGCCGCCTTCAAGGTAGTGGAAGACAAATATCAGGTGGCCGTCCTGGTGCCCACCACCGTGCTGGCGGAACAGCATGCGGAAACCTTCCGGGAGCGGCTGACCGGCTTCCCGGTCACCATCCGCTGCCTGAACCGCTTCAGGAGCAACCCCGAGCAGCGGGAGACTATCAAGGGACTGGCGGAGGGCAGGGTCGATATTGTCATCGGGACCCATCGCCTCCTGTCCAAGGATGTGCAGTTCAAACGACTCGGTCTGCTCATCGTCGACGAGGAACACCGCTTCGGCGTGGCCCACAAGGAAAAGCTGAAAAGGCTGCGGGTGGGGGTGGACGTGCTGACCCTTACCGCCACGCCCATCCCCCGCACCCTGCAGATGTCTTTGCTGGGAGTGCGGGACCTGTCGATCATCAATACCGCCCCGGAACACCGGCGCTCGGTGAAGACCTTCGTGGCCAAGTATGACGATCTGGTCATCAAGGAGGCGGTAACCCGTGAAATGCAGCGCCAGGGCCAGGTCTTTCTGGTCTCGAACCGGGTACGCTCCATTTACGAGATGGCCCGCCGGGTCCAGGCCATGGTGCCGCTGGCCAGGGTAGCGGTGGCCCACGGCCAGATGGCGGGCAAGGACCTGGAAGAGATCATGGTCGCCTTTGTCCACCGGGAAATCGATGTCCTGGTCTGCACCACCATCATCGAGTCAGGGCTGGACATACCCAATGCCAACACCATCATCATTACCAGGGCCGACCGTCTCGGCCTGGCCGAAATTTACCAGTTGCGCGGCCGGGTGGGCCGCAGTCGCGAGCAGGCCTTCGCCTACCTGCTGGTCCCCGCCCTGGACAGTCTGTCCAAGGACGCCCAGCAGCGTCTGCAGGCCCTGATGGACTACAACGAACTGGGTGGCGGCTTCAAGCTGGCCATGAGCGACCTGCAGATCCGGGGGGGCGGTAACATCCTGGGCGAATCGCAGAGCGGTACCATCGCCTCGGTAGGCTACGACCTGTACCTCGACCTGCTGCAAAAAACCGTCGAGGACCTCAAACGCGGCCAGCAGGAAGGCGCGGAGCTTGAGGAGCCGGTGGAGATGGAGCCGGAGATCAACCTGCAGCTTGCCGCCTTCCTGCCGGCGACCTATATCGCCGACGCCAATCAGCGCTATATCGCTTACCGCCGCTTGAGTTTCATGGCCGACGCGGCGGAATTGGCCGACCTGACCGATGAACTGGTGGACCGTTACGGACCATTGCCCGAGGAGGCCAAAAATCTGCTGGACGTAGTCTCGCTGAAACAGGATCTGAAGCAGGCGCGCATCAGCCGGCTGGAGCAGGGGGTCGGCACCCTGGCCTTCTCCTTCCACGACAAGAGGCCGGTGCGACCGGAGCAGGTGCTGCGCATGGTGCAGGGCAGCCGGGGCGCCATCCGGCTGCTGCCCGATTCCAGACTGCTGGTAAAATTAACGGAAAACGTCGGCGCTGAAGCCATTGCCGTTGCCCGGAAAACATTGCGCGCCCTGCTGGATGATGCTATGTAATGCAGGATCATCCACTGCCAGGCCCGGCCTGCAACCCACGGAACCAAGCATATTATGACCTTGCCCCGCTTTACATATGCGTTTGTTGTTGTCCTGCTGTTTGGCATGGCACCCTTTGCCGCCGGCGCGGACGCGGTGATCATCGATCAGGTGGCGGCCATTGTCAACGATGAGGTGATCACCCTTTCCGAGATTGACGTGGAAGGCGCCCCCCTGCTCCGGCGCATCCAGAGCCAGGGGTTGGAGCCCGCCGAACAGCAGGCCGCCCTCCAGAAGACCCGGCAGGAAATTCTCGACCGTCTTATTGAAACGACGCTGCAACAGCAGAAAGCTACCGAAATGGGGATGGAGATCGACGAGGCGGAGGTGGACCACGCCGTGGGCCGCATCATGGAAAAAAATAACCGCTCCAAGGAACAGTTTCTGCTGGATCTAGAAAAAATCGGCACCAACGAGGAGCAATACCACCTATCCATAAAGCGCCAGATGCTGGAGTCACGCCTGGTCAACGTGGAGGTTCGTTCCAAGGTGGTGATCACCGACAAGATGGTGCAGGAATACTACGATAGCCAGCACGCGCAGCAGAGCGCCCCGGAGGGCTACACCATTTTACAGATGGGCTTTGCCTGGGGCCAGACAGGTCGTGCTACCTCCCGAGAGGAGGCCAGGCAACGGGCCGAGGCGGCCCGGCAACAGATTCTGTCTGGCGACGATTTTCAGGAGCTGGCCAGGAGCCAGTCGGATATGCCCTCGGCCAGGGACGGCGGCGCCATCGGCACCTTGACCAGGGAGGAGCTGGCCCCCTACATGCGTGATGCCATCCTATCGCTCACGCCCGGCCAGATTAGCCCGCTTATCGAAACAGAGGCCGGCTTCCAGTTCTTCAAACTGCTGTCAACCAAGGCAGGCGATGTCGTGGCCCAGGCGCCCTTGGATTCGGTCAAGGAAGAGATTCGCAACACCCTGTACGGCCAGGAATCGGAGCGGCTATACAAGGCCTGGATGGACCAGTTGCGGGAAAAGGCGTACATCAAGAAACTACTGTAAAGAAGCTCAAAGCTGAAAGGTGAAAGCTGAAAGTCGGTGGAAGTTTTTCATTGGACTTTGAGCTTTCAGCTAAGGTTGTAACTATCCAGCTTGTGTCGGCAGTCAAGCGTTCCCGGCCTGAAAATACTTTTCGCTCATGCGGGGGCGGGCGTCCTGCCCGCCTCCGAGGCGGCCGCGACCTCCCGCGCATCCTGCGCCCGGTCGCGGACGAACCCGCGAAAAGCATTGCCAGTCCGGGAACTCCCCTGGGTTGCGGTTCCGCTGGATAGTTACCTAAGGTTTAGAATGGACGACAAACAGACGGCGGCCGTGGTCATCCGGGTCATGGACCACGGTGAGTCCGATAAGATCGTAACCTTCTACTGCCCGGTGCTGGGCAAACTCGCTGGGATCGCCAAGGGTGCCAAGCGCAGTAAGAAGCGTTTTCTGAACCGTCTCGAACCCTTCTCGCTACTGCAACTGGATTATGCCCCCAGCCGGCGCTCCAGCCTGGTGCTGATTCGACAGGTGGAGCTGCTGAACCCCTTTCCAACCCTCAGATCCAGTTATGACCGGTACGCCGCCGCCACCCTGCTCTGCGAACTCGTGCTGTACTGGACCAGGGAAGACGATGGTGATCAAAACCTCTTCGACCTCCTGGTCTGGGCGCTGACCAGCCTGGAAAAGGGCGCGCCCTGGGCCGACACAGTCATCCTCTTTCAGGTGAAACTCTTCACCATCCTGGGCTATCAACCCCACCTGGCCGGCTGTCAGGGGTGCGGCAAACTCGAGCCAAGCCAGGCACCCTACCGTTTCAGCCTGAGCCAAGGGGGGCTTACCTGCAGCCGCTGTAACCGGGCGACCGGGTCTACCACCCTGCCCCTTGCCCTTAGCACGGCCAACCTGCTGCGTCTGGCCCAGGATCTGCCCAGCGCCAAACTCTCCAGACTCCGTTTTTCCAAGACCTCGGCCCAGGAGGCCATGGACTTTTTGAAACGCTACGGCACCTTCCTGTTGCAGCACGATATCCAGTCCTGGGCACATCTGGCGGCGATCTGAAAATCTGGTGACTCGACTCCCGGTGGGGGAGGTGAAGTCTGGCGGGCTAATATAACACACCGAGCATCGTGACCAGCGATCTGCCCATTTATAGCATCCTGCCGGAAGTTCGGCTAATTTTAGCCTCCTCGCGCTGTGCCGTGCTGAGCGCCCCGCCCGGCTCGGGCAAAACCACGGTGGTGCCCCTGGCCCTGCTCACGGAACCCTGGCTGGCAGGCCGGCGCATTCTCCTGCTTGAGCCACGCCGCCTGGCCGCGCGTCTGGCCGCCTCCTTCATGGCCGGCCAGATGGGCGAAACAGTTGGTCAGACCGTGGGCTACCGGGTACGCTTTGCTAGCAAGGTATCGGCCCGTACCCGAGTAGAGGTGGTTACCGAGGGCATTCTTACCCGGCGGTTGCAAAGTGATCCAGAACTAACCGGGGTGGGCCTGGTCATCTTCGATGAATTCCACGAGCGTAGCCTGGAAAGTGATCTGGCCCTGGCCCTGTGCCGCGATGTAATGACCGGGCTGCGCGACGATCTGCGGTTGCTGGTTATGTCCGCCACCATGGATACCGCCGCGGTTAGCCTGCTGCTGGACAAAGCACCGGTGGTGATAGGCCATGGCCGGATATTCCCGGTGGCCACGGTACACTTGCCCCCGCCTGCCGCCACGGACAGCAGCCGACCCGATCATGTGGCCATCAACACCGCCCGGTCCATCCGCCAGGCTCTCACCGAGCATCCGGGCGATCTGCTGGCCTTTCTCCCCGGGGTCGGCGAGATCAGCCGAACCAAGACCCTGCTTACCACCTTGGCCGACGCGGCCGGGCTGGCCCTGCTCCCCTTGCACGGCAGTCTTAACCAGGCCGACCAGGACCGGGCCGTGCGGCCCGACGCCAAAGGACGGCGCCGGGTGATCCTGGCCACCAGCATTGCCGAGACCAGCATCACCATCGAGGGCATCGGTATGGTGGTGGATTGCGGCTGGAAGCGGCTGCCGCGTTTTGATCCAAACAGTGGACTGAGCCGGCTGGCAACGGTGCGCATCTCCCGAGCCTCGGCCAACCAGCGCGCCGGCCGGGCCGGACGCCTGGGTCCCGGCGTCTGTTATCGGCTGTGGCACCCGGGCGTGGAGCAGGGATTACAGGCCTTTGACCGGCCAGAGATTCTGGAGGCGGATCTGGCCCCCCTGGCCCTGCAACTGGCCCGGTGGGGCGTGGCCGACCCGGGCCAGCTCGCCTGGCTCGATCCGCCGCCGACCGGCGCCATGGCCCAGGCCCGGGAGCTCTTGACCCGGCTTGGGGCCCTTGACCTTACCGGCTCCATCACTGCCACAGGCAAACAAATGGCCGCCCTGCCCCTGCATCCCCGGCTGGCCCATATGCTATGCGAGGCACGGGGCCAGACCGGGGCTTCCCCCCTGGGCTGCGATCTGGCCGCGCTGCTTGCGGAGCGGGACATCCTCTCGGGAGCGGCGCGTTCGGTGGATATCGAGGACCGTCTGCACGCCCTTATGGTCTTCCGTGCCCAAGGGCCGGCGGCCGCCCGAACCCTGGCGGCCGACCCGGACGCCTGTCGGCGCATCGACCAGGTCAGCCGGCAACTGGCCGATCTCCTGGTCAGCCCAAAAAAAAATTCACCCCATGCCGCAAGCATCGGCAGCCTGGTGGCCCTCGCCTTTCCGGACCGTATTGCCCAACAACGCGATAATGCCAGGGGCAGCTACCGGATGGCCTCGGGCCGCGGCGCCAGTCTGCCGCGACACGACCATCTGGCTGGGACCCCGTATCTGGCCGTGGCCAACCTGGATGCCAGCAAGCAGGAAGGCCATATTTTCCTGGCTGCCCGGCTGGCAAAGGACGACATCCTGGCGCTCTTTAGCGATCAGATAACCAGGGAAGATATGGTGCAGTGGGAGGCCAAGGCCGCGACGGTAGCCGCCCGCGGCCAGGTCAAATTCGGCGCTCTGATACTCGCGGAACAACCCCTGTCAAGACCAGACCCGGAGAAGGTACGGGCGGCCCTTATGAACGGCATACGAGCAATGGGACTTGCGGCCCTGCCTTGGAGTGACAAGGCCCGCGCCCTGCAGGCCCGGATCATGAGTCTGCGGGTCTGGCAGCCCGGGGAAAACTGGCCGGATCTAACGGACAACGCCCTGCTGCCCGCCATGGCCGCCTGGCTGGCCCCCTATCTTGACGGCATCAAGACCCGTCAACAGCTTCAGGCCCTGGATCTTGAGGAAATTCTTAAAGGTCGGCTGGACTGGACCCAGCAGCGACGGCTGGAGCAAGAGGCGCCTACCCATATTCAGGTGCCGAGCGGCACGCGGGTGAGGTTACAATATAGCGGGGATGGCTCGCCGCCGGTGCTGGCCGTGCGTCTGCAAGAAATGTTCGGCCTGGCGGAGACGCCCACGATCGACCGGGGCCGGATGCCGGTGCTGCTCCATCTCTTGTCGCCGGCCCGACGGCCCGTGCAGATCACCCGGGATCTCCGCGGTTTCTGGGACAGAGGCTATCGTGAGTTAAAAAAGGAACTGCAGGGCCGCTACCCCAGGCACCACTGGCCCGACGATCCCTGGGCTGCCGTGCCTACCGCCCGGATCAAACCCGGAAAATAAAAAAGCCCCGCACAAGGCGGGGCTTCTGGTACATCACTTGCGGAACTTAAATTTTGTGTACGTTGGCCGCGGCAGGACCCTTGGCGCCGTCAACCACGTCAAAACTGACCCGGGCGCCCTCTTCCAAGGATTTGAAACCCTCGGCTATGATTGCGGAATGATGGACAAACACATCTTTTCCGCCGTCTTCCTGAATAAAGCCAAACCCCTTGGAATCATTGAACCATTTCACAGTGCCTTCTGACATCTCGTACTACTCCTTGGTATAGGTTCCTCGCGGAACCACTTTTTGAAATAGCCGAACCATCGAATAACAGTCCGGCTGGCAGTATCAGTGTGTTACTTCTCACAAAAAACCGCACCTCCTAAACTGGGATCGTACGGCAGACTCTTTCGTAATAGTATAACAACAAACAGGTACTGCACTTTTATTATGTAAAATACGTTTAAACTGTTCCGGAAAAGAATGCAAGTTTTTTTGTAACTATCCAGCTTGTGTCGGCAGTCAAGCGTTCCCGGCCTGAAAATACTTTTCGCTCATGCGGGGGCGGGCGTCCTGCCCGCCTCCGAGGCGTCCGCGACCTCCCGCGCATCCTGCGCCCGG
>Ga0210044_10009859_pt1 | contig 11526 bp, 10 predicted proteins | sample CryGey13umfilter_2_FD_183959 | JGI IMG/M metagenome (GOLD analysis project Ga0210044, IMG submission 183959) | Groundwater microbial communities from aquifer in Utah, USA - Crystal Geyser 4/9/14 3 um filter (SPAdes) (version 2) | ecosystem: Environmental > Aquatic > Deep subsurface >...
ACGTTCGACCCAGAAATACACGGCACAGCAGAAGCGGGACGCCATTGAACTGGCCAACGAGATTGGGACCTCGCTGGCGGCTGTCCGACTGGGCATTCCCAAGGGCTCGTTGAGTTGTTGGCGATTCAAGGACCAAGCGGCCCGCAAGACGGGGGGCGCCTGGCCGCCGTTCCCAGCGCCCGCCGAGGAGGTGGACGAGGTGGAGCAGACTCCATTGCCTGCCGTGATGGCGCGTAGAATCGCCAAGATCTATACGCCGTCTCAACGTGCCGTCGCGTTGGAGTTGGTGGCTAAAATCGGAGTGAACGCAGCCAGCCGGCAGTTGGGCATCAGCCGTTTTTCGCTCTACGAGTGGCGCCGAAAGGTGGAGGGTGCGGCTCAGGGCAAGGGAGATTCGCCCACGAGCGGCCCCGACCCCAAGGACGTCGAGGCGAAGCGTGACGCGGAGATCCTCGCCGTTTGGCATGAGCATCCAGGATTGGGGCCCTCACAGGTCCGCAATCAGCTTCGACGCAAGGGGATCAAGGTCTCCACCCACACGGTGCGACGCGTCATGGAAGACGCCGGCTATCGCCCGCCAAAGGTTGTCCAAAGAGAGCACACGGAAAGATTCGAAGCGGTGCGCCCCAACCACCTGTGGCATCTCGATTTCGTGCAGCGGTGGATTGGCCGCGCCTCGACCTTCACCTTGATCCTGATCGACGACCACTCTCGCTTTGTCGTCGGCCACGGCGTGGACGACGCCGAGCGCTCCGATCTTGTGCTCGACACCTTCGAGCAGGCGGTGGCCCGCTACGGTCGGCCCGAGATGCTGATGCACGACAAAGGGTCAGCGTTCTGGAGTTGGAAGGGGATCAGTCGCTTCACGCGTCTGCTCGAGGAGATGGGCACCGAGCAGATTGTGGCCGAGGCCAAGGAGTGGAACGGAAAAATCGAGTGTTTCAACGGCAACATCCAGAAGGAACTCTTCGACAAGCACACCTTTTACGACGTGGCCGAAATGAAGCGCCGGCTCGCCAACCACCTGAACTGGTACAACCATCGCCGCACGCACCACGCGCTGGGCGGTCTCCTGGTTCCCGCTGACCGCTATTACGGCCGCGTCGCCGAGGTGATGGCGCGCATCGAAGCGGGAGTCGCCGCCGACGCCAACGATGCCCTCGACCTGCGTGAGCGGGTCTTGGAACTCTTCAAGGTCGTGAGTACCAACGGTAAAGCCGAGGTCTGGCTGATGGGCCAGCAGATACTCTGAGCTGAAGCGACCGTGCGAAACGGGTGACGGCTGGTTGCAAAGCGCGCATTGGGAATGTGTGAACCCCACAATGTCCAAACAACCAAGCCGTCAATGCCACATCTAACCGCTCACTCCGAATCTGTCACTCCTCCCGTAGACCTGCCAGAGCTGCCCCCAACCGTGCTCGCCGCGCTCCTGCTCGTGGCAATTCCGGTCCTCGAGCAACTTGGCCTCGAACATCCCAGCGCGAGCGCGGCGATCAAGGCGCTCGGGGTGGGCCGAAGCCGAGCCTACATGCTTCGTGAGCGGCTCGCAGAGCGGCTCGGTGAGCTGCTCAAACCCACTGGACGGCCGCCCAAGGCGGGCCCCGAACCGGTGCCATCACCACAACTCGCCACAACGCTTCTGGGCTACCTCTACGGGAATCCTGGGGCTGTCTCGGGCAGCGCGCGCCGCCGCGCCTATTCACGTGACTTTCAGCTCTTCGTGCTCGAAAAGCTCGTGGACACCCACCCTGAACTCGGGCATGAGGCCATCGCTCGCAGCATCGCTGTGCCCTTGCCCACCCTCAATGAGTGGATGCGCGGCGAGCGGCCCGCTCCAATGTCCGACGCAGAATTCAAGCCCGAGGCGCAGGTCTCGCCTTTGACCGCCCGAGAGGCGCAGGTCTCCACCATCCTCGAAGAGTTCGGCCGCTGGCAAGGCGCCTTTACTGCCTTCTGCGACCACATCCAGAAAAATCTTCACTTCCCCTTCAAGCGCACCGCCATCTCCACCATCCTCGACGCCCATGGTGTGCGTCGCCCCAAGCGACGTCCTGGCCGCAGCCCCGACGAGGACGCCCTGCGAGACTCGTTTGAGACCTTCTTCCCCAACGCTCAGTGGGTCGGCGACGGCTCCGAGCTGTCCATCGTCATCAACGACAAGCGCCACACCGCCAACCTCGAGCTGCTCGTGGACCCGTACTCCGGCGCCTTCGTGGGTGCCAACCTGCGCCCCACGGAGGATGCCGCCGCCGTTGTCGCCGCCTTCGAAGATGCGCGAGAAGCTACCAAAGCGACGCCAATCACTGTGCTGCTCGACAACAAGCCCAGCAATCATGCGCCAGAGGTCATCGACGCCGTGGCTCCTGCCGTCGTGATGCGCCCCACCCCATTCCGCCCTCAAAACAAGGCCCACATCGAGGGCGGCTTCGGCCTGCTCAAGCCGACCCTTGGTGAACTCAACATCACCGCGTCCACACCCAAGGAATTCGCCTTGGCCCTCCTCACCCTCGCGGTCATCGTCTGGGGTCGCACCATCAATCACCGACCCAGGCGCGATCGCGGTGGCCGGTCTCGTGCTGACCTGCTCCAAGATACGCCCACATCTGACGAGATTGCCCGCGCGAAAGAAAGGCTCACTGATATCCTGCGACGTCACATGCTCGCGCGCCAAACCCTCGCCGCGCGCCAAGACCCCGTGGTGCGGGCCTATGTCGCCGACGCGCTGGCACGTCTGCACCTCGACGATCCCACAGGACACTTTCTCACCGCGATCGCCCGCTACCCTCTCGACGCCATTGTTGAGGCCGTCGCCATTTTCGGGGGCCGACAGCAGGTCAAATCTCTGCCCGACACAGCAGACGTCCGATACCTCTTGGGCATCACTTCGAACATTGCCAAGGACCGCGAGGCGTCGGCCATCACGGACGCCCTGTGGGAAGAGCGAGTTCGGGCCAAAGACCATATCCTGCGCCACCTCGAACGCCAGCGCGAGAGCATCGCCACGAACACCCCACACCCAAACGACCTCATCGCTGCCTATATCGACTGCGCGGTCACCGCACCCTGGCAGTCAGAGAGAGCCTTCTGGCTGCGTGCTGCTGCAACGGTCATCAAATCCACGCCCAGCGAAGACCACCTGCACCTCTATCGACGCGCCGCACGCCGCGTCCAGGCGACCTACAGTCTACCAAACCGTGAGCGCCAGGCCGCCATCCAAACCCTCGCCGCCCTCCTCCAACCGCTGCGCTAAAAGAACCCTCTCCCTCGCTGGAGAACAGCGCCATGCGCACATCAGGCGGGTTTGGGTACCGTCGTTTCCCACAGTCTGCGTCCGCTGCATCAAGATGGGGGATGGTGCCTGTCCAGCCTTGGTGGTCAGACACCTGACACTTCTTGAAGCGAAAGAGCTTATTTGCGCTTTGCTAATGTAAGGTGCTTGACAAGCGCACCTAGCGGTCAACGGCCAGAAAAGAATTCGGAGTCCTTTCATGCGCATCGCCCTCTTCTTGTTCTTGTTGCTCGCCGCTTCATCGACCGGCTGTCGAATGCTGATGCCTGCTCAGCCCGTGCTGACGGCGCCGAGCCCCGCCGAGCGCCGGCAGGACTATGTCAACGCCAATCCAGGTCTGTCGCCGGAGGTCGCCTTGGCCGTCGTCGGCGGGCAGGTCATCGAGGGGATGTCTCAGGACGATGTGACGGCGAGCCTGGGGCCGCCGGAGCGGGCGGCGATCTCGGCGTTCTCGAACAGTGACACCGAGTGGCGCTACTCGATTCTGCGCCAGAGCGTGACCTTCAGCGCCGAGTCGGGAAGCTCGGCCAGCAGCCGCGCGGTCGGCGAGGTCATCGTGCTGTTCGCCCATGACCGGGTGGTCGAGGTCCGACAGATTCAGTTTCCCGAGGAGCGCGGGCTGTAACGGTCCCGCTCTGCGCAGACGAGGCGAGTGTGCGGTGACAGGTCTGGGCGCGCCGCTTCGAAGTTTTGCGGCAAGACCCAGCGTGGCTCCGACATTCATCCATCCATTGAATGAAAAGCGAGGTTCTATCATGCGTTCACGATTGTTCGTCTATTTGTTCTCGGCTCTGCCAATGCTCTTCTTGTTCTCGGCTTGCTTTCCGGCGGCCAACAACGTGACGGTTCGGATGATTGAAAAGAAGCGGACGTTCAAGGCCAAACCTGCGGCCGAGGTGCAGGTCGTGTCCTTGGAGGAGGCGGCGGAATGGCTGCCGGAGGGGTTCTTCTGGACCGGGCCGCAGCGCGACGAGGTCATGGCAGAGCCGAACTTCCCGACCGCCGACGACCCCAACTTGGTGCTCGCCGAGTACTCCTACCGACAGCGACAGGAGAGCGACGACCCAGGGCCGCAGATCGCGGCGCTTCGCGAAAGGCGGCTGCGGACGGGGTCGACGCCTTGATTGTCGACGTCAAGAAGACGCACATTCGGGCGTTCGCGTTGCACCTGTCGTCGGCCTCGGTCGAGGTGCCGCCAGCGAAGCCAGCGACCGAGCTCCTGGCCGAGCTGAAAGCGAGTGCCGAGTCGAAGGGCTACAGCCACGCGGAGGAGCCCATCGAGAAGCGGCTCGACGCCATCGAGCCGCTCGCCATCGCGGGGAAGCGGGGCACCTGCTACTGGCTCTCGTTTGCCCTCGACGAGCAAGCGTCGTTCAGCAAGACGGCACGGCGCGGGCTCGACTACGAGATGAGCAGCGGCGAGTTGGACATCCGCGCCCTGGCGGGGAGCCTGGCGACCATGCGCGGTGGGAAGAACACGATCCCGTTGGAGGTCCGCTCGGCTGGGGCGTTCGTCGGCTGTCCGCAGGCCGATGGCGAGCTCGGGGTCGAGCTGCAGACTCTCGACGCCCGCGACGCGAACACGTTGGCGGACTTGGACCAGGGTGCGGTGTTCTTCCAGTTGCACACGAAGTCCATCACGGACGCCGAGCTGGCCGAGCGCAAGACGAAGTTGTCCCAGACGTCGCGGACGCCGTCGGCGTCGCTGTCTCGGATGAGGATGTCGTTCTCACACGCATCTCCCGTCCCGTCTTGATCGGCGTCGGCCTGGTCGCTGTTGGCGACCCAGTCGCAGTTGTCACACACGTCGCCGACGCCATCCAGATCGAGGTCGGCTTGGTCGCCGTTTGCGGTGTCGGGGCAGTTGTCGTGGGCGGCGGCAAGGCCGTCGGCGTCGGCGTCGCTGAGGTCGAGCTGGCAGGCATCGCCGGTGCCGTCACAGTTGGTATCAACCTGGTCGATGTTGGCCCTGTGGGGGCAGTTGTCGCAGAGGTCGCCGACGCCGTCGCGGTCGGTGTCTTCTTGGTTGGGGTCGTACTCGAGCCAACAAACGTCGTCGCGGTTGATGACCCCGTCGTGGTCATCGTCTGCGAAGGCGATGGAGGGGTGTTCGCAGAGGTCGCCTACACCATTGCAGTTGCTGTCGGCTTGGTCGCGGTTGGCCGTAAAGGGGCAGTTGTCGACGCTGTCGGGAGTGCCGTCGTTGTCGAGGTCTCCAGCGGGCGAGGGGCCGAAGAGGCAGGTGTCGCCGTCGGTGGCGTCGGGATCGACGTCCGAAGTGCCCGAGGTGTCGACGGCGTCGGGATCGACGTCCGAAGTGTCGACGGCGTCGGGAGTGTCAGTAAGGGCGTCAGGTGCGTCGGCCGAAAGGTCCACGGCGTCCGCCGAGGGGTCCACGGCGTCAGTCGACGTGTCGGTGGCGTCAGTCGACGTGTCGGTGGCGTCAGTCGACGTGTCGATGGTGTCGATCGAGGTGCTGTCGATGGAGGACGTATCGGAGCGGAGGTCGGCCTCGATGTGGGTGCTGGGGGTGTTGTCGTCGCATGCAGCGAGGGTCAATGTGGCGCAGGCAAGGGTGAGGAGGAAGTATCGGCGAGGCATGGGGGCTCTTGTTGGATGGTGTGATTTGGAAGGCGCGGTGTTGGATGATAGCAAGATCGGAGTGGAGGGTCATGGTCCGAGTGGATGACACGATGTGACCATTGATTGGCCCGCTCCAGAGAGTCCGAAGCTCCGTGGAGGCTGTTATTGCACCCCAGGTTGCACACCGAGCCGGTCGTCCTTCTCGTCACCATCTCCATTGGCGCGCGCGAAGCCCCACCGTGATCGCGCGTAGGCACGCCAGCAGCCTCGCTTCGAGACTGCTAGCGCGCGAGAAATCCGATCGGGACTGACGACAGGGTCAGGACGGGGCCATCGCTGGCTCATGCATCCGCATTAGGATGGGGTATACGGCGACAGCAACGCCCCAGCCCTGATCCTCGGTATCTCTCTGATAGACCCGGACCTCATGCCTTCCAAACTCTCGCAGCGGAAGATCGTCGATCACGTACCGCACTCGCTCCCACATCAGTTGAGAAAGGTCGATAGGGTGCTCCCACTTACGCAGAATTTCCTGGTTTGGAGCGACGACCTCTAACCGGCTCAGACAAGTTCCAGGAGTAGCGAAGTCGGCTCTCGTCCATGTGGAGAGGATCTCCATATGCACGACGAGCTGGTCATCCTTCTCGTCACGGTCTCCATTGGCGTGCACGAAGCCGATGTGCTCGACGATGTCGATAAGCGAAAATAGGCTGCTGTCGGCTGAGAGCAGGGACTTCAGACACACTGCAGTGAAGACATGTTGTGCTCCAGCCATCGCCATTCTCTCAATTGAAAGTTGTGGTCGAACGTTCCAACTGTGATTGCTGCCCTGTTTCCCGAGCCGGATTGTGCGCACTTCGGTGAGGGCGATAGCCTTTCGAGGTGGCGCTTCTCATCATCATGATCGTTGGGTCCATGATGCGGTCGACGGTGACAGGGAGAAGATGGATGACAATGTCCCGCGCTTCCTGTGGGGAAGCATTGCGTCGGATGTCGAGCGCCCCGTTCACAGCAGCGACTATGTTCGAGGTCTCCCCTGGTTCGGCCACCAGAAGCCCATTCTCGCCCATCCAGCGCTCAACCTCAGTCCACCTCCACAACCTGGTCTTCGATGACGGGTTCAAAGGCACAGGGAAACCACCAGGTCCACGTTGCCCTTCATAAAGCAGGCGAATGCTCTCACGCGTTCGATCGGTTCGTGCGGCGATCTCCGCAGCCGACACAAGATCTTCAGGCTCAACGCGAACGACTTTCGCGACACCGGCGGCGTGCACAGCCTCTATCGCTGACAACACAGCTGCGAGGAAGCTGTCTGCCTCACGTTCGAAATCCAAGTAGGGGATACCGCCGCGGAGCCCCAACAGCGCATCATTGCATCCAGCCTCAAAGAGGCGATCTTCAATGTCCTCGGTGAGCTCCGAAAACCCTTTCAGTATCAACGTGAACTCATAAGTCTTCATTCTTCGCCCTCCTCCGACGTGAGCCCGGGGCAGCGATCAACTTTTCGGCAGATCTGCCTGCCATGGTCGCCTGGCGATCTTGGCGTCGACCAAACTGAGAGTTGGCAACACCCCTTTGAGCAGAGAAGCCGCCCCCAGGCATGACCACTGGACGGCTGCCAGCTCCAACCGGCTTCCTCGGCATACTGAACGGCATCTTCCACTTCTTTTTTCGGATGACGACTTCGAGCCATTGGCAACTTAAGAGGGGTGTTGGCGTTCGTCAACACTCTATGGATTGAACAACGGTCCACGCCAGATATTTCGTTGTGGGGGCCTAGCCAAGTGTTGTCCGAAAGAGACACAGATGGCTGAGGCATAAGCACACAGGCCCTCTCTGCGTCGGCATCGGACACCCTTGGTGTATCGGCCTTGTGCCCTTCAGCGGCGCCCCACTCAGGGTCGTGCAGTCGACGCTCTGTTTCATCCAAGCCCCCCCTACGCCAGAGCGCGCGAAGCCCATTCGCGCGGCGCGGAGCTGGCATTTACTTTGTCTCCTGGGGCTTGTCCGCCGAGCTGCGAAGCGCCCCCACGCTCCGTCGGCGAATAGGCCTCGAGCCGCGGGACATGGAGACCCACGCGGCTCGAGACCCCATAAATTCTATTGCTGCCCGTTGACCGCTAGACAAGAATATCTACGTGGCCGGCCGCTTAGCGAACTTAGTTGACCTTGATGTGTGACGAATTCACTCGATGGTCTCGATGTCCTCATCGTCGACATCCTCGACCATCGCCTTCGACGAGCGGCGCTGCGCCAGCCCCAGCCGGATCAAGTAGTCGCGACGGGTGATCACCGCCCGCGCGGTCTCTCGCCAGTCGGCGAGCCACTCGTGGAAGGCCAGGGTGGCTTGGTTGTAGTCGTCGATGCCAATGACCTCCACCTGAGGGGATTGGGGCGCGGTCGCGGTGGCCTCGGCCACCAGGCCCCGGAGCTCGGCTTCGATGGTCGGCGTGAAGACGTTGCGCTGGCCGAGCAACGCGACGGCCGCCTTGTCCGCATCTCGTGTGCCGGCGCGGTTGGGGTCGGTCCCGTCGCGCAGGGCGGTGACGCGCTCGAGGAAGGTGATCACATTGAGGACCGCCTCATAGCCGGCCTGGTTGGTCAGGTCGCCCACCACGTAGGTGGCTTGGTCTGGGAACCTGTGGTTCAGGGCAGCCCTTGCAATCGCGATGTTGGGGCCGTCCCACTCGTCGAGCTTGCCCCGGGCATAGATTGAGCTGGTCGGCACGATCACTGGCGACGGGGATCTGAACCCCAACATTTTCGCCAGGTAGCCCAGCCCCTGCTGATGCTCCGCATCGGTATAGCCTCGCCCAGCGAGGACATTGGCGATCGCGGGCACGGTGGTCACACCATGAAAGTATCTGGTGCCGCGCTTGATGTCCCGTTCGATGACAGTGATGTCGAGCGGGGCCGGTTGAGGGTTGACCATGGCATACTCCTTTTGTTGAGGACATGGGGACTGCGGATTTTGGGAACCCAAACCACCTACCAGAGGTGTTTCGTACTTGCAACCCTTAAGCACGAAAGAACTCGATGATGCGACCAGTTTGGCGCCCGTCTCGGCCAGCAAATGGCCTCGACGGCGAAGTTGAAGTCACGGCTGCGAAATTGAGGGCTTCTGCAACGGCAAATGGGGCTTCAGCCACGAAAACGAAGCTTCACCAACGGCCCAAAGAGCTTCGTCAACGAAAATTTTGCCAGGCCAACGTGGGAAGATGGCTTTCTGAGCGGGCTTCCTGGCTTCGTTTTTTTGGGCGAAGAGCTCGGGCTCGCGAGCGAAGCTCGCAAACCCAGTAAACAAGCCGTTTGCGCCGTTGGTGAAGCGTTTGGGTTCGTTGATGAAGCTTCGGTTTGGTTGGTGGAGGGGTTTGGGGGGCTTGGCTACCCTGCACCCAGCCGGCCCCTAAAGGCCCCTCGATGCACCCTTAGCCATCGTCGATGCCCCTCGCCATCGATGCCCCTCGACGCCGACTCTCACCACGTCTATTACCTACGCCAATGCTTTCTTTGGAGTTGGACCTATGAGCCCAAAAGAGACTTTTGAGGTTGCCCCGCCACAGGGCACTGCAGCACACCCAGAAGAGGTGCCAAGCACACAGCCCGAGGAGCAGACCTTCGCCGAGGTCGTGGAGATGATCCAGGCCGCCCGCGGGCAGGCCCTGGCGGCCGTCAATACGGCGCTCATCGACCTCTACTGGAGAGTCGGAGAGTACATCTCGCTCAAGCTCGAGAGCGCAGCCTGGGGCGATGGCGTCGTGAAGGCCCTGGCCCAGTACATCCAGCGCCGCCACCCGAATATTCGCGGTTTCACTCGGCCGAATCTGTTCCGGATGCGGCAGTTCTTCGAGGCCTACAATGGGGACGAGAAAGTCTCACCACTGGTGAGACAATTGTCGTGGACTCACCACCTCATCATTCTGGGGCAAGCCAAGCGTCCAGAAGAACGCGAGTTCTACATGCGCTTGGCCATTCGCGAGCGATGGAGCAAGCGAGAGCTGGAACGTCAGTTCCGCGCCGCCACCTTCGAACGGGCGGTCCTCAGTCCGGTAAAAGTGTCACCAGTGGTGGCACAAATACACCCGGAGGCATTGAGCGTCTTCAAAGACTCGTATTTGGTCGAGTTCCTCGAGCTGTCGCAGGACCACTCTGAGAGCGACCTGCACCGCGGATTGCTCCACAGGTTGAAGGATTTTCTGATCGAGCTGGGTCGCGACTTCTGCTTCGTGGGCTCCGAGTACCCAGTGCAGGTTGGCAAGCGTGACTTCGCGCTCGACCTCCTGTTCTTCCACCGTGGCCTCAATTCACGCAACGCCCTAAGGAAACCAACGTCGCTCTGCGGCCAGCCACGTCGATTTCTTTGTCTAGCGGTCAACGGCCAGCAAAAGAATTGCCTCTGCGCCATCGAGCTCAAGGTGGGGCGCTTCGAGCCCGAGCACCTCGGCAAGCTGAACTTCTATCTGGAGGCGCTCGATCGCGATGTTCGCAAGCCGCACGAGAACCCGGCCATCGGTGTGCTGTTGTGCGCGAGCAAGGACATGGGGGGGAGGGGGGGGTGAGGAGGCGGAGGTGACGCGCGGCCGCCGCGCGGAGCTTCGCCGACGAACCCCCCTGCAATAGTCGAGTATGCCCTCAGCCGCTCGCTCTCGTCGGCGCTGGTCGCCGAGTACCAGACCCAGCTTCCCGACAAGAAGCTGCTGCAGGCGAAGCTGCACGAGTTCTACCTGCTGACTGAGACGGAGAACGAGTGACCAACACGAGGCAAAATGAACGCTCCGCTCAATCTCCTGATTTGTCCGTACCTGACCCTGAGCACACGTTCGCTAACACCAGCCTGAAGCCCATGGTCAACACGATCGGCGGTTGGGAATTGCCTCCGGCCTCATTCGCATTTCCTTCGCCACCCGCAATACGGCCGCTTTCTCAGTCTGTTCAGACTCCTGATGACCGTCCGAACCTGATGTGGCTCGAGGATGTCTACTCCTTCGTCGCCTGTGGCAAGAAACGCAAAGCGATCGCCGTTCTGTTTCGAGAGATGGACGAGCTGCTCTCGAGCAACCAGTTTGAACTTTGCGACAGCATCATCGCTTCAACCCTCGACCTGAACCGATTGAACGCTTCACTCCTGATCGCTGTACTCTCGATCACGCTGCCGGCCAGTTCAAAGCTGAAGAGCAGAGCCGACTTGGTGGAGCGCATACGTCGCAGGTTGAAGAACGAGGTGCCGGAACGTGCCGAGCGGATGCTGAAAGGCCTGGAGTGAGTCTGTGGAAGAGGCGCTCTTTGAGTCAGGGCCTTCATCGCGGCGGATACCATCGGCGTGGTCATTTGCCGATCCGTGGCTGCAGCTCAGGACGGTTGCTGAATCCTCACACCCTCGAGATTACTCTTTGATGCTGGGTGTCGCGGCAGGCGAAGGATCCGAAGACCCAGCTTGAGATCGTTCTTGACGCAGCCTTCGAGCTCGTCGCGATAGGAGAAGCACGATGGAACTCCAAGAAAAGCTAGAAAAGATTCTGAGGAGCCACCTCAGCGAACCCAAGTTCAGGTTGGAAACATCGGCAGGTGGAAGCGTTGGCGGCCTGATCACGTCAGGGAGTTTCGACGGCTGCTCGCAATTGGACAGACAGACCTTGGTTTGGGACTGGGTAAAG